>Ga0210059_1005412_pt1 | contig 20579 bp, 13 predicted proteins | sample Ectturendosymbi2_FD_188042 | JGI IMG/M metagenome (GOLD analysis project Ga0210059, IMG submission 188042) | Ecteinascidia turbinata endosymbiont from Florida, USA - Sample 2 (SPAdes) (version 2) | ecosystem: Host-associated > Tunicates > Ascidians > Unclassified | place: Key West, Florida...
TTTCCTCTAGGGAGGTTCGCGGGCAGCAGCCCTAGGAGGGCGTGGAATACCTCACGGTCATACAGCTATTTCAGATAGTTCTGCTGGCTCCGCACCAAGACGAGACCAAGAAATGTCGGAGATTTAGCCACTCCACCTAGGCCTTGGATGACCTCTGAACGGCTTTTCCATTGGTTCAGCCAGGTGGACTTGCCTCTCCAGTCTTTCGTGGGGTATTCTGGACACATGGCCGAACCAATATATCTGTGTTTTTTCAATTCGGAGGAAAAGTGGTTCCACATTCAGGACCCTGCGAATTTTACAGCTGAGCACTTTGTCGCGAAGTGTCACACCATGGACGACTCTTCAAAAATCCAATATCTGCCCTTTGCCCCTGAGATAATATTACTTCGGTCATTACCCAAGATTCAGGATCATAGGTAAGGATCGGAGCAAAGACCGATTTAAAATCTGCCAGTTTTGCGATGTTTGAAACCTCCCGTTTTGTGACCAACATGGGCGCAATTTGGTGGGGGACAAGGGGGACGTGTCCCCCCCACTTTTTCAGACGGGGGGGACATAATATGCCATGTCCCCCCACTTTTTTCTCTTTAGGTTTTGCATTTGGAGAGGTTTCAAAAACAAACGTGATATTTGTCACGTTTTGTGTGAAGAGCTTTTCATGTTAGATGGTTTGCCACACATAGCCAAGTTGATGTTGAAACAGAGTTTTGTGTGGTATGACTGATTCTGTTAGTTTATCGATTTCAGCTTCGATAAAACAATTTTTAGCATTTTTCAAGTTTCTAGAGACAGTGAAAGATGTTTAACTACTTCTGTCCGACATTTTACCCTGTGTGGTACACTGTTAGAATGGTCATTTTCTTGTAACAGTGAGAGTATTACAGCTGCACATGTGAATCAGCACGCGATGGTGTTGCGTCGAAAAGATCTATCACTCACGCAATTCTTGGCTTGTTTTAAGAAGCCTACAAGTCGGCTTTTCATATCTATATAGCTATCCTAAAAAGTCTCTTTTCTGCCTACAGCGCCATCGTATATAGGTTCGTGATAGTTTCTTTTTTTCTTGAGAAACATTACATTCCGTAGCATTATGGTTGACTAATATGCTACGTTTGTGCCAGATTATGCTAATGTTATGGTCAAGGTGGTTGCTATTTTCGGTGTGATATGCCGTGTACCTGCAACTACACCTGCACACAACGTTTTTTGTTACTCCGCAGTTGCGCATATCTTAACTCACTGGTGTAGGAGGCTGGGGTGCAGGGAGTGCAAGCACACCCCCAAAAGTTTTTATTTGGTGTAAATCCTGGCAAAATACTTCAAAATCAGGGAAAAATCTCTGAAAACCTTCACAAACACCGTGAAAGTATGAGCAAATATGGCACCCAACATCTTTTGATTTAAAAGAACTGGCGCCCAATTTTCGAGGAAGTTTGTGAGAATTCGGGCACAAATCATTCGCACTCGCAAAAATTTGCCTGCTCCTACACTTATGTCCTAACTCCCTCGGTAAATTTGGCTTTCAGGCCTGAATCGGGCTTCAAAAATAAATGTCGGTATCGAGCCGTGTTTGGGCTTATGATTTCGGGTTCGGTCTGGGTTCAGACTTCAAAATAAGGCCATTTTACAATTCTGTGTGAGTATGTATGCAGGGGCCAACAAGGGGAGATTGAAAGGATACATCCTCCACCCACCAACAGTAAAAATAGATTGAAATCATTTTGCTAAGTAGGCTACGTTAATTTTAGGCCAAATGTTTTTGCTGCTGATAAGAGGATATCAATGGAGATTTTGATAGGGGTGGTGCTGCATGCATGATGCCCAGTGGCATTAAAAAGATTTGTAGCTTTTTTAAAAACACGGAAATGTGAAAGAAAGGTATTTATCGTTTTTGTAACGTTAAGCGACTTGAACAAAACATCAAATCGAGCTGTTACTCACACTTCATGTGAAATGCATGAAAACTGAAGTGTTCTACTGTAAGAGTGATGTGCGACCAGTGCGAAATCATTTTGTGCACTACAACCGACAGCTCTGATATAACTCAGTCGATGTGTTCTACTATATTGCTGTGCTTGTTTACATCCAAACACGATATTAATGGAAGCAGACTGAACTACAGTACCGTGTCCAGCAACAAAGTTAAGTACATTAATATGTAAATCATCTGCAAGGACAAAGCGTGTTTAGTGTTGCTCTCAAAGCACCTCTAGAAATAAGATTGGGAAACTATATATATAAAACGTAACTTCTGCATCGACCCGATGACCATATTGGTTTCATGCCAAGCTGTCCCCCCCCACATTTTACAACAAAATTGCGCCCATGGTGACCACAGAACGATAAAGCTCACGCAAAACTGCGTTAGCTTTAGAAATCTATGCATCAGCCTCCTCGCTCCACCTTCCGTCACTTGTAAATACCACCTCTATCCACTTGAGTTTCTCCACCTGCTGCAGTGCACTCCGCTCACTTGCAGCATACACTGCCTTTGTACAGGGACATAATACCTCGGTATTTTTGGTTCTGATTTTCATTCTGGCTCGGTCACACGCAGCGGAAAACCGATCGAGTACATGCTGAAGGTGCTGTTGAGAAGATGCTAGCAGTACCAAAACGTCTGCAAAACGTGAACGGTTGATCCTGCAGCTCACGAACGCGACACCCTCCTCGACTCGGCTGCGACTGTCTATACCAGTGGTCCTCAACTTTTTTTGTGCAATCGCCCCCCTACGGGAACTTTGTTTGAAAATCGCCACCTACCTATAATTTTTCCATTGTCTGAAAAATTACTTTGTTTTGAAAATAGCAATAAAACAGGCAACCTACTTTGCAAATGCATTTGTAAAATAAATGCTATTCATTTCCAAAAAAACAGCTGGTTCCAACTAATGCGAACCTTGTGATGTTTATCTGCAAGCTTTTTCAAAGAAGTTTGCAAGTTAGTCAGCTTACGTCTTATGACATTTCCTCCGGTCTTGTTCATGTCAAGACGATTGCCATGTTTTTTACGGGTGTGCAGTACTTGGCGGAAACCTTGCTCAGCAAAATACGTCATTGGAAACGCCAGTAATGATAGCTTCCAAAAATCTGCCTACCCGTGTGCATGAAATATAGCAGGGGCTTCTTCGTCACTTTGAATGTCGATGAAACATTTGGATGATGGAATCGCATTCGCTTATGGATGGTGGAATCGCATGCGCTTATGCTAGCTAGCTGGCAAAAAGGTATTTCACACAGTAGCTTTTTACACAATGTAACTTTCGGCATGATCAACACAACAGGATGACTTCATCGCAAGCCTCAAACAAGTGGCGAAAAGGATTTTTTAGACTCCTTAGTTTAACCAAAATTGGGTGCTTGGGTTTATTCGCTGGTCTAAGTTACTCCTTTCCCAGCCTACTGTTAAACGTTGTCACAAGTCAGATGATTACAGTAGCCTACAGCTATATCCACAGAACAGCAAAACACTCGAACTGCCTGAAAAACACAATAAGCACGTTTTGCAACTTGCGGCTAGCTGTTACTAATTTTACTAGTTAATTGCTACGTAAATCGTCTCGCAACAGTCATATTTCCAGCATTTTTAAAACAGAACACGCTTACGTAGGCCCGCATTGATTTACTCAAGGTACAAACGAAATATTATAAAACACGTGATATAGGACTGTTATATTATTTTATAATTTTTGGCTACGAAAGAACGGTTTGGCAATGCTTTACCGAAGGCCAGGAAGGCTTTTTCAATTAAAGGCAATTTTGCTAATAATAACACAATACGATTGGAGGGATTTGTGACAGTTCACGTCGAAAATTCACTAGGCGAAACTTGACGGCAACTTGCAATTAATATTCGCTATCGCCGCGGAAGTCGATGCGATGGTTTAGTGGTAGCATTATTATGATTGTTGGGCCATTTTTACTATCTTCGAAAAAGCTGAAGTTTTTCTCTTGAAAAATGAAGTTTGACCGATTGGGTGTTTTCCGATAGCTATAAGCATTGGTCGCTTTCAACCAATATCATTATACTACAACTAATTAACGCATTCTATGCGAGAATCGTCCAAAACCTTGCGTGCTGATGTGTACAGGCTGGCAAATGTTACGGATTGATGTCCTTTTGTGACGTTGGTCATACAAAGATTGGGTTAACCAACCTAACAAACTACTGAGTGCAACAGTTTCTCTACTCCTTTGTCTTATTTCAAACGTTAGACTCAACAAAATACCTACGCATTAATAATCTTGGTAAGAACCGCAATGCTTCACTCCTAGCCAGTGATGGTCTTGGATAGTTAGTGCAGTGAAGAGTTACACAGAACGATGTTAGTTTGTTTGTTACTTGACCAGTCAGCTATGTGTTTTTATAACCTTTGTTATGAACCATGGAGTCGAAAGCGCATCAAATGCTTTGATTCCAAAGTAAGAAATATTGTTTTTTTGGAATCAATTCAAAATTTTAATATGTTTCAACATGCAGAAATCGCCCCCCAGTAAACTGAAATCGCCCCCCAAATCTCGTAAGTCACAAAATCGCATCCACAACGCGTAAAATCTCCCCCTGGGGGTCGATTTCACCCATGTTGAAGACCACTGGTCTATATAATTGATGTAGACAGGGTTGGCTAAACTCTGACCCGATGGCCGAATTCGCGACTGCCTGGCCACTGGAGGGCCGGATACAGTGCGATTTACGTGTCAGGCAGCAGTTAATGCTGCTGCACTGCTGTGCAGTCGGAAACGTGGCACTTGAAAAAAATGTGCAAGGTATTTGGCGGGTCGGATTAAACTGGTCAGCGGGCTGGAGGCGGCCCGCGGGCCGTAGTGGGCCACCCCTGATGTAGACTGAAGAGAAGTGGTGACAGCACACACCTTTGTCGGAGTCCAATACCAACGGTGAACGGTCGTGATTTATTACTCCCGACATGGACACAAACGTTGGAGCAGGAATACAGTGACTTGACAGTAGTAACAGGATGCCGTCAACACCGTACAACCTACTCCCACAACACTCCCCAAAGATTTTCACGAGGAACCCGATCGTATGCTTTCTCGAGGTCGACAAAACATGTGTTAACATTTTTGGCATATCCCAAGATTTTTGAAAAAATCGCTGGAGAGTGAAATGTTTGTCTGTAGTGTTATGGGCAGGATGAAAACAGCACTGGGTATCATTCATATGTGGTTCATTTATTTCGCGGCATCTTTTTTCAGGGCACTTGGCAACGTAAATGTTAAACATTTGAAATTTCCCGAAAAGCATCGCAGGCCGCACAAAACTCCCTCGCGGGCCACATGAGGCCCGCGGGCCGCGTGTTTGAGACCCCTGCGGTAGAGTGAGGTCAGGTGCACACATTCACATAGAATTCGTCATTCGCACAGTTGCTTACCGTACGGCAAAAGCCATTATCAAAAAATCAAAAGCATGCAGCGTTTATCATGCTTAAATGTTTTTGCTGTTACTCTAGTCTGATAAGTTGAGTTACATGTCGTTTTTCTTGCATGTAGGGGTAAATCAATTCTTGATCTTACCTCGGGAGTTAAAGAATCCACATGTAACCGAGAAAACCACAAAATTCACACTTGTTTTGTTGATTGCGAAATAATTGTCCTAAAATAACGTTATAGTCATTTTTATGATGAATTTACAGTTTTTCGTGGCTTACCTGCTATTATCTACAATCTGACCGTCATTCTACATATTTTGCTATGTTCGTGCAGTATACAAGCGTTAAAACAAGATGTAAACACTTGCAGGCTTGTTTTGGGGTGCCTCATAGGACTCATGTTGGGGAAGCACATATTGGACTTCTATTTCCCGATTGGAATTACAGTCAAGAGTACATCATGCAGTGGCGATGGTACAGAGCACCAAAGATCTGAAAAGAAAGGCGACGACGGGAATACTCACAACAAACGGCTTTACATTGGTCAGTATGTCTCAACCTAGTTTTGAAAGCGTGCCACCAAGCTATGTGTCAGGGATTTCGTGAGGAAAGGTTATTTGTCAAAAAAAAACTTAAAACAAAAACATTACTTTGAAATACTCTGAAACTGCAGCGTTTGTCGCTTGCAAAATATAGCAATATATTTTATAACTAAAATGAATACTTCCGTATGCAGACACCATTCCATACATGTAGAGTTAAAAAAAAGTTCTTCAAGGAGGGGAAGCTACTTGTTCTAAAAATTGTCAGTGCCTGAATTTTGACACCGGTTGTGACTTAATGTTTTTGTAACAAGTTGGATTTTTATTGCATTAAATTTCCTTGAATGATACGAAGAACAAAACAGGTTAACTGTGGCTTTTTCGAACCGCAATTTTTCTGACAAGCGGTGGCAAAGATAAATACAAATTTCAAAGTTTATATTGGTGCATCTGCCTTTGCCTGTTTACTCCGTTTTGTTTCGTTTGCACTTAAAATTGATAAGAACTGCTCTTATTCACCTGGTTTTTACAATTTTGTAGTGACGGTGGGAGGGCAGCCGGTTCCGTATTGCACGCCAATGCTGGACAATTGGTCTTTAATCCCATAACACACGTGATAAAAACGCAAAACATTACATTATAATGTGAAATGGACTTATTCATTAAAATTTATTTCAGTGCTTTTTGTCTGTTAAAAATCCACTACCGAGTTGTTATAAACGACGAATATTATAAACGACGAATATGATGGTCAACAATTTTTTTATAGAAAGACTTTTTGTGACTTGTTCATTTCAAAGTGTCTCCGCTCCCAACATTTTGTCTAAAACTGCTTACAGGAATTATGTCTGCGGAAAAAAATTTGAAGTCTCGAGTTTCAGTTGCTTTGGCAACTTGGGCCAAAACATCATCTGCACACATTGAAGTCTTTTCAAAAAATAATGGCACCATCAACTTTCAGCAGCGTTATGTGTTTGGCGAACTAAGCAACGGAATTCGGGTTGTTCAGCTTCCTGGAGTTAAAGACAACTCTTATCCACCTCAGAAAAAGAGTTTCTCCATGATCAAATTTATGTACGATTTCTACATCAACAAGTAAGAATGATTATGTGAATTTCGAATTGGATAGAAAGATTACGTGCGTCACCAATGTCATCATTAGGGCCACTTTTTATGACATAAAAAACTTGATAATACGACATTATTTTTCAGAAAATATGACTTTATATGACCCAAAAAATGACTGAGCTAGAACGTACAACTACTGCACGCAGAAGCATTACCAGCGAAAATAAGCATAAGAGGTGGTAATCCGATGGTTTGTTGAAGCCCCACTAAAATAAATAGCTCAAAACATGAGCAAAACATACCCTATTGTTTGGTTTGAAGGAGGAAATTGGAAACATGCATGATGGACATTGGTGTATTTCTTTGGGTCGCAAGAACTTGCATTTTTAGACAGTGCATTAGATTTCATCCAAATAACTTGGTTCACCTAAGTCTTTGCCAGCATTCGCATGGTGCTCAAATGGGTTCAATTTGCAGGATTCAACTTATACCTAGCGATATAGTAGTTTCACCTGATGTTTTGAGATTGTTTTAATGGTTTCCTTCTTAAATTAGGGTGAAAATATGCAAAATATGACTTTATGACTTAACATGGAAAATATGACTTAATGACTTTATAACATCTGTTATAGGCTTCGTAGGTGTGCGATTTTTGTTTTAAAATGCGTTTCATAGCATCCTGAAGCACAGAAAAGAATATGACTTCAAATGGCCCTACTCATTACCTAAACACTTATTTTTTTTAAAGCTTTTAAATGGTCATTTTTAATTTATTTTCTTTTTCGGATGGAAGCAGTCCTCGACAATAATGCTTTAAGCTCTTACTCGGAATCACGAGGTAATCAATGAATCAAAGTTTCGCCTACCGATGAATGGACAAAAACTTCGATAACCAATCAATGAAACCGAATTTCGGGAACTGCTTTTATTACGCCCCGTCTATAGTTGCCACATGCATCTGCGTGTAAATGTTAAAGGATTACTTCCTGAAAAGGGCATCAGTACTTAGAGGAATCCCATGGCCTCAATCTTTCTTAGATTGCAGTGGCAAGAAGCCACCTTAGCTCGATGATAAAATGCCCAGTCTCTTAAATTATTTGAACTGTGCAGTCGAACTAACTGCGCCTATCGTCTTGCCCTACATTTTGTCAAACAAGGTAAATTTATTACTGTTTCTTCAAAGGGTCACATTCACAGTATGGCAATCCAGCGATTGCTTTGCATAAAAAGAGGCATAAAGATTCATGCACTAAAATTGATTACTAATTAAAATGCAACTGTATTTATGCATAGTTAAAATATGTCTACGACTACTATGTGTTCAATAAACTCAATTCCTTTACATCGCATCTGCATAGTTGAGTGGTGGGCAAACTGTGACTGCGGAGCCGCATGCGGCTCGTCGACATGTTTTGTGTGGCTGTTCAAGCTGAATCGTCGTCATCGTCTCCGGCTCGTGTCCGAGCACAGGATTCGTCTACTGGACTTTCCATCTGTGGTTGATGATGGTGGCGAATATGGTTTTGACGTACCAGCCTGTGATGGAATAGGCGTGGGCAGTGGTTGCATGGTATAGAGGGAGGGGGACGTGGCTGATTCAGTTTTTCGTGTCTTCGTTTGCATCTGTCTTCATCCTGTTGTTTCCTAGCTATCTCGAATGATTCTACAACACCATCCCTCGTTTTTCTTCTCCAAGCTGTTCTGTCATTGGCAAGCAGTTCCCAAGACTGTGGTTAATGCCAGCTTGTTTCAAGGAGCATTTTAGCTGGTCTTTATAACGCATCTTTGGTTTTCCATGGGATCTTCTTCATCAAGTTCCCCGTAAACTATGATTCGAGGCAATCTGGAGGGGTCCATCCGTACTACATGTCCTGTCCAGCGGAGACGGTGTTGCGGGATGGTGGCTTCACGCGGCAGCAGAGCACGCTTGAGGATTTCACTGTTTGAAAGCAGCTACTCCCTTCGAGTGTTGAGTAGTTGTCTTAAATTTCTGTTGGACGCTCTCAAGGCGTTTGGTGTCACGACGGTACAAGGTCCCAGTTTCACAGGCATAGGGAAGTGCAGAAAGAACGACGGCCCGGAAAACCATGATTTTGGTGCGGATGGATATCGCGTGGTTGTTGAAGACACGATGGCTAAGACACCCATAAGGGCAGTGTGCAGTTTTTATGCGATTTTCAATGTCCTTTTCACACGGAGTTTTTGAGAGAATGCTGCCAAGATACGGGAAGTAATCCACTTCGCCCAGATGCTCTCCATTAATGCCGACATTGGTCCTTGAGGACGTTTGTCCAGGTGGTGGTTGGTTAAGTACCTTGGTTTTGTCAGTGTTTACTTCCATTCCAAAAGCTGGTAAGAGACGTTGCAGGTGGTAGTTATCCTATGAAGGTCGTCAATAGTCTGAGCTGGGGTAGCATTGTCATCGACAAATTGCAGCTCGTGGGCTGTGATAACAAAGGTTTTGGATTTTGCACGGAAGCGAGCAAGATTAAAAAGCCCTCCGTTCATACGGTATCATAGGTAAATCCCCGGGCTTGTTGGTGGGACTTCATTCAGCATTGCGGCCACATATAATGAAAAGCAGGTTGGAACCAGGAAACATCCTTGTTTGAGACCACCAGTAACTGGAAAAGGGTCTGAAAGAGTGCTTCGATGGCATATTCTACCAACCATACCATCATGGAGAGCATGAATCAGGGTGATGAGCAGGGCTGGATTTACCTATAGGCTATAAAGGCTTAAGCCTAGGGCCTCAAGGTCCAATGGGGCCTCCAGGAAACTGTGGTACGCATAGATTTAATTGCCGGTACATGATCAAATCGATAAATATTCGTCAAAATTTTGTCCTAATTAATCATGAAATTTAGTTTTATTCACCTACTCAGATTCCGTGTTGATAACGCCAGGGTCTTTCAACGAGTTTGCGTGAATCTCAGTACGACCGTTGGTCAAGCTGCCTGCCGAGTCGCCGACTATTGTGTCCAGGGCTCCCATTCAGTAATTTCTAATACACTCAAATTGTAGAAGAAAAAAAAACGGAAATTTTAATTTGCAAAAAGAGAACAGATGAAAATACCTGAGGTGAGACAATGATTAAAATCCTGATTTACTTAAAGTTGCTCTTCCAAATTTTCGTCCGCAGCGTGAACATGTAACATTTGGATCCCATTGCTCAAGACATTGTGTAACGCTGGTGACATATTCTATTAATGACATTTCTCAGTAATTCAGGCTTAGGTATCCAATAACCGTTTTGATGGCTGCTTCTTGACAATGCTTATTTTGATAAAAAATTTTCTAAACACTCTCGGTTTTAGCAAATTTGTATTTGTTTTGATATGATTAGCAAGTGAAAATGTTCTTTCTAGTGATGCAGTAGACTGGCAAAACCATAGATCTGGTCATTAAATCATAAAATATTCCGAGCTCCTGGTTATCTAAACCGTCTTTCATGTTGCGCAAATGATACCATAAATCAAGGATAGATTTATTGGACAACGACATGTTTTAACTATCGATATATTCTACAGCTGTTCTTCATGTACAAGGTGGGGAAAATGTAGGACCACAAATGCTATTGAACGTGGATCTTTTGTGAGATCTTTATCTGCAACGGAATCTACAATACATAATCTGGCAATATATGTTTCCTGCCATGGAAACCGTATTTTCATTTTGCATGCATAGGGTATAGCCAAAAAGTTCAAACATTCATTCTTAAAACATTGTTTCATCAATATTCGATTCCTTCAAGTGGCATCTGAGACAATGACCTTTTACGTAGTTCACCCAACTGCAAATCTTTCAATTGTTTGTCTAACCCAGTGGTTACCAACTTTTCTGCACGTTGACCCCCAATTAAAGTATACAATTTTCTGTAGACCCCGTGGCCTAGATCAACAGTTACTAATACAAGGAAAGTACGCGTCAAAATAAATTTGAGTACTTGTACTTGTACTTTTAAACTACTGTAGCTGAGATTTGATCGGCCCTCTTAATTTTGTTTGATTTGTTGAAAAACACCGTTTGCATTCCTTGCTCGATTAACAACAATTTTGAATTGGAGGCTTCATTGCTCCAGTAGACCCCAGCAGTTATTCATTGACCCCTGGCCATTCAGTGACCCTCATTCGAAGCCGTGACTATTTATCGACCCCTTGGATGGTCCAATTGACCTCTGGGGTTGATATCGACCACTTTGAGAACCACTGGTCTAACCGTTTGTTATTTATTGATGTTACTTTTGTTGTACATGCAACTGCGTGACTGACTTTACCCGATCGCAAGCAACCTTCAGTCTTTGATATCGATGCTGGTGTGAGGGTGCAACACTGACTGCACATGCTTTGTTTCACCGATATAAGTACTTTTTTACCTGATGATCGCATACAAACACGGAATCATCGCAAAAAGACGAAAGCAGATGGCAGTCGACTGATTCCTCGAAAGCATACAGAAACACTAGTGCTTTTAAGTGTAGATTTACTGTAGTTAATTCCAAAATCCATATTCTAAAAAATCAGATTTAACGGGATTTTTCAAAATTAAACCTAGACAATCAGATGCAATCGAAAAAATGCAGATCTGGGTGGAAAAAGCAGCAATGGGAGCCCTGATTCAGTCGATATTTTTGAGAGAACTGAGAACATTGAGAGAACAACTAAAGTTAGTTGGGCCATGTATCCAGAATGCCCAACGAAAGACTGATGAGGCAAGCCCTGCTGGCTAAAGCCATGGGAAAGCGACCCAGACGTCGTCCAAGGCCTAGCTAGGTGGAGTAACTGGATTTCCAACATTGCTTGGTCCCGTCTTGGTGTGGAGTCAGCAGAACTATCTGAAATTGCTATTGACCGTGAGATATTCTAAGTTCTCCTATGGATACTGCCCCCACAACCTTTCCTAGAGGAAAAGCGGGCATGAAAGTGAATAAAATGAATATTTGTGTTAGTTTATTTACCGGTGTTTACAAGTGCTCAGTTAGCGAGTGAACAAGTTCCTTATACGGCTGGAATTGATTTACGAAGGAAGAGACGGCTGGGAATGATTTGTCTATAATTGATGATACGTTTCGCAGGAAATATATGTAAAATTAAGTTCAGATACCGCTTTTGTTGCGTCAGCGTCATAATGCGACCCGCGGGTTTAAGTCCTCATGTGGCCCACAGAGCAATTTGAGTTTGAGACCCCTGCCTTACTCCATATTTGTTATTATAGCCAATTTGAGATACAAAATGTTCTTAAGCTAAACATGTACCATGCACCAGTAGATTGACAAGTCCAGACATCAGCAAGGTTTATGCATGCATATTTCGGCCTGTATAAAGCCCAATGCGCACGCTTTATAGGCATATTTCACTTAAGCCCATGATAAAGTTCATCAAATTGCGCTAATGAAAGAAAACGTTCATCGCGGCGCACTGCACTGACCGGTCTCATGAGTTCCCTCGGTAGTAGTATTTTTACAACTGAACGGTAGGCTTGATTCTGATTTACTGCACTTTTTTGTACATTTGCATTTCATTACGACATCTCTAAATAATCGCCGTCAATTAAATCGCAATGATATTACGACCCAATTCCTTTTGTTAAGCTCTTTCAAAAATTTTTATTTGGAAACTACGAGTCTATTATGGGTATTTGCATGAAAAAATTTATAATCAGTTTGCACAATCTGCAAATGCTGTGCATGGTGCGAAGTACCTAAATATAAATTTTCAGACTGTCTAGCCCCCTGCACAAACATGAAGTCCCCCAGTGGAAGACTTTCTGGCGATGGTTCTGCCCAGGCCCGCAGACACGTTGGGGCATTCGGGGGAAGGTTCCCCCAAAATGTTTTTTGTTCCCCTTCAAATTTTGTTGTGCCCAGAAAAATTTGTTTTAAACCTAAAATGTATTTCCCCCTCCAAATGTTAAAACCTGGCTACGGGCCTGGTTAGACCAAAATTATGACAGCAATTAGGATTTTTTGTTTGAGGCTATTCGGCCTCGAGATGTAGCATAACGTCGAAATTTTTTTTTTAAATGATTCACCTTTAGGGGGAGTCTGCAGGCATTTTGGTGGGGGCAGAGTTGGTCTGCTACGGAACTGCGTGCGTCCCTTCTGACGCCAGTGCGTGCCGAGGTTGCAGAAACGTCACTCTTGCGTCACTTTCTTAGGCGATGTAAACGAAACAGTTTCAGAAAAAAGTCAGCACATCGTGATGATGTGTTCTAAACGGAATGACTTTTTGTAATTAGATGATTTTCGAAGTAGCAGCTACCTCAACCATTTTATAATCTGACACTCCATAATCTCATTTTGTTAGTATTATAGGATTGTAGGTACAAAACCTCGCTTTTCGTCACACGAACCCTAAGTTGGGTTTAATGTTACCGGTTCTTAAAAAACAAAAACAAATTTCCATTAAATTAGCACAAACTACACTGGAAACGTAACTCTTATTCCGTGGTTTATGCACTAATAAAGTTACTTTGTACTTTAAATTGATGCTGTTATAAATGAAAAGGAAAACCACACCTGAGACGGTGGAACTCACCCCACGTTAGTATCCAGAGAAAATTCAAAAAAATAATATGAAAAAGCTCATTAAAAATATGTGCTACATTGGACGAACCTCTCCTGCTCCATGCTGGTAAGGAAGAACGCCTTGAGTAAATTACAGCCCTTGATTACCACATTACCACAATTGCAGCGCTGTGTCACATGGGAGAAAAACCCAGAATAACTACTAACGCGGGGTGATTTTAACAGGAAACCACGAACTTTTCTCGATAGTGGAAAAGTTCAGACAGCGCGCACGAGGTTACGCGCACCAATCGAGATGTCAGACAAATATCGGCAGCTACTGAAGCGTGGAGGGCGCTGCTGCGTTTGTTTACATGAGAACCAGGCGGTCAGCACGCCTGATGGGGTTGGCTAAACCCTGACTTAACGTTGTAGGGTTTTAAATCAAACATCGAACACCATTCAACTTTGCGAAGTGTCATGTTTTACTCGTTGTCGGACTACAGCAGTGGTTCCCAAACTGGATGTAATATGCAATTCTTCTGGGGGTAACGCAGAACCAAACCCACAATATTGTTATGTATTATTCTTTTTACAATTAAAATATTGAGGGTAATAAGACATAATCGCTACATTGGTTTGGGTAACCGTTCGAACAAGTTTGGAGACCACTGGACTACAATATGATAAAATTTCAGCGAAGAAATATTTCGAAATTCGGCAACACGTGTCAAGTTTGATGCTGATGAAAATTAATAGAAAGAGCTTTGCGCATTCGGCGAATTGAAAGCATTTCTTACAGAGCAATCTCAAAATATCGGTTAATTATTTTTACAAAGTAACGTGACGTAACAATGGAGTCAAACATCCATCAGCTCTGAGCCCAACAAAGCTACTTTGATCGTTGCTGCTACTCCTCCAATTGTTAAATGAAAAACACCGTGTTGCGTAAACTTTAGAACTAACTTGTATTTTAAAAATTTCAAGATATGATTGGTTTGTGAGATTGGATGACGACGCATACGTCAACATCGACAAATTGCATACGTTCCTGAGTAGAGTAAATTCATCGAAACCAATATACATGGGACGTCCTGGATTTGGAAGAGATGCTGGTGACAAAATACCTCCAGGAGACAACTACTGCATGGTAATGAAAGATGCATGCAAAGTTTTGATCCTGACAAAAATGAAACGTTGTTTTTGCAATAAAGCAGAGCAATTTCAAAAGTTCAACTTTAAATTTTTTTTAAACCTTGAAACTTGCAAAGCGATAACCCAATTAAAAGAGACAAATTAATTGATAAATACGAGGAAAAAAGCCAACATACATTGAAGTGGTATGCCAGACTTCAGTATCATCGGTCTATCGCTGCGAATTGCATCACAAACGCTTTATCGCACTTGCCACCCTCACTTTCAGAAACATGCAAAAAAGCGATTAAGGAGAGGGCTATAGATATGTGAGAACGTTTATGCTGGTCGTTCGATCCCCCAAACCTTTTGAGTTCGAATAATCGTGTGAAAATCTTCCTGGACAACAGGAATCGGTTTTTCACCTGCGCCTACACTCGAGTAACGTTTATTTTTAGCTACCGTTAGATCAAAGCAATTTTTAAATTCCTCACAACCAGTTTTTGCCCAGCGTTTGTTGGTTTAAAGTGCTAGAGAGGTGCGCGACATGGCATCGCACAGCTAGAGATTGACTTTTGCATTTCTTCAATTAGAGTTCCATTATTTAAGATTTTCTTTAATGTGGAGCAACTTTCTTTATTCTATGTGGCATGACACTAAAGAAGAAAATGACTTGTGTATTTTGTCTCGTACATTTAAGCATAGCGGCTATGCGCAAATTGAGTTGTATGATGTATAAAGAGTGCCATTGACTTTTTGCCGTCAAAATTCTTTTATTAACGAAATCTTGGTTAGGGAGGACCCAGCGTAGTCTTTTCTCGTGGTCTTTTGCGGAAAATCGGACCAAGAATGGGAGAGTGTTTACGTTCTTTGCTGACTGCCCACGAAGATATTGAACTTGGCCGATGCGTGACAAAGGTCACCGGGGTGAAGTGTACTGTGTCTTGGGAAGCGAAAGACATGTTTTATCAAAACTACGAAGATGGATTTGATTCTCGAAACATTCGCTCTATAAGTGACAAAGCTATTGGTAAGAGAGTGGTGAACTGTTGTCTGTCGTGAGAGTTTCATAAAATGTCTGTGGAATTCCCCAGGTTAACTGATTCAAAAAAGTTGCTATGCTCGTCAAAAGGTTGGAACATTTGAATAGAATGGTAAGAGTCGTTTGATTATAACAGGGGTGGCCAAACTTTTTGACCCGAGTACCGAATTCGCAACTGCCTGGCCACTGGAGGGCCGGTTACAGCGCGATTTCCGTTATCTATTCAAAAATAGGTCATTAAAATATATTTGTAGCACAATAATAACTAGGGTCATTTAAAAGGCATAAAAGTCATAGTATACTATATGCTTTAGAAAGCCATGAAACGAATTTTAAAACAAACCACACCCCTATGAAGTCTAACAAAAGTTATAAAGTCATAAAAAGTCATATTTTCCATGTTAGGGTATAAAATCATTTTTTGCATATTTAACATAATTCCGTAAGGAAACCATTAAGATCATCTGAAACTATCAGGTGAAACTACTATATTGCTAGGTCTAAGCTGCATCCTGCAAATTGAACTTCAATGTTGGCAAAGACGTAGATGAATCACGTTATTTCCATGAAATGCATGTTCAATGTCCATACATGTTTTCAATTTGCTTCTAAACCAATTACATGTTTTGCTCATGTTTTGAGCTGTAAACCATGTAGCTACCATCTCTTACGCCTATTTTTGCTGGTAATACTTGTACAGTAGTATGTTCTAGCCCAGTAATTTTTGTTTTGGTCATATTGACGTTAAAGGAGATTCGCATAACCTCAACTTAGGCTTTATTCAGCTAAAACGTAACGTGCACTTCGACAGCAAAGATCACGACTGTCCTAAAGAACCACCACTATCAGAATGAGCACCTAATTACGCAAGGGCACCAAATCACTCAAGATTCCTCCAAGGGTAATCAATGCACACGCAGAGGTAAGTATTCCACAAACAGAATTTGGCGCACGCACTTGTCAGATAATCACGAGGAAATTATCGTAGAATACATATGAAGTCATATTTTTTGAAAAATAAAATCATTTATCAAGTTCTTTAGGTCATAGAAAATGGCTTAATGACAACAATAAAATAACACCACTTTGTTTACACTTTCACTTACTGAAAGTTTAAAACATCAATGAGATAAAAAGACAGGTAGCAGCTAATGCTGCCTACAGTCGGAAACGTGGTGCTTCAAAAAAGTGCGAGTTACTTGGCTGGCGGGATTAAACTGGTCGGCGGTCCGTAGTTTGGCCGCCGACCAGTTTAAAAGATGAAGGCTTCACTCATTAGTGTTCATAACCGATCTTTTTCAAGAAAAGCAACTGGTTGCAAAAAAAGAGGTCAATGCAGAATTTTAGCAAAATGTTTACCCGACCGTTTTTTGAATCGCATACATCGCCCTCACTCGTACAAAGCACAAGTAGCGGTGAACTAATTTTGTCAATTTGTTTTGAAGCATTTGCTGTGAGTTAAAAAGGTTTGCTGGTGAAATTGATTACAAACTTGCATATTTGCTACCTTTCGCACAATTTTTATGAAACTTCCGAAGGGGTGGGTCTGGAAAATAAAAAATGTTTGCCAAATGTGATAAGAACGCTCACAAAATGAAAAAATCTTTTGGAACACGGCTTGAGGCTGTTAGTGTTTGCACGCTTGCAAGCATTCTTTCATGCAGCCCGGGGGCTGTACGCACAATGATGCGAACGTACGCAAATCATTTCACATGGTAGAGCTTGCCGACTGAACTCAAATGACACATCAACACTAAAGATAATATCATGGGAGCAGCTGAAGTGGACCCAAACAGCTCACGAATGCCTTGTTGTTGATAACAACTCAGTAACTTTAAACCTGGGAAAAGATCAAGTTTTAATATGACAATAAGTGCCAGCGCCGTGCTAGACCTTGCAGCGTTGTACCCTGACATGTGTCAGACACATGATCTGGAAAAAGTGCGCTGTAGCGTAAGGAGCGCTGTAACTTCAATTGCATTTTTGCTTTCAACCGTGTTGGAAGCTTTTTCTTAAGGCCCAGGCATTCACAGTTATGAACTCTGCCCAGTAAAATGAACAACAGAGCACAAATGCTAATTTTTTAAATCAATGTAATAAATAAACCGCTAGCCAGGTTCGCAAGCAGCATTTACCGAGATCACTTCAAGTAAAGGGCGGCATTACACTGCATTTAGGGCCTGAACCAGCTTAACTAACTCGTGGAATGTTGTCTCAGACGCCAGTCCCAGCAATTATTCAAAAATTGACCTCTTTACTTTCAAAACAATTTGAATTACAATGTATCGAAAATTCTACCCTTGCAAAAATTGCATGCTGCGAACAAAACTCGGGAAACCTAACGTAAATTGAACAGTTTCGGGGCTTGTGGTGTTTGGCGTGTGTAAACAGAATAGTCCAGTGCTTTATAGAAATGCGTTGAATTGCAGATGGAGGAATAGGTTTTCATGCCAACAAAGACTGGAAGTATCAGATCAAGCTGCACGTCAAAAATCTGAAGAGGTTGATCGTCCAAAGACAAAAGAAAATCGTGAAACTCGCTGCGCAACTCAAGCAGAGCATGAAGCAACTCGGCAACAAGGTATAACGGTTTTCGGATTGGTTGAATCTATAAAGTTTTGTTTTCATTACTTAAATTTGTATAGTATTAATTCTTTTTCGTCTTTAAGCTGCTTATATATATTTGACCCTAAGTACAACGTTGCGTTTGTTAAGCAAAAATTGCTCTATTGCATCATCAGGCAAAGAATACTGTATGTTCAACTTATACACACAAAAGGAGGAATAAAAGTCAGTTTCAGAGTTGAAACATTCTTACTTATTTATGTGTCCAATGCTGAGTAGCAATTTGAGGTTGACCTTCATTCGACACTGCAGTTGTGTTTCTTACCTGACATAAGTAAGTCTTTCACGCATTTATGAACTCACAACATGGGTACAAAACAAAGAATTCCTGATGCCTTCGTCAATAGAGTATAGTTCACTAAGGATGTGAGATGCTTTCTTACATTCTCTTTTGCTTGATGTGCCATTTGGGTAAAAAAACAGGTATCTCACGTATACCTTACCTGTAGGTTCGCTTTTGCTGTTGTTTCTGTTGATTGAAACCTTTTTCTCAAGCTGCTGTGCCTTACACTGAAAAGATGTACTTCAGAAAGTTTGGTGTGAAAATTTTGCACAAATGAAATCGACTTTGGAAATCTTTTGCAAAATATTTGCTAAAAAAAACTCTTAAATTACTTAAAAATAACTAGCCAACTTATAATTTTTATTAATCCAAAAAAATTTGACGTATTCGTTTATCTTTTTATATCAAATACTGTACGACATATTCCTAAAACTTTTTAATCATAAAGATGAAAAGCTTTAATCATAAAATGAACAAAAACCTACCTCAAGAAAATTTAAGTTGACCTTCTGTAATTTAGTCTTTTGTGAGATAAAGAAACCATTACATTACTTTTTTATGCTGCAAACAAATTAATTGTTTTCTCTTAATGTAAAATGCTTTTAAACATCCTTTCACATTTGAGCTGATGTTTGTAAGTATTTATAAGAACATGAGATGAAATTATTTTCGTTTGTAAGAGGATTCGGTCTTATAGCTTGGTCGAACACGGCGTTCCACTATTCGTTACGGCTACTCTTGTAGTATTCTCATTTTCTACATTGTCTTTTGTTAATTATTTGGAAACTCGATAGGTGTGCATTGGAAATGTTCGAAGCATTATGTTGCATGCTGCGGAATAAGAGAACAAACAGACTGACCAACACATCAAAACGAATTAATTTATGCTTATTTTCAAAATTCAAAACTTTGGTAGAACGCTGTTCACTGCTGTCAAGCTATAGAAGCCAGTGACATTCAGCTGAGAAGCAATCTTCTCCAAACATTAGTCCCTAAACCTCTAAAGTTAAAAAAAAATTGTGCACTGATCCATGTGGTTCCAGCCAGATGTATTTTGCATTGAACAGCTTGTGTTTTGAACAACATGTGAATTTTGGTTAAACCACTTGCGTAACATCTATCATTTCTGTACAAGGTTATAAATTATAATAACACCTGTAACGCCTATTTAGATTGTTAACATATACAAATGCTATGAATTTTGTAGCAGAATGCAGAGAATGTGCTTGATTTTAAGTATTTACTGGCTTCACTAAATATTCCCCTTGCTTTACAAAGACAATCACGCAAAGTCCACTAGTGTGCTTGCAGTTCTTCGCAGATAGCGTTTTCGGCTGAATTGGTTCGAGCCCTTCGCCAAACCAGTTTATGCCAAAAAAATATATCATAAGGTACCTATCGTTCGGAATGTTTCTATAACCCTTTTGAACTTTTTTGAAACCTATAGATACCCAAACTAGTAGCACTGCTGCATTTGCAAGAAATGTCCCCCATTCTATTTACTGTGAAAAGTCTGGTGGCGATTGCGAGCAGCACAAATGTCGTTGCAGACTTTAGCAGTATACCTGTTCCTGTAATGTGGATCTTTATCTGATCCAGAAATTCTTCTCACAGAAACCCTGCATGCTTTTGTTTAACACGGTCTCGGGTATTTCTTCCTGCTTACAATAGATTCTGCTACCATTTTAAAGCGTGCTTTGGAACATTTACTTTTTTGCAGGCAAATCGCTTCAGTGGAGAGCTAGTATGGAATTCGGTGCTAAACGACCGAATTTACAAAACGAAAGTGGGAGAATTAAAGCGTAATCTTCCCAATGGTTTGAAGTCCAGGTTCATTCGAACAGATGACGCTGTTGCATTCCTGACGGAGCTGCCGATTAATGGCAAAGGCTCAAAACTGCACTCGGTTTCGGTGAATCAAATCTACCATGTCGTCGATCCTTCAGAATCCGTCGACACGCTTTCGCACCTCATGTGCAAATACACCAAC
>Ga0210059_1005413_pt1 | contig 20578 bp, 5 predicted proteins | sample Ectturendosymbi2_FD_188042 | JGI IMG/M metagenome (GOLD analysis project Ga0210059, IMG submission 188042) | Ecteinascidia turbinata endosymbiont from Florida, USA - Sample 2 (SPAdes) (version 2) | ecosystem: Host-associated > Tunicates > Ascidians > Unclassified | place: Key West, Florida...
TACTCGATAAAACAGAAAAAACGCCGGGGCACCGAAAAAACACAGAGGTTATCTAGTCAGGTGCCCCATTAAGTACGTGAGATTGATGTTTCCATGGTGAAGGTTGTGTCGACCGCTAGACGTGCTGTCGCAGTCCAATATACAGGCAAATATAAACTGGCCATGAATAACATTACATAATAGGGTGGTTGGTGAAGGCCATGACCTCAATATATTTAAACCCAGATCCAAAAATCTATTTGATAATTAACCACCAGGATCACTTCACTGTTCGCTCAAGGTGTTAACTGTTGAGAACTCTTTAGTTTCATACTTCACAAACCTGTGAAAGGGTGCTGCATTAGATGCAAGGTACAAAATGCAAGATAAAATCAACTCAACTCAGCACTACACTGAATCCAGTCTACAGGTGCTGGGCAATGTGGCAGTTAAATATCAAATATGTGCTTTGCAGTTGTTGCTTTTGATGCAATTACCTGTTTAAAGTTTAATATACTGGAAGGAGTAAGAACTACATTACCATACAACTACACTGCATTTTTACTGGAAGGGATTATTTCAGTTGCAATAAAATACACCAAATATCTGTAATGCAAGTAACTATTAGCGTTAGATCATAAGGACTCAAGTGCTGAAATACCCAAACAATATAACTGCAACTTTTGTACTGAATTTTAGGAGATATTTAACACTGCAGTTTCATTAGAATTACCCAAGGCACAGTTATTTGCTTGCTATCATGTATGAAACAGGTAACGGCATGTCACTTGCTATAAGAAATGAGGATATTTTTTGCCAGTTATTGATACCTTGACTTCCAGTACATTAAGAGTAATATATGCCAGTGTAAAATTGCTGGAAATGATTTAAGAAACCACTGACATAACACTGATTTCTTTACTTTTCAGTCAAAGAGTAGTGGTTTAGGCCTGCATAGACCAGGAAGTAATCACGGTCATCAGTCAAGCAAGCACCATAATGACTGTGCAAAGGGCATATTTTCATCAACAGCATATAAAATAGCTCTACAGCTTTTAAAAGTATTCATAGACAGCATCATGAATCATTTCAGCTTTTGATTGACAATGCATCCAATGCTGACAGAAGGTCACTGACAATAGTTTTGTCAAAATCTACGACACTGTCAATTGCCACATCATTCACTTTTTCTTCATTGTTAATACGATGCAGCAAGGCAATAATCTCTGAACTTCTGTGCATTCCATCAACATAAGTTGATTTTGTAACAACATTAAGAAGTAAGTCAAGGTATTCTGTGCGCAACTTTGATCCTGAATATAAATCAGTTATGTTTCTTAGAATGATATCAACAAGAACAAGTAGGTCATTTGTATACAGAAATGAAGCAGCTGAACTTGGCAAAGAAAAAATGTCTTGCAGAAATTTCAAAACTGAACTTGGAGGGGCTAGTTCAGAATCTGATTCAAACTGATCTTCATGAAGTAATACTGGATCATCCCCTCTATTGACCAACAGCATTACTTTCTCACTTAATGTTGTACATGGTAAATGATCAGCAATAGCTTTAAGAACCAAATTTTCTGTTGGAACCACAAAATGCAAATTAATGGCCAAAATTAAACGAACAAAAATATCTCCTATCTTGTCCTCAACATCTTCTGTAACGCCATCTTCAATACATTTCAGCAAAAATGTCAGAAAGTCATAACCAATAGAGTCATAATAACTGACAGGAACTGGCTCTCCAGTTGAAAAAACCATACTCAGCAACAAAGCTGAATAACATACCCTGTCAACATCATGTATGTCATCCCTTATCTCACGAGCAAGTTCATCAGGTAGGACTGAGCTTAAAAGGACAGATATACATTTGTTTGATACACTGCAAACAACTGCCAGCACCTGCAGTGCCATCAAGCGAATTGACACCCTAGACTCCATTTGGTAATAATTTGCTAAAGTTACCACAGCAGTAAAGTCATCATTAGACAAGACTTTCAAGCATTCTTTCTTGTCCTCAGAAGACAGCGTAGTTAAAATTTCTTCAAGGATGTTTGAAATTTTACTCTGATCATCTTCTATTGCCCAGTTTCGTTGCTGAGCATCATCTTTGATTTCTTTAAGATTAGCAAATGCAAGGCCAAGAGTATCCATTATGGTGTTTTCACTTGAATCTGGCTGAGGTAATACATCAATGATTTCTTGCATAATTTTATGCAAAGGATGAATTTCATTACCAATTCCTATGAAAAGAGCTTTCAACAGTGTACCACCTTCAGATACTGTCAAATTACTGTGTGTCTGTACAACTGTCATTAGAGCTTCACCCAATTCATTAGGTACATGGATACTTTCTAGACCAGTGGTTACTGATGATGCACTATCAGTTGCAGTTTCATCTTTTAATTCAAGCTTTTCTTCACTTGTTGATTGGTAACCAGGATTAGCAACAAAAGCTTTAGGAGTAAAGTGACCACTCTTTTCAGACACAGTGCGTTGAGGTGGGGGAGGTGGTGCTGATATTTGTCTTTTTTCCTGTGTGGTGGGTGGGGGAGGAGCTTGCCTTTTCACAGTCGCTTTTTTTTGTTGATCAAAATTTTCTGAAATCACTTTCTGTCTATGCAAAGTAAGCTTTTTCAACAATAATTGTTGTTCAGGTGTAATATTGGCACTCCCCCCAGAATAAACTGCATTTATTGCATGATCAATGGACTTCAAAACAATATCTGAGGTGTTATTTGGGAAGTCAGTAACAAGATAGGATTTTGGGACATAACCAATTTTTCCATCCTGACTTGAAGCTAGCCACCATGAGTCATTAGTTTCTTCCACGATACAAAACACTTCTCCCTTGTGAAATGACAAGGTGTTACTTTGTGCTTTCGCCTTAAAGGAGTGAATTGCTTTGAACATGATCACAGATCATAGCCTCATTACTATAATCACACCTAAACCAATAACAACACAGTGAAACATGATTTTGTATAAAACTTTAGATTGCACTTGAACAAACAATATTGCAATCTTACAAAAATAATTTGCAATCATTGAAAAAACAAAGTATATTGCTGACATAACACAAGCTGAATACATGCAGCAGAATGAAGTCATTAGAGGTAAAGTACCTCCACACATTAGCTGTTGGTAAACTAATCATTTCCATAGTAAAATAACTTGTAAAGAGTTTTATCACTGGGAATTTTAGCATCTGAATAATATTAAGAGATGTCCTGTTACTCACATTTTTTTGCTAAAAGTTTTTTCCTATAAAACCTAGTAAGGCTTTCTACACAATACCTCAGATTTTAATTTATAACTTAGTGTGTACTTTGTATTTAAACCAGGAATTTTGTCAAAACTGGTGGTTTCTTTGTTTATAGCGAAAAAGATTTTGTCCCGTTAGTCACAATTACTACATTTACATGTCAAGTGACAGTTCGCAAAATTGAGACAGCCGGTTCTGACATCATTCTACCATTTGGTTTACATGTCTGAAAGTCATTCACGTGTGGCAGACCCGTCGGTAAACATCTGCTGTGCAGGCTAGTGAACAAAGGGTTGTATGGAGTTGGAAAGCATGTACACTGATTACAGATTTCACAAATTTGGCAATTGTTGTTGATTCCTCTCATGTTGGTGCCGTGAATTATGGATCATGCTGCAAACTGTAAAATCCATCCATAGCAGACGTGCACTGACGTTTACAGCATGCGTTGATGTCACATGTGCAAAGTTACAGGCATACAAATTTCACACAGGTTTCCTAAGCACAATGCTGAAAACATATTGGAGATTACCACTTAATATTGCATGTGTCTGCAAGTGCCTAGGTGGAACTTTTGGTGACACATCAGTCACAATCGTTGATTTACACTGACACTTAATCTAATAGACTAATGTCACATGAATACAAAACATTCAGTATTTGTTATATTAAATATATCCTATGACATTTTTTCAATGAGCTATTGAAATAATTATATATCTTTTACTACTATCACCACTGATGCCAGAAAGTTGCCCTATTTTTGCAAGCCTGATTTAGGAAGATTAGTGCAACACACAAGGTTCTTATTTTCAAAACAACTATTCCTAACACTGCCAAGCCACTCCAGCTGCTCAGTTGTATTTAAACAGAGTCTTTTATAAAGAGTCTTTATCATATGTTGTGCACAGATTTTTGCCTTTATTATGAATAAGCATCTTCTCATTAATGTTTCATTTCTAAACAATAAGGGATATCTAAACTGGCAGATGGCCTACATTTCAAAAAGTATATTTTAGTTACTGTAGTAACTTCTACTTCTATCACCACTGATGGCATGGAATTATTGCACTCAGTTTTTTTTAATGACATGTAAAATGCACAAGCAAACAGCTTTTAGCAGAGTGGTTTCTGAACATTAGGTTAAGATTCTTGCCTTCAAAATAAGAAATCCTAACACTGCCAACCCAAAGCCTACACTGCTCTGCAAAACTACCCATCCTCGCTGACGTGCCTTGTCGACTTCATGGTAATTATGTTGGTATTACACTTCTAAAACTGAACTCAACACACTAACAGTTAAAATAACAGTGCAGTCATACTTTATCTGCCTAGTACCACATGAACGAGACCACATACACTTCATAACATAATGAGACATATTCCTGTTGAGGTGGCCAACACATTGTCTTGTTCGGGGTGCTGACTCAGCAAATCACATTCAGAACCAGACCACTTATTATCCATATATGGTAACGAGACTACACAAAACTGGCCATGTAAACACAGTAAATATGTTTTGTTAAAAAAAATGTTCTAGAAATGAAACACCAAGTTATTCATTTGTGTAAAGGACAAGCTAGTTTCTTTTTACAAACATTGGTGTCTGTGATGGTGTTGAGTAGAGAAAAATGTATTTAAAAGGTTATCTGTACTATAGATACATATTTGTACAACCCACCTCTTAGTCTTACTGTACTTTCGTATGTGAACCCATCGTACCTACATTTGTCCCTTGCACTATGCTTTATTACCCTACTACCCACCTTTGAAGACATGTGGTTGTTGGTGAAGTGGCAGTTCATACCAGAAGCCACTTGTTAAAATTGATGCACTATTTAGCAATATGGCAATAATTTTGCAATTATACTTTAGCCAGTTTTTTTTTAAGGAAAATGTTAGGTACCTGGTATGGATCTGTAGGGACCCAATTTCTTTGATTCTAGGGACCCGATTTTCTCAGATTTTAGGGATCTGATGATAATTTTCTCTGATTCTAAGGACCCGATTTGAAATTCTAGAGACCCGAATCAGGTCCCTAAAATGCTTTAAAAAAAACCTGACTTTAGCAATTTAATGCTGTTTTGTTCACGTTAGCATACAATTGACTTAATTGTGCATCTTTCTGTTCAGAGTTAACTGGCATGCTTGTTTATTTTAGAACAGCGTGGTCCAACTTCTTTTAACCTACGGGCCATTTTACAAAAACTTGACAACTTGTGGGCCACTTCTAAAAAAATAATTGTGACTGTTTTGATGTCAGCGGTTGCCTGCGCCTGCACTGATTAGTCCGCTTATTGATGACGTTCCGCGTTGTATTGCATTGCTTTGCCTGGTCGTTTGTATCGCACATCGATGTCAGATCGTTTCTAGTTTCGTACCAGGCAGTTGTTGTGTTGCGCTGCAGATGCGTGCTGGTGTTCTTAGTTGAACAAAGCCTGGTGAAAGGTTTCGTTCGTCGCTAGGTTCTGTCGTGACAATTTATTCAACTAAGAAATGGATAAACAACTGCTTCACCCTCAAGAGTTGTGTGTCAAACCGAGAGCACCTGATGCTGGCCACGTATTTGCATTCTGGTTAAGGACTGTAGAGGACTTTATTGACAGTGTACGGGAATTGCGCAGAGACGGCAACCCAGAAGTTAATAGGAAGCGTATCATAATCAACTGTCTTTCGCTTAGTGTCTATCCTTGTGTTGAAGGCGCAGCCGACTATGAAGATGTAGTGCGAATTTTGAAGTCTCTTTGCGTCAAACAGAAAAACAATGTTTATGCGAGGCATCTTCTCGTAAGTAGACACCAGTTACAAGGTGAAACTTTGCCCGAGTATCTGCAAGTTCTTAAATCTCTGGCAAAGGAAGGCACGTTCTCGGAAGTAACAGCTGCTACGCATTGTGAAGAATTGACTCGAGATACGAAAGGAACGCCTCTATCGCTATGCATGCAACCAGGGACCGGACAGCATGGAGAGCACGGTTTCCACATCTGACTTGGCACCTTATCCCAGGTCTTCAGCAATTGCCGAAGAACTCCCGACAGACGTTGCCTCGCATCCCACGACTCCGAGCGGTGTGGACAGTGTCTTACCCAATTGCCTTGGCGATCCCCCACCTGCCGCTGAGGTGCCAGGGTTAACCTCCCCGTCGCCGAGCACTTACTCTTTTCCGTCACCGCCGTGTGCAGATGTGCCTCCCCTAAGTCGGTCGACAAGAGTCAGGAAACCCCCTGATTGTTTTGGTGATTGGTCCGTATAATTTCAAAAGGGGGGAGAGTGTGACGGTTTCGATGCCAGCGTTTGCCTGCGCCTGCACTGATTAGTCCGCTTATTGATTACGTTCCGTGTTGTATTGCATTGCTTTGCCTGGTCGTTTGTATCGCACGTCGATGTCAGATCGTTTCTAGTTTCGTACCAGGCGGTTGTTGTGTTGCGCTGCAGATGTTGATGCGTGCTAGTGTTCTTAGTTGAATAAAGCTTGGTGAAAGGTTTCGTTCGTCGCTAGGTTCTGTCGTGACAATGATGTATGATACAACAGATTTCCAGCATTTGAAACTGAAAAAGGGAAGATCCGTAAGTGTGTCATTTAAATTATTACACAATAGCAGATAGCAATTTATTACAAATCACTATCAGTAGGAAACCTGTGGTTGAGGCTTCTCTGATACTATCATTCCTTCATCAATACCAGTGTTAGTGGTGCAACTCGGAGACTATCACCCAGTCTTTCGTCTGCCATTAGATTTGTTTTTAGATTTGACTTGCTTCATCATAGAAAATGTAACCCTCATACACATATGTTTCCAAATTGAGAGCATTTTAGTGTGAAGTCTTTCAGTTTGAGAAATCTTTCTTTGCTGACTAAATTCCATAAGCTCTCCGCAGTCTTTATCACCGTTAGTGTTTTACATTTTAGTAAAATGCTTGTTCTAATGAAAATTGCCTATTACAGGGATAAGCAATTAATTCGGCTTGAGGGCAACTTTGAGAAAGCCACATTCATCAGATAGATAGACAAGATTTATTTGGCGGTACTGAGTTCATTGGGTCACATGCACTCCTCATGACAAGGAACGCCCAAAAAACAGAGGTTATCTAGTCAGGGGATTAGTGGAGGACTGTAAACCTTCTGATTTGATCACAAAATAAATGTATAAAACAAAATGGTACACAGAAAGGGTATTGCTTTTGTGAAAATGCACTTTATCCAAATGTGACCTCACATGCTTCCAAGGGCCACTGAAAACAACTGGCTAGCCACATGCAGCCCGCAGGCTTGTAGTGAGACCACATTGTTTTAGATAGTAATATCAAAATGGCAAAATCTGCAGTTGAAAAGAAAAAAGTATATTCAAAAAATCAAAAAAAGGAAATATGAAGAACATTTAGAAAAGCAAAGAAAGCTGATGAAAAACTACAGACCTAAAGAAAAATCCAAAATCTGACTAGTCTTTCTTATTGTGAATGTTTTATGATTGCAACTGTTGTTCCATGTTATTAAGTTGTACTGATATTTCATTTGAAAGTTTGAGGTGTTGCTTTGTTAAGTGTTATTTTTTCTTGTTTTATTTGAACTAGCTTTTCACTTGGCAATACGAGTTATTCTTTGTGACATTATTTTCTATAGTGGTACTCATTGTTATGGCAGTATCAAAATTATGGTGAATTGAAGTATTAAACCATTTTTGATTGCATGAAGATGCATTTGCAGTGGTATATTCAATTTTTTTGCTTCAAGATTGATTATTCTAGTATTCTTAATTTCTGATTATTTTTAGAGCCTGGGAGCCTGTGTTGTTATGGTTATCATTCAGCATTTGCCAAGCTGTTGTAAAATACTGTTTGACTATCTCGATGTGTGCAGCAATGGATTTTTCATGTTTGGTATTTTAGTGAAATTTTCAACGAATAAATTTTCAAGTGCTCCTTTAGATTTGAATGCATTTGCTTGCATGCATAGCACATGAAGCATTTACATCACCATGGTCATTTACAAATATCTTCATTTAATTTTATTACAAACTTTGCATTTATCCAAAATTGGTTGCTTATTAGTTCTTGTTAGTTGAATTTATAATTTTTAAATGCAGGTCAAGTTCTAATGGATGCCGACTTCTGAACAGTTAAAAGTTTTTTTTAGTTAACTCATTTAATTCTCAGCCTTGTATCTGAATGATTTGTTAATGTGAAGCTTATTTTGCAAATAAAAGCAAAGTAGTCATAAAATAAAAATGTCCCGTTAGTCACAAGAACATGCTCTGCAAATATCTGTTGCCGAACTGTAACTAGCAAATATTAAAATCTAATGTATGCAATAAAAACCTTGATATATTGTCCACACAATATTGCCAAATTAAGAGTATCTGTGCAGTCAATGGGCATACTTTGGAATTTGATAATTTTTCTTATTTGGTACTTTTGTCCCCTGTCCTGTTAGTCACAAACAAATATTCAAATGACCAACAAATTGAAAGACAGATGAATTTTTCCAAACATGCAAACAGTAAGTATGAGTCATCACTAACAAATGCTAATAGTTTGTTTTCTTTTATATTTGATGTTTGCTATAGAAATGAAAAAGTAGTCAAAATGTCCTGTTAGTCACATCTGGAATTGCCCTTTACCCAAATTTTGATGTTAGCACCCAGCGCCTGATGACCTTGGCCAAAAATGCATAAACCTACCTAACTCATGACGTCACCTACAGAAAACCTAAAATCCAAAACTTTTCACATTTAAAAAAATCTGAAGTAGAAGACTTTCCACATTCTAAAGGGTTTTTGGTGCAAAGTGACGCAAGAAAAGTTGTTTGTACTGTACAAACAACAGTTATGGAATCCATCTACTATGTAGTCCAATAGGTTGAAGATAAAACAGTTACAGCATGTCAGTTAATAATAGAGGTATTTGAGTAACAAATTACCACAGGTAGAAGGACTCCGATCTCATGAGTGGCTAAACAACAATGTTCAACTCATTAAAACAGCAATGAAACTGCCACTTCACTGTGATGAAGAACTGTACAACATCACATCCTGCAAAAACCTGGGTAACCATAACAGTCAACCACCACAGCATGTGCCCTGATCTGTTTGCAGGCAGCCATCTGCATACCATGTATAAACTTGCCAACAGATGTTGCATCATAGAGCTGTTTATTGGGATTATAGCACGGCAGTCTGTACATTACTCACTATCTAATGTAGTCTAAAGCCTGTGTGCTGTACGGAACAGGACAGAGAATTTGTGTTAATCAATCAGAAACTTAGGTTTGCAAACACTCCATGCAGAACAATAGTGTATCAGATTTTGTGAGCAACTATTGTCTATATATGTTGGTGGAATTTTGCTGATATGATACATCAGCAACATTGCCATATCAGCCAATACATAATGGCATGCCGGTGCATCAGAGGAGCTCTAAATAAGGCATTACGACACCCTGATGGATCATTTTGAGATCGCAAAGGTATCGCATGTTTGTATCCACCTTCACTACCAAGATCTTAGAATTTAGAAAAGCCTACTAAAATCTCATCACGGCACAAGTAATAAGACTGCAAGAGTTAAAGAACACTGTGTGCATTGACACAACTTCAGCAGCGTTGTATGAGTATTGTTCTAACTCCTGACTAAAACTGCCTGACATTTAAAGTTGCCAAGCAAGGCGTTTGGCTCTCACCATTTGATGGTTTGTTTCACAGATTTCCTGGTGCACAAATCTTTATGTACAAAAGGCTTCTGATTAGCAGCAGCAGAAATAGCTTTACAATGGTGCGACAGCAGAAATAGCCAACGTGGTCCGTGCGCTAACGATACACAACTCGACTCTCTCAAAGCGTGGTGTCCACACTGATGGACAAAACCGAATGCAATGCGAATCGAGGTCATGTGCAAACGCAGGAGCATGCACACACGAATTCCCTTGACGCAAATGACAAGTTGATACAAACCAGACCTCATGTACAGAATACAATAGCGAGTAGGAAACGGCAAGTCGTAATGCGATTAGGTAAATCCACTGTGCATGCAATATTTACTCTGTTATGGCAGGTGATCGTAAGTTCATGGTTGACAGTGTGTTGTTCAATTTCATGCGTATGCTTACTGTGTCATTTCAAATGTGTTGGGAACCAGTAGTATGCAGTATGACACCATGGATGAGGAACCCGCGGCATGCTTTAACATTTTAAATGGCGCACATCAGAATTTTCGTGTCCCAAGTTGGAGTATACAACACGTCAAAATGAAGTTCCATAATCAGCAGGTACTTGCAATTACTATCTATAGACATAAGACAGTAAGTCAAGAGAAGTTGCTTATTTCCTCATAGTTAGATAAAAGTGCAATTTTAAGAGGATAAAATTAACACTTTGAGAGCCGGCATACGATGTATTCATACTTTGATTTCAGCCTAAAAACAGCAGTTTTCGGTTGCCTTATCAACGCCATAATTCCTCCGCCGATTGCGCTAGATAGCTGTTCAATGGCTCAAATGGATTGGCCAATCTTCTAGATTGCACTCGAAAAAAAATTTTTTGGTTGGGGGTGAGGATTTTTTAATTTTGACTCACGTTTCCTGACCTAGGGCCCAACCGCTAGGCCAAAGTGCTTTGTTGCAGTTTTCATTGGAAACTAGGCTCGAGTCTGAGTCTTTGATCGACTTCCTAGCATTTCTCGTTCAAAAGTTATGATGTTAAATAAACAAATTAATTAATTATCTAATTAGTCAAATATATTTTATTAGTTTAGATAATAACTTTTGAACCCGAAACCCCAGCAAGTCATCCAAAGTATTAAAAGACTCGGATTGTAGCCTAGTTTCCAATAAAAACTTCAGCGAAATACTATCATCTAGCGGTTGGCACCCAGGGCCAAGATACGGCCCGTGATAATAAATGGAAGTGACTACGAATACGCCTGGCCTGACGCAATTCAACTAAAAGTATCAGTTTGGCATTCAAAAGAAATGGATCTCGTAGCCTAGGGGTTATGCGTTACAGCTGCTATGCCAATGGTTTTCAGTTCGACTCTCACATTTCCAACTTCCGTTTTGTTTTTTTTCTTTACTTTTTTTCATGCTTAGGTGTTACGTCTAAGGGTTAGTGTTAGGTTAGGGTTAGGATAGCATTAGGTTAAGGTGAGGTTAGCATTAGCTTAGCGTCAGGTTAGGGTTACAGTTAAGGTTCAGGGTTTATCTTTTACATTTAGTTCATTTCTACCAAGCCTACTGTATTCTCATCATGCGTTACTGTTACAATACAAGTGGCGTATGAATACGTTTTCAAATTTCAAGATACACAGGCGTATCTGTAGCCACTGCCATTAAATAAATCAGTTTCCCACCCATGTAGCCCATTGCATAATTAGGGAAAATAATTTCTCAGTGCATAAAATGTTTTGGTAGTGTCTATTTTACCGGCAATTTGCTGCAGCTATTGTGCCACCAGTCGAAGATCCGGTCTTGTGGTATAACGCAATACCAAGAAAAAGGTCACTTTGTCAGGCAAACGCTGTCTTGCTCATGGTGCAACGGTTATGAGTTACAGCTGCTATGCCAATGCTTTTCAGTTCAACTCTCACCTTGCCGACTTTCATTTTTTTTGGATAACACTAATTGGAAGGCTGGAGGGCCATATTTCCAAATGAAAAACGGTAACTTTCGGTGGGTTGCACAGAAGACAGAAGGGCGGGCTGGCGCACTGCACAAAAAGGCGGTACGGCGGGCTGCGGAAAAAGGCAGCCCTCCAGCCCGCCCTTTTTAGCAGCCTAGCTTAATGTAGAGCCTGCCGGCCTAGCCTAAATATGCAGCTCACTGGCCCGTCCTGTAGTGCAGCCTGCTGCCCTCCCTTCTGTGCAGCTCGCCAGTCCGCGAAAAATTCATGTTTTTCTTTGCCAACATGGCCCTCAAACCCGCCGGCCCTCAGTTTAGTGTTATCCTTTTTTTTTCTTTACTTTTTTTCAAGCTCGGCTTAGGTGTTATGTTTAGGGGTTGGTGTTGTTAGGTTAGGATTAGTCAGGATAGCATTAGTTTAGCGTTACTTTAGTGTTAGGTTAAGGTTAGGGCTTAAGGTGGGTTAGGTTGTAGGTTTACATTTACTTCGTTTCTACCAAACCTTTTGCTGCTGCTATCTTCTTGGTGGCAAAATAGACACTGCCAATGTTTTTGGAGAAAAACTGAGTTAAAAGCTACAGTACAGTTTGGCTAACTATAGATGGATTTTTAAATTTTTTTCTGCTTATACAACCTTCAAAACTGATGCTGTGATTCCATGCACCCTAGGGGTAGGGATTGGATAAACCACATCAAAACAATTGTTTTTGACTTTGTTGCAACTTCTCTGGTGGTGTTGCGTTGATTGTATGAATCACCACGAATGGGATGTGCGCGAAGAACAAAAATATATGTATGTGGCGCAAACAAGCAATAATAGAGTGATCTCATCGGGTGATCTCTATTGTTGCTTGCTGCCACGGTGCGAAGCTTTGCGTACATGCCGCTCGGGATTTCTGATCGCAACAAAATGGTGCTGTGACCAGGATGTGGAGGTCGTGTGGAGTTCAGCCTTCACACAAATAACGTGCGAACGGTGTGGTTCGTTGTAAAAAGGAGGGGATGTTGTTGCAACCTCTCCGGTAGTGTTGCGTTGATTGTATGATTCACCCCAAACGGGATGTGCACGAAGAACAAAAATATATGCATGTGGCGCGAACAAGCAATAATAGAGTGATCTCATCAGGTGATCTCTATTGTTGCTTGCTGCCACGGTATAAAGCTTTGCGCACATGCCGCTCGGGATTTCCAATCGCAACAACTTGTTCTGCTAGTGTCCACCTTGAATATACAATATCTATTGAGAACTTCTTCAACCACCTGCCCAAATGTTCTTATATAATGTAGTACACACAATGATGACAGTCCAAATTCACAAATCAAAAATACAGTGCATTTCTTTGCAATAGAATGAATTCAATCCAATCCAAAGGTCATCACCAGCAATTGCAGGAAACGATCGGAAGAAGCAGCAAACATAACAGAGTCGAGTGACAAAAGGTCAATTGATTGCATGCTGCAAGAATGCTGTCCTTCACAAAATCATTACATTTAATGTCAGCAGGGATGTTAGTTAGTTAGCCTAATACTATTAGTATTACTGCACCTTGGTAAGTTACCTAACCTTCTGAGATACTAGGCCTATTTTCGCGTACTACACCTAGCACGTTTCGCGTTTATTCGTAACCTTGGTAATGATTTGATCATTGATGCTTCATCATCCCCACTACAGCTGCCTTCTGTTGATCATAATCCCTACTGTGACAGATGTGCATGTGATGCTGAAGAGAATAGAATGCAAAAAAAAACCCACCAAGGATTTCCCGATTTGAAGGAAAAACTGAGCATGGATTTAGACCTTTCAATGTAAGGTAAAAAAAATAAAAAATTTAAAAAAATGTGATGGTAAGCCGCCCTTGATTATGAGCTGCACGAAGTGATGAAAAAGAAAAAATGTATAAAGCGCGACTTACAATCAAATAAATACGGTACTAGCCAGTAGCCTACTGTATTATTTATATAGTTAGTAGTAGTAGACTAGGCTATTTCTGCAACTTCAATTTCTCTAGTAAGAAAGTAGAATCACCGGCATACGTAATTCTAAGTCCAGCGGTGCGATCAAGGAAATAGAAGAGAACATGACGTTGCGACTACGAAGAAGCAAAATAAAAATGACGTCATCGTACCGCCTCGTAACCGCGTCAGCCTACCACATGCGCAACCTCCGTTCAGTACGGAAGCTCGATTTGTCAAGCCCCACGATTTTCAGTGGATGCGAGAATGGGAGAAGAGGTAGAAATCATTTTTCACACCAAAAGTCAGAGGTGCGCGGACTGCCGTATTTTACAATCCAGATCCAGACCTGATTTTTTAAAACGCGGTCCAAGTCCAATCACAGTCCAAATTATTTTTCAAATTTAAAGTCCAAGTCCAAAAAGTTTGAAAATGCAGCATTTTCACAACAAAACTGTGCGATTTCTTTTCCATAACCTCAATCCAATTCCTGTCCTGATCCTAAATTTTGAAGAGATTTATAGCCCAATCTCAAGCGAAATTTCTAACCTCTGCGAAATTTCTGACCTGTTGTTGTTTTTCAGTTATTTTGCTTCTCAGAATAAAGAAATTACGTCTGGCAATTCGTTTTTTGATGTGTGTTGTGTAAATTAAACATTTTCGTTAGATGTCAGGTACCCACAACAAGCTATAGCACGGGAATAAGGTCCACCATTGGAAATTTTCCGACTTAGTCCTTGACCTCAATTATTTTTCTTTTTCTCAGCCTAACCCAAATCCTAACCAGTCACACTTACCTAAACACGTATTCCTAAGCCCTAATAATCAGTTTCATCAACGTATTTGGTATGTAGAATATTACTCTGTACATGCGTACATGATGTGAAGTCAGAAATTTCGCAAGTCAGAAATTTCGCTTGACACCGGTCACAATCCAAATTCAACAAAATTTGCTATAGTCCGGATTCAGTCCAAACCAAGTCCAGTCCAATGCTCATCTCTGCCGAAAGCGAGAGGAGAGTTCTCACCAGCAGAGATGATCGGACAGTGTTTTTTTGCTATCCGATCTATCCTGTTTTTGAAAAATAATATCCGATTCCTCTTTTGGTTAAAATCATATCTGTATCAGAAAACTATCCGAAGTGTGTGATGATGCACAACATATATTTTTGTGCAGTGTCTCCTTTGCCTCACGAGGCAAAATAACTGCTGAAGTTATTTTACCTTTAGTGGAACACGATTGGCTGAAGCAGTTGCATAACAAGTTTGGAACGCATGTCGTACTTAGTTGACCATGACATCTGTAACAGCTCAGTCCCAACTACAAGGACAAGTGTTGTAATGATTTCAGGGCTGGCAAGCAGTAAGTAGCTTCTTGTTTGCATTATGTGAACTGTAGGCTAAACCCTAACTCTAAACCCTGAACTCCCAAACCAAATGTCTGACCCTAAACCTTGACTATGTCCCGACACTAAACCCTTACCACAAGCTTTTGGACCACAATCAATTGTTGCTTTGCATATCCTACTTGTCTCATGACCACTTCAACCAACTGTGTTCAACTGAAGGCAAAATGGTCCCAGCACAGTCTTTGCCTCATGATGCACAATAGACACTATCTAAATGCGTTGCCCAGTATTGAGCCCTGTCATGCCTATAAGCAGTAATTAAGCTTGACATATCGCATAACCTATGTACTTTTCAGAGTCAATGGCATCAAAAAGCAATCTGACGTTTTGCCACACCATGCTTTTTATTAGTGATTTATTTAGAAAAATGGTTCCATTACACCACAATCCATGATTTCGCATTCATAATTTGATTTATTAATCCTACCCATTGTTGCACTTTAACCACATCTAACTGCTCAGCATTGCTAGTCTACAAACCAAAACAGCATTTAAAACAACAAACTGGCTTAAACTATCTCACAAATTTTGGAATGACTCACTTAAAAGTCAGTCTAGTAAGTCAATGTCACAAACAAATCTTTTGCGAATCGTGTTCGAAAAAAAAGCTAACTGGCTTGGTGGCGTCCAATGACCAGTCAATGCAGGCTCACGTAAACTAGACGTGAAGACAGCAGGGCCTAGCGTAGACTACAGAAGATCACATTAAAACAGCCAGCCTGCTCTAGCTAATCTGGACTACAGATCACAGTAGACCTATGTCTACCTAACCCTAGTCCAAGCATGCGATCTTTGTTTATTCAACAGTTGAATAAAACGCGAAACGTACGAGACACACGCTTTCAATGTTTCCGCATATGCGACAACAGCCATGCACTACTAGTGGCTAGGTTAAAACAAAGGTTAGCGCTATGAATGCGGAAAAGAAATAACTGGCGTTTTCAAAGAACAAGGCTAACGATGACGACATACGCCAGTGAAAACCAGCTAGTGAGCGCTCCGCTGATGACCACAATTCACAAAAAATAGAACACAAATTTAAGCGGACAAAAGCAAAAGGTTTTCACAGCTGTCAAGCAGAAAAAGTATTGAAGTCGGCTGACTATTGCCGCCTGGCAGTATAAAAAATAGATCATGTTGTTACTACTCGCAAAAATGCACTAACCCTAGTCCAAGCATGCAGCAACCAACTGCCATAATGTATGCTGAAAGAGCCCTATCTTGCTACACCAGCTTTTGCTGACAAACTTGGCATGTTCAATCAGTAGAGTATGGGACTACACTACTATACTGAGATTACAACACATACAGACTTGGAATCATGGCACAGAAGGATGAAAAGATGCGCCCGAAAATACTAAATAATGACTGTGTAATGAGCAACTTTTTCCAAGAGTCTGAATCCTTGAAATATCGAGAAAAGCCTTTTAGATATCCTTATCCATATCTGGTTCCCATTTGAAAACAGTTTTTGGATATCTGTATCTGGTAGCAAACTGGCTATCCTGCCGGATATCCAACCGGAAAAACAGATAGTGATCATCTCTGCTCAGTACTCACCAGAGATGAACGGATTTAGGTTTTTCAAATCCAAGTCCAATCCCACAGTTTAATTTTCAAATCCAATCCAATTCCGATAAACTGACAATTTCAAAATCCAAATCCTGTTCAAATCCAACATTTTATCAACCTTGTTCTGCTAATTAAGCATACCATACTTTGTTGATTGAAAACCGGGACGCTTCAAAGCAACGAGCCTTATCAGACAACTGTGGTTCATATCCAGAGCTGGGCAGTAGCGAGCTACTGAAATAGCGACCTACTGTAGCGAGATAATTTTCCAGTAGTGATTGCACTAGCGCCGCTCTTTTTTGAAAAAATAACGGATGCGGTAGCCAGCTATCACCATCTTGACGTTACCGCTATTCGCTTCTTTGGCGTGAGTGGTGTCCAAAGGAAAAAGTTCGCAAGACTTCTTACGTCAGCACACATTGATAGTAACTCCTCTTCTCACTGTTTTGCGCTGATTTTGGGTGATTTGTTTGCGGTACGCTTGCAGCATTAGAAAAGATTTAGCTCAGGTTGGTTTTGACCTGATCGATAGGTTCGACGTTAGTTCGGCAAAAACTCAGCATCAGCGACAAACTTAAAGCAGTTGGTGCTTCGAAGCATTGGCTACTGCTACCTGTAAAGCTGCGTATGACTGAATTGCATGCATGGAAAAATACGGCACAGGGTTCAACATTTCACTGCATGTATAACTATGTTTTTTGTTTTGAAATAGGCTATATATCAGTATGACAGTTTTTGTAGCTTGGTTCAGCTTCAGTATATTTGGCTGTATCTATAACTTGAAGCAAACTTATGATTCTGTCTTCAAGACAGTGGCGTAGCCAGGGGGCAAGGGAAGACATCTGCCCCCGGGCGCAGCATATTGAGGGAGTAAATTGAGCTTGGAATATCACGTAATAATTTTTGGAACAATATATAGTTGTGAATAGCTGCAATAAGCTTGTCTTATTGCAATAAGTTTATCTGCAATAATGCAATAAGTTTGTCTGCAATAAATTTTTCCTATTCTATTCAAATAAGAGCTGGTGATGCCTACATCGAAAGCGAAATACATACTCTGTAAGATCTTAAAGTGTCTGATTCTTTGCTGAGAATGGATCTCTTTCCATAGACAGTGTTTTTGGAAAATTTTCATGGTTACCTGTGGAGAAATCCACTCATGGTTCCTCGTGGAAAAATCCTTCCAGCGCCCATGGTAACAATTACGGAATGTTAAATGTCAGCGAATGCTAATAATTACGATTTGCAAAATGTTGAATGCCAGTCGCTGATACGCAGTGGCAAATTCTCATCAAGATCACCAAGGTTTGCAAAGTGAGTAATTACGAACATTACTGACATTTTAACCCTTTCAGTCCCTCGAAAGCCCCAAATCTTGCAGAACTTTGCTATCCTACAACTCGCCAGGCGATTGAGCTAGGGAGCTATCCAAAACATCCACGGATTCATCAAGTCTTGTAGTCAAAATCGAAAAAAAAAAGTTTTTCGTTTTCGGTGGGGGGATTTCTGGTGACGTGACAAAGAAGGCATGTTTTGGAAATTTTAGCCACCTTTGGCCGGCCCTGGGCCCCAACCCATTGACCTACTCTTTTGGTTCAAAGTTTTGTTGAAAACTAGGTCAAAATCCGGGTCTATAGAGACCTGGATTGACTTGCTTGCATATCTGTAGCGAAAATTATGGGTCAAAAACCCACTTTTTGGCCTAATTCAAAACTTTTCAGAAAAGGCATAATTTGTCCTTTCAGGGCAAACTTTGGCCAGCCATAACTCGGCAGCAGATTGAGCTAGACAGCTGTTCAAACCCAGTAATGACTAGTGGCGTTGTGTAGTTCAGAATTAAAAAAATAATTTTTAATTTGGTTGAGGAGTTTTGGGCCAATGGGATCACGACAGATGCATGTTTTTTGGTTAATTATATGACGTCATCATCCGATCCCACACGCCAATATTTTGGCTCGGAGTATTTTTGGATTCCAGGGCAGAATACGCGTTTTTAGGGCAGAATACGCGTTTTTAATAGGTTCGCATATGAGAAAAACACCATGCGATCGGCGATAAGTTTCTAGCAATTCTGGTTCAAAATTTAGGCCAAAAAACAGCTAATCGGTAAGGGGCTCGGGAATACTTTTGGGGGTTTCCCAATTAATTTTAAGTTTTTTGGCCCTAATCTTGGAACCATGAACGCTAAAAACCTGTTCGGACTCTTCATAGTCCCGAATAGCAACCAAAAAACAGCTAAATTCAAAAAATTTTTATGTCATTTGAATGGCTCCTGCGGGTCTTAAAGGGAGGTCGGGCAAAAATGCTGAAGTCAGCAAAAAAGAACATAAACATCCTGTCATTATATAAGCATTAAAAAAACAGACATCCTAAACTGAAATGGTTTTTTTTACTGCAAACTTCATACCTTCACGAGTCTGTAGAGGGTTTGAACAACTCTCTAGCTCAATCTAACGGCGAGTTATTGCCTGCAGTATAATGGCCCCAAAAGTGACTTTTGATGGAGCAAAATTATTGTCAATTTTTGGTTTATGAGCCATAATTTTCGCTCCCAATATGCTAGATAGTCAATCAAAGGCTCTATAGACGCAGATTTTGACCTAGTTTTCAACTAAAATTTGCGTCCAAAAATGGCCCATTGGGGCAGCGCCCAGGGTCAGGCAAAGATGGTCAAAATAACGCAAAAACACCCCTACTTGTGACGTTCCCCACAGAAAAGCTCAAACCCAAAACAAAAACTTTTTTTCCATTTTGACTTCAAGACTTGCTGAATCCGTAGAGGGTTTGAGCAGCTCTCTGGCTCAATCACCTGGCGTGTTATTGGATTGCAAAGCTCTGCAAGAAAAGTGGCGCACGCGGGACTGAAAGGGTTAAAACTGAAAACTTATCATTTTCGGAAATGTCGCGAAGAGAATTTTAGCTGTGCTCGTTTGCGAAAAAGTTGTACCATGGTTGAGTAAGTACGATGACGTCATTGAATGAAATTTCATGATAATTTCCCCCCTCGAAATGAAGAGCTTTTTGCACCCCTGTTTGCGAGTATATGATTTGAACGGAGTAGCATAGATTCACCACTCAACTGGCTGCTGGCAGAATGACTATTGCCTGCACTTTCTATCCCATATCATAATTTTTTACATACACATAGGTACAGAGGCGATGCTACATTTCAAAAAAGGTAAAACATGGGAGGGCCAAATTGAAGTTACTTATCACCTACTTGTTTAATGGCTTTATTACAAAGTTGAAACAGTCTTATAACTTGTGCATACGTTTGCAATGCATGCAGTGATCCAATCGAGAATGGAGACCATCAGAATCGGCAGCTGCAGAAAGCAGCAATGAAATAGATAAATCAAAAGCACGACTACGCGCAGTGCTGCAGATTAATGCCGCTCACTAGCGCGCAGCAACACACACCAATGCACTTCATCCTCCCCCACCTATAATTAATTCGAACCTGAGGCTCAACGCTCTGGCGAAGGAAGCACAAAACACGATCGATACGAAGCATAAAAAACGACCGACTACCACAAGGATATGATGCGACCACAACAAGCAATTAGATAAATAATAAAAAAATAAATAAGAAAATTTATTTATTTATTTGAGTAAACGTCTTTTTAATTTTTGAGTAAACACTTATTTCATGAGTCAGTTTTTTGTCGCCTCTAGTATTCTTGACGTCACTCAGTTTGTTAAGATGTTATGATTTATGAGCTTGTATTACGAAATTTTAATTGTAGTCTTGAGTTTGTTTTTACTCTGCTGTTACTTCAGCCTTTCAAC
>Ga0210059_1005416_pt1 | contig 20576 bp, 10 predicted proteins | sample Ectturendosymbi2_FD_188042 | JGI IMG/M metagenome (GOLD analysis project Ga0210059, IMG submission 188042) | Ecteinascidia turbinata endosymbiont from Florida, USA - Sample 2 (SPAdes) (version 2) | ecosystem: Host-associated > Tunicates > Ascidians > Unclassified | place: Key West, Florida...
TGCCTGAATTGAGATTATTGTACAGAAAACTGTCTCGTCTGAATGAAAGCGAGAGACCAACTGATGTACTGGGCTGTATCAAATCACGTTGCTTTGACGCTTTCCCAAACATTTTTGCGTTGCTCCATATATTTTTAACTCTTCCGGTGACAACGTGTACCAGTGAACGATCTTTTTCTACCTTACGCAGACTAAAAACGTACTTGCGAAGTACGACCAGTGGTACCAGAATGAACGGGCTTGCATTGTTAAGCATTTATCGAAATTACACTCCTTCCCCGGAACAGATTATTATCAGGTTAAGTGAGACATCCAACAGGCGTTTAAATATGTGTTTATAACTACTTGACAACGTTTACGTATTGTATTGCTGCTTGTTTTGTATTTTTTCTTATCATACTTTCGATTTTAGTGCAAAGAAAAATTTTGGCACTTTGAAACCCCCCCATGAAAATTTTCTGCGTACGCCACTGTCGACAGGTGACATGGTAACACTCGTTCTGATTTACGTTTAATTTGATTTTTGATAATTTCAATGTGCCTTTATATGCAAGGGTGTTACTATGTGTAAGGCACCAAGATAGACGCCTCTCGGGAACACTGCTTGTTGCGTCGTAGCCAAGCGAGTTAGTCGTATCTTGATGCCATCATTCACAGCCACTCTATCCTCTACTAGGAGATCACGTTAGGCTCGTGCTGGCGTGAAGTAAAATTGCACGTCGTGCATTTGGATGACATGAAGACCTGGTATATGTAAATATTTTGCGTAGTCTCGGGCGCGAGCTAGTGTCGACGTGACTTGGCCACGCGAGTCGCTCCAGAGTGGTTTGGCTTCGTAACTTTGTGGTGCTTTGATGATAATTTTTTGATCCACATGAAGCCATTGTATGCAATTCGGATTGAGAATGCGAAAGACTACGCGAGCTGCAGCAGGTGTTAGCTCATAAGTAAGCGGTGGCTTGTATAATAATTTGCGTCCTATTGGAGGTCTGGGTCTTTGTTGTGACTCATTCCTCCATTGTGACCGGCTGACTTGAGCCAAATCATGATGAATTTTATCAAGCTTGTGATCCAGATTTCGCAAGGTGCGACGTGTATTTCTGGATTTGTCTCTTATCCTCTGCCTTTTTCTCTCTCGTGGCTCTGGTGTTTGTTGTATATCTGATGTTCCGTTTTCTTTGTCGTGGTTGTCATTTTGTGTGTCCGTCTATTGCGTTGGGGATGAGATGTGTGTGGTTTTATAGTCAGTGTTTTCTTCCAAAATGTTTGCACTTGAATCCAAAAGTTCGGGGTCGGAAAGCTGTTCGGCCATGATTACTTTGTTGAAATAGCTGTGAATGGACGAAAAAAAATACGTTTAAAAACGTTTAAAATAATAAATCATGTGATCTAAATGAAAAACATTTATTTATGAACGCTGAAGATGAGGAATAAAGTTTTAAGTATGGAACTTAATGGAGTGACTTGAAGTTTGCATCTTTCCAGGTTGTTCAAATGTTTGCCAGTGAATTGTTCCGATGCGTTGTCCGACATTGATGGGTTTGTCCTTTGTAACTTGGACATAGAGAATTGCTCCATTTAAAGTCCAGTCTACTTTTGTCGCTAGGATGTTAGGTCCTGGTATGAAGCGAATACTCAATCTATTGTCTGGTTTGAGTAAACCTCTCAAATGTATGCCAATTTGACCCCTGGTATACTTTGTGATAAATCTAGGAGAAGTGATGAGAATTGAGTCATCAACTTTTGACATGTACGATGCCGAATTTTCTGTCAATTCTAATCCGTTCATTGTTATTATTCCTTGTGAGGAGAGCTGTGCTTTAACATAAAACAGAAATCATTTGCGTGGTGATTGCACGACAAAGTGGACATTTGTTATGACATCGTAGCAGGCATTCTCTACAAGCTATAAAATGTTTGCATGGAAGTAACAATGTGTTTCGTTCTTGGTCGGTGCAAGTGATGCAGTGTATACGTTGTTGTAAGTTAGCTATTTGATTCTCGGTGTGTTGTTGCAAATCTTCGGGAGGTGTTTTTGAGAAATATTGCACAATTTTGCTGAATATTTCACTCGTCAAATTAAGGTGTTGTAAGAGGATGAGAGTGTTTCCAGGGTTAACGAGTTGTCCTAGGTCTAAACGAAGTAGGTCAGTGCTGAGACATCGTATTTGTTGTTGTAAAAATCGGTAATATGCTGTATATCGAGGCGGTTTGTTGGGGTTCTGTTGTAAAATGTCTCTAACGAAAAATTTGGTTTTCCAATTTGTGACGTGTGGGCAATATGGAAAATATCGTGCATGTAATTTCCATGGATCATCAGTGGGGTTCCATTCATTGTGTATACCGTGACATGAGAAGCACTTGTAGTAAGTTTCATGTAGGTTGGGAATTTTGGTAAAGCCTGCCTCTTTAATGAGGTAGTTCTGTCGTGCTTCAGGCGTAGTTTCTTGGAGGTCTTTTGGGTTTCCAAGTTTGTGTAATTGTGTAGAGCAATAGGTGCCATCGGTTTTGTTTGTCTAGTCCGATTGGATAAGATGTTTGCAGTTAGGGGACGCAAGTAAATGGATGATAAAGCTAGAAGTGTTTGACGGAAACTTGCTTAGAATAGTTCCACATGAAAAACATTGGATGTTATTGTTGGTGGTTGAAAGTGAAAAAAATCCTTCGTTAGCAAGGTCCTAAATATCATATAAGGTCTGATTCCAATTAGCGTTAAAAGTACGTAGTCTGTGTTGTTCATCTGTTAAATCAAATGTGTTTGCATCATTAGGTTGTGGAGTGTGTGGGTGTTTCACTCGCGTGTACATCGCTGTGTCAGCAATTATGCGTGCTGTATGTAAGTGATATTGTGAGACTTTTTGAGTAGACAATATTTGTCGTCGATCATGCGTCAAGTGAAACATAGTTATCTCGTGTTTTCAGATGCTAAATATCAATATTCTTGAACGATTTTAGTCTATATTATAATCAAGAAGGCAAAATACGACTATGTTTTAGTACAGCTACAGAGACTACATGCAATATTAAACTAGTTATCAATAAAATGCATTCAAATAACGTAAAACCAAGTGTAACACTCAATAATTATTCCTGTTTCTCGGCTGTCTGTCGTTCCAATCTGGTTAATACTGTGTCGGAGAAATTGTAAATCCTTGAAAATACTTCAGATATTAAAGGATTGTGCACCTGTTGTGCTTGTGTAACAGCTAATAATGTCACAAGAAGTGTGATCAGTAATAATAATTTAGTCATTTTGTATACTCTAGTTTGTTTCTGAAAAATAAAAACATCTCTTGGTTAATATAATGTGAAAGCGTACATAAGATGCGGTTTTTGTGACAAAAATTACTCAAATAAATTTAATAATAGAGCATATCAGGGGAGTGTCTGGGTTTTACTGTTCGACCTCTCCGTATGATTGCCTGAGGGGTTGGAAAATTAGGTTCGGGATCTGATTTCTCTGTCTGCTGACTCTGAGTAGTATTTTGGAAAGAGGGTATTGACTTCTCGTTATTACTAGGGGTTAGTTCAGGTTCTGGTTGTGTCTTTTGTTCTTCTGGGTGGGAAAAAGGACCTTGTTCAAATATGTCTAAATATGGCTTCGTTTTCTTATAACGTGAGGTGGGGAATCCTGTATCTGGAGGTGTCTGGAAAATTGGAATCCTGTGCTATGCAAGTTTGTATTGCTTCTTTGATTTCATCTGGAAGTTGATGATCAGCTTGATTCGGTTGTATCTGTTTCTGTAAAAATGAAATTCACAGGTAGAGTGAACGTACAGTGACGGGATGGACGGTAAAGGGGATTTCTTCATGAAACTTTTTTTTCTTTTAAGACTATTCTTCAATATTTAATTCACAAACCGGTAATCTCATTTGTTTTTCATGAGAAATTGATCATAAAATAATCTTCTAAATATTCCCGCGATAAATTCAACATGAATCAAATTATTCGATTTTCTGTGCACTATTTACTGTATCTGAAAATGGTTATTTATAAGCGAAATGAGAGCTGCGGCATCTGCGCGCCGAAGTCACAGATCATCACACTTAGGTGTAAATAAGGGTCTGGCTGGCACGCACGCTACTTGATATCGTTTTATATGCCTTCACGTTTCAAGTTTAAGTAACACGTGGCGGCCAAAAGGGGGTCTGCTGGGGCATCTCAAGAATTCTTACAGCTGAGCGCTACAAAGGCTTGGACTTTAAGTATTCATCTCGCAAGCAATATGCGAACAGCTGCAAAAACTCTGTTTTGAAGTCTCAGCTTTTCCGGCAGATGCATACTACTTGGCATGTACTTTAGGTGTTCGTATCGCAAGCAATATAAACATCCACAAGAAATACTTCCTCTTCAAGTGGTAAGTGCTTACTGCGAGGCGTTGGTTTCAGGAGTTCTTCGAACAAGCTTTGGTGTAAACTCTTACAAGGAAATACAGTGGGTCGTGTAAGTAAATACGGTTTGTTGTTGTTTTTATTTGAATTTCGTCTAGCGGGTATTGTGATCTTTATTTGCAAAGGGTTTGGTTGGGACAAGTAAGTGTTTACTGCGAGGAGTTTATTTTTTGGGGTTCATCTAGCAAGCAATAACGCAATCGCTTACTTGTCCATTTGGGTGTTATTCTAAGATATGTGGAGTAGCAAGAAAGCAGAATTCGGCATCTTTCATGGAAAAAGAAAAAGCTTAAAGAGATAAAGAGAGAGAAGTAAAGTGGATAAGAGTAAGTGAGGATGTCAGAGGTAACTTTCTACGCTATTAGAAGGGTTTTTTGTCACTGGTATGAACATCTCACCTGTCTTGGTGGATTTGTTTCTTCGTTTGGGTTGAAATGAACTGGATAAAGATGTAAATATGAAATTATTTTTATCGTTCCATCAGTATCGAGGAGCATAGATCATGGATTCCTGTCAATTATTCTAAATGGTCCCTTATATAAGGGTGAAAGCCTATGCTTACGCTGCTAAGTAAGTTTTCGCTTAGGGTTTAGACACTTACGTGGGTGTTCGGTAACAGTCAGTCTTTTCCACATAGAAAACGGATTGTTTCACATCGAAACAGGGTTGTTTCACATAAAAACAGGGTGTTTCACATAAAAACAGGGTGTTTCATATAAAAACAGGGTTTTTCACATAAAAACAGGGTGTTTCACATAAAAACAGTTTTTTTTCACATAGAAACAGGGTTGTTTCACGTAGAAACATGGTTGTTCACAAAGAAGCAGGGTTGTTCACATAGAAACAAGGTTACCGTTCCCAGGGAGAGTCTACCCGTGAGAGTACAAGCGAAATCTTAGGACCACTACTGACAACTGTCTTCCTACCTGGAGTTGGACTGTGCCATCAGCTATCTCTTTTGCATTTAATGTTCGGCGACTTGTTTGGAAAGGAGTCTTGCGAAGAGTTGGACCCGTTGGTCTGAAAGTTCCGTGATCTGGAGTCCTGTTGTTCTGGAAAGATGATGTTGTTTTGAGAGGAGGAAAATTGATTTTGCCTGGTCGTTGTTGTTGTCCATTGTAGCGTCTGGTATCGCTTTGTGATGATGAATTTTTATGCTGTGATTGTCTGGGTGTGAGGTTCGGGTTCAATGTTTGTTGAATGTGGAAGCGCTGACCGTACGTGTTTTGCTGATTCTGATTTAAAAAAGCTTTGTTTGCTCTGCAGTCGCGTGCTATATGTCCTGGTTTTCTGCAATTGAAACATGCGTTTTGCTACATAATGGAGAGGTGATCGTTTTTGTGAGATTGTGTGTTCTCTGACTTTCATCAGAGTTGTGAGAATGTGGTGTAGCGTTTTGATCATTGTGAGTGACATCTCTATGATAGTGTATAGATCCTCACGTGTTGCCCATTGATCCGTACCTTGTAACACTTCTGCTTTTGGTGATTCCGTAATCTGTATCAAGTCAGTATTGTTATCCTGTTCGCAAGCAGGATTTGCCTCTAAAGGTGTAGAATTCTCCATGGATTGTTCAGTGGATTTTCCCTTAAGATTCGAAGGTTCAGTATCAGATATGTGATTAGCCATGTGATGTTAAAGCTATGTTCTGGAAAATGTGAAAAGTAAGAATTACGTCTGCGTAAGCAATTTCAAGGAAATATGTTGGTGTCTTAAAGCTTATTAAAGTATGAGCTGCTGAGCTTTTACTAATGTGACAATAGTCCACAATTTAGCTATTTTGAGTGGGTGTAGCTGGCGGTTGGAGTCCGTGAAATGACAGTCTTCACATAACATGGAGAAGTTTGATGCTTCTTTCTGTGTGTGAGGTTAGAAATTAGCTTCTGTCAAAATTTCAAAATGTGCCTTGTAAGACTAAGACATTATATTTTGTCTATAGTGAAGTCTTGCAGAAGCGTGTGTGCTGTATTCGAATTAGTGGACATATATGTTTTTTGGTTTCATTTCACGTCTCCAAAAAAAATTATGCACCTGGGGAACGTTTTAAAGTGTTTCCCCGAATGTATTACTAGGGTGTATCGTGAATTCGTAGTTAATTCAATTTTCTGTGAGTAGCGGACAATGTTTTATGAAATGGCCCTTTTGTCTGCATTTGTAACAAAGGTGATTTTGATTACGCTGTCGCTTTGTGTCAGTCCGGAATCCATGTTTTGGTTTTTGTTGTCGACAATTGACTTGTTCAGTGGTAATTTCGTTGACTTCACCAACTAGTGAGTGGTTTGATTCATGTTGTGGGTCTTGCACTTGATGAGATGTGTTTTGTGTCTGTGGGACATTTGAAACTTGTTTCAGTGTTATCGTTTGTGACAGTGTATTATTCCATCTTCCTGTTCCAGCGTTGATGTAGCTTCTGTTACTTTCGGAAAAAGGCCTGGAGTGTTTGGAATGGGTGTCCGTGTGCCTAATGCACTTACTTGTTGTTGTTTGACCAATGGATTGGTTTCTGCTGGTAATGGTGGAGACGGTTGAGGCAGAGATTCAACAATCTTGCGTTTTTTTACAAAATGCTTGAAGAATTTTGATTTTGGCATTTTCATTTATTGTTCTGTTGTAATGCAGTTGTAAGGAGAGAAACAGTTGCCATGAATGAAAAGGTATATTTTAGGATTAATTTTTAAGTTTGTGTGCGATATATTACAGGTTGAAGAGATTGTTTTGATATGTCAAACGATTGTAATGTTTTCTGCAAATGTGTAATGGTTAGTGGTTTATTTACAAAAAAATTTTTCAAGATGTGAGACTAAAGTGGGATATTGTTGGAATTGCCTTTGCTTATTTCTTGTGAAATTTAAACCAGGTGATGAAGAGATGTATCTGATCTGCTTTTACGTATGACCTTACTGAAGTGACTCGGCTAATAGGCAATCGTCGCTATTCACATGGAAAGGTTTGCACAATCGTAAAAGTTTTGTTACTCGTGCATACACTAGCACTGTGACACAGCCGCAATGAGGTTTTCTACCTGCAATCTCTCACATATGACAGCTGTTTGCAAATTTTTTTAAAATTTGTATTCATATCATAACTATTGTTTTCTTTAAAAACGTAGTATAGGTGGTCGTCATTTCGCTTGTCATGAAACTGTTGGGTTATTGAGGAAAAGCAGACGTGATTTCAAACGCATCAAAAAAAATGAGCAAATTTGTAAAAAATTATGTCGAGCAATTAACAACGATATGCGACTTTTACTTTCGATATTTTCCTACAACTCATAAAAGTCGGAAAAGAAATGAATTTTGTCTCCTAGAGAAAGTCTGTCGTAAAATATGCGAACCAAAAATCGGGTTTGTACGTGGCACTAAACTGACATTGAAGCTCCCGTTGTACAAGTTTTTTTGAAATGGAAGTTTGCGCTTGGCGAGTAAAAAGTAATGCTCTTTGTCACGCCTTGCGCACTGGCTTTTCAGAAAACCTGCGGTAGGTGACTTACGCATAATTGTTATTGTAAGTGGCTACCACATAAGGATTGCTGCACACTCTTGACGGACGGTTAGGATGGTTGAAATAAATGTAGGACTAGAAGCTACTGTGTTGTAAAGACGATGGTATGGCATGCTCTTATTTAGTCATATAGGGTTGTGGTCAAATTTAATTATTGATTTCCTTCCAAAGTGGGCATCGAGGAAAAAACGTTCCATTAAGACTGGTGGGTTTAAAACAGGTAACACCAGCGAGTAGAAACGTGTGAAAAATGACTGCATTTGCTGATAAGTGCAGGGCCTAGCGCGTAAAGCGGTCTGAGTTTGAACGAAAAGGAAGTCACGTTTGAAATCTGGCTTGATGTGCTTTACAGAGCACTGTTACCGTAGCAGCAACGCTATTTTTAATTTTGTATGTTGTTATTTAAAATTTGCAATTCTTGTATAAACCTTAAAAGTTAATTCGCTAGTAAATTATTGTAAGGGACCCCATGAATGTAAGTGGATTAGACTGCAGGTATTGCGCTTTGTTGTTAACGCATTTGTGCTTGGCTATCAGCTTGGTGTCAATATGAAATGCTGGCAAACGCCGGATCACTTTTGTTTTGGTATATTTCCGACTTTATCTGGCTGCTGTGTGTTTGCTTGGTATCTCAAAGCTTTCGCGTATGAAAACTGCGCAAACATCTGAAGGTCGTTATCTGTACTGGTGATTGTTGTGCGCTGCAAAAGGGCTTTCGTGTTCTGTTTTGAGCGCATGTGAGCGGTGTAGCAGACACATTACAGTGGGCTGTTCATATTAAATGCTGATCTAATAAAAAGGAGACAAAGTCCAAGCATGAAGCAACAAAGATGAAGAATGCTGACACGTAGCCCAAAGGCTGCTATCAGTCAAGCATGAAAAACGTGACAAACAAAACATTACGTTTTCATAATTTAATAAAGAAGAGAAAGTTCCAAATAATTTGGCTGGAGGTTTGAGGACGGGCTGTGCATGGACTAGATCAAATGGAGTTTGATTTAGAAAAACAATGGACAAAGTACAAGGAACGTGGCGAACAAGACTGAAGAAGGCTTGAAAAAATGATGTCATGGAAAAATACAGAAAATTAACCATGGATGATGTAATTAAGAATCATGACTAAAAGCCCCATTAATTTTTATGATGTAATGTTTTATTAGGAACCAATAAATGATTAATTAGGGAATTTCCAGAAGATCTGGGTATAAAAGAGGCAATTTTGGCTACCAGTTCAGTTCACTTTTCGACTATGAACTGAGAACTCCTTCCTTGGTCTACGCCATCTTCGAGTGGTTTAGCCATTGAAGTAAATTTGAGGCACTGCCTTACTGCCACCTTAGCTCGACGGGTGGTTTGTGAGTGCTACTTTGTCCGCTGTGGGGTTTTCCACAGCCTCCTTAGTAGCTTGAGTTCTCAGACTAAAGGCGGCGTCAATGACCTGTTTTTTAGTCAACACCAGTGGCTTTGTCCGAGTGAACTTATGACACTCAGAACCATAAATTTGGCTTGTCCAAATTACTCGCTGCCACATGGACTGATATTGTCAAAAGGCAATTTGTTGTCTTGTTCAGTCCTAGTGGTAATTCTGCCACGCCACTTATCCTCTGGGTTGATATTGTCAAAAGGCAATGTATTGCCTTGCTCAACCCTAAGGCGAAACCCTTTCCCGTTAACGTGGCGTTGGCATAGGTACTCCCTGTCACTTTGTTTGACGATTTAAAAAGTCAAAATAGCATTGTGTTTTAACAAACAGTTGGGACCTGATTCAAGCCGATCGTCCATCAAACTTAGGTCGACATGTTATCCGATTAAAAGCGTACAACAGGATAACGTGTAAGGTTTACACACAAAAATACGTGATCCGAATTTGCGGAAACCTAGCTTAGGAACCTTCTTCATAAAATTTACGAATCCCTGTCACGACATAACTGAACATAAGAATGGCATACTAAACAAAATATTTCCTCTGTAGGAAGAGAATGTCTGAACTAAAAGGTTTAATGTTATGAACTAGAGACTTGAGGTCTGTAAGAATGGTAAAAATTTAAAAATAGTGTGTCTGTGTCGCTGGGTTCGAGAGCGTTTTTGAGAGTGGACATTATGTGAAACTTATTGGTAAGTTTCAATATTCGTGTACGTATTTTCTGTGAAATGAAATAGCAAAAGCCAATAAAAGCTGTACTTCTGTTATGGTTCAATTATTTAAATAGAAAATGAGAAACTCTGAGGAGACCAAGCGAACGTTATCTTTCGTGAATGTCGTCCTTGTTACGTCTAAGATCGAACCAATGCAGAAGCTTTCAAATGTAACTAAATGCGACTATCTAGAACTAAAAATTGTCTAGAAACTCGTCTACAGCGGTATGCAGAGTTATATTTCAATTTGAAAAGTTAATTTAGTAAGGTGATGTAGACTAAACGCTGACAGAGAAGATTGTCCGTGTGATCGCCAAGTTGTTGGATTTGACGGTATTTGCAAGCTTCAGTGAGGCGACTTCTTTAAAAGCTTTTGTTTTCTGTGGACACCGTCTTGCGTTATGGCCCAAATGTGAAGAGACCGAATGAAATGCAGATATGTTCTAGGTGTATGTCTGATAACGAAGGTTTCAGTGTTCGTGATATGCGTATCATTGTGTTTTTACTAACTATCTGGTGGCATAGGTAAATTGTGAAGTTTTACTTTTATGAAAATGTCAAAAGGGAGGGTTACAGGTTATTGAGTGTAAGTGAATTTGGATATAAAGTGATGAGTTTCGTCAAGAAGGAAGGACCTGCAAAAAATGTGATAGTTAATTTTCAAAAATATCATTCTCACATTGGTGGAAATGAGAGTAAGGACTCAATGATGACAATGTTCTTTTTATCCTGAAATTGGAAAGAATTTAATGTTAGAAGATTGGTTGGTCGCTCTAAACATCAAACAAAATACGTTGCTAAGAGAGAACCTGGAAATGTTGAAATGTAACTCCACGAGGGTCGAGAGTGTCATTTTTTTGTTGTCTGTATTGAGGTTTAGAATATTTTTATACGGTAAGTAAAAAACAAGATGTAACGTTGTGGTTGTGGTATCAAAAAAAAAATACTGTGACCTGAAGCGACTGAAAAATATAGAGTTGATGGTCTCAGATAATTCTGGCGCCTATGTGAGTGAAAGGAATTAAAAATCCTTTGAAGGCAATGTTTGCCATGCAAAAGTTCTGAGCTGTTTATCTATATGAAGGTTATGTTGATATCTGTTGAAGTTCACGAGTGCGCATCCTGAAGTTTGTGAAAAACTGAAATAAATTTTAAATCGCATTAGGCGTCTGATGTAGTGTTCACATCTAATTAAAATAGTATGAGTTGTATTGTTTTTATTGGTGTGATTAGTGGGCGTTACTAAAGATTTATCTTCAATTGTGCCTGAAAAGGTTTAATCAACGTTAAAGAAGGATGATGAATGAAATTCGCAAAACCAGTAAATATAGAGCAATGTTTTTTAAAGTACTTCGAAAGCAAAATGTAGCTCTCACCTTTAGGGTAGTTTACTAAATATAATGAGTAGAGCTGATACGTTTTGAGTTTTATTTGAGCGTTTTGAGTATCGAGTGTAACGTTATCAGTAAATGAAAATTTGAAGAAATAGTAATTAGAACTTGGAAATATGAAATTTTATTCGAATATTACTTTAGCGATTAGGTAATAGCTAGCTAGTGGCCTACATTGTGCACCAGAGTTTAGGCTGGCGTTTGTTGGAGCGGTTGTAACGAAATATGTTGTTTTGAAACTACATTTGATATCAGATGCTACGTCGGCACTTAACAATTTTTCATAAAATGAAGTGGTTTAGCCAGTAAAAATATGAAGAAATTTGTCAACAACTAATTGACCATCAAGTGTTGAATTGGCACCTAAATCACGAAGTGTTTTCTCATAAAACAGTCTCATTACTGAATCTGGGACCGTTCTCGCAGAAACTATGTCTGGTTAACAGCCCCTATTAATTGCCCGAATATTAATTATTTCTCAACGATTCACACTAGAAAATACACACCAGTGAAAAACAATTCTTAGTTTTATAACTTTTATTTATTACGACATGTATTTTTAAATAAGACAAAAGTGGTACTCACCAAAGTACGATGTTTCATAATATTCGAACACTTCTCGACATGTCACAACGCTCATATAGCTCTCATATTTTAATTCTGCATCTTAGTAATTTGCGATAAGGAGATCAACAATCTATTCAGATCGGTTTCCCTATTCAAGCAATTTACTGTATAAATAAGACTAGAATTCTTTTATATCGCAATGCATTTCTAACTGTAAATATACTCGGTAAGTAGATGCATACTCAATCGACTAACGCTTAATTAAAGTCGTCATGCTTTCGTTTCACTGCTCACGAGTTGCACAGCTCGGAGCTCGGTGAAGCACTCGGCAAGCAGTGATAGCTCAGGCGGGAGTTTACTGTTAGCAAAATTTGGAATGTTACTGTATTCATTCGAAAGTAAGTTCAGTCAAAAGGGTTGGTCCGAAGAAGGACCAAAGATATTTTTAATGACCACTGCCAAGCTGGATTCAATCTAAGCGGGCTACAAAGTGATGTAACCGACATGGCGAGCAGGAACGGGTATACACCAAGGTGTACACGCGTGTTGAGAAGTTTCATGTGACTCGCGCCCAAGTGTGGAATGTCCACTGCGGTACAAAAAGGAGCACTGCTCACTTTTTATACGGCCTCCCGAGGCGGAAGCGGAAGAAGGCAAAACCTTCAACGGCTGAAGAAAGTAAACCTATTGACTGAACTCGGACTTGTACAGAAACTTAACAAAACAAATATAATTTAGTCATAAACACAATTTAAGCCTGAACAACTTGCTTGGTAAAAACTCTATTAGCGCAGTACAGCAATCATGACTTAAACTGGCAGAACTTCATTCTCACAGTCTGATTCTCATAAAACAGTCTGACAAAACTTCATTCACATGACTTGAACTTTATAGAATAATCTGACAGAGCTTCCTTCGTACAAGCCACTTTTCTGTAGTTTCAACTGACAGAGATTAACCCGGACAATGCCAGTTTTTCTTCTTAAGGGTGGAGAGTCTTACAAACGACTGCTGAAGGTGGGGAGTCTTACAAACGACTGCTTTTCAGTTCAAATGGGGCTGTATTTATACCCATTGGTCATCTCGTGACTTGCCAACACTTCTTTACTTCAGATGTTTCAATTGGTTATTGCTTGTTGAATCGCCTGGTGATTGGCTGGTTTCGAATACTTCCAGAACTTTCAGGTGCTTGTCGGTGCTTGGGTTTTCACCTTCTGTTCCGTCATCATTTCCTAGTCATGACCAGCCTCATGTGATTTCTGCTGCTCGTCTTGTGACTTCTGCTGACGTTTTGGTGGCGTTGTCACTAGGGTGACTTGAAGTTAATGTCCTAGGATAGTCGTTTGCAGTCAGGTCAGCTGACTGATAATCAATTTTGATTGGTTGTAATCTTTTTGAATTTGTTCTGGCTGTTTCAGGCTTGAGGATATTTCAACAAGTTTGTTTTCTGTAAAGTGAGGAGTTGTTACAGGCAAACTTGCCGGTAACAGCAGCTTAACTGCATAAAAAACGGTTTTTGATGAGATAGGTTGCGAGATTTGCGCCCAAAAGGAAATTTCTTTGACTCCAACTTAGTGTGGCAGCTGCACTCACTGTGGAGTATCAGACACACGAGGTCCCATCACAATGGATTGTTTGGAAAGCAAATATTGTTGAAGTGCTAGTTTCACTTTTAGCATCTTTTTAATCAAAGAAGAGAACGATGCCCGACAGATGTGTACGACAGTAAAGTGATTATGACTCGTGCAATGCTCCCCCCAGAAACCTACGTGTTTCAAGTTGAGTGAATTATTTGCCAAATGCCATACAAGCTGCTGTCAACCAAGGCATGTAACTGACAGCGGCGTGTGACGTCGACTCCAGTGTTGCGAAGAAAAGCAAAACGCGCTTGACGCTGGCATCGCACAAAGCAAGCAACGACTGACCTGTGTAGTTTGAACAACGACTATTAAAATCAGCGCCATCGTCGGCGCTTGAAGAGACCACGCTGAAACCCGTGCAGCAGGAACTAAGGTGCGTTTCGTAGGCTTTTGCGAGCTTTAGCTAAAATACTGAGTGAAGCTTTCTATAAAGCTACAGAAATTGCTGGTTCAGCGTTTTTATTGAAATTTTCGGCAAACCATTTTCACTCGGAAAGGACTTTCGCAAGTCTTTTCAGCAAGCAATTCAGCAGAAAAACGAGGTTGTCCTTAGTGTTCGGCGTTGCATGCTAAAATTAACCCTATCGATCACGTTACTGCAGTAAACAGTTTCGTCGTATTGGTGATAACTTTGGAGGAGTTAGTGACTGCGACGTTTAGAATTATCGTTGAGTTTCGAGGAAACATTGCTTTTGAAAAGCTTTTTCAAAGTCTGGCTTTTTAAAATATCAAACTGAAGTAATGATTTGCCTCTGGTCTACTTTTGCAAATGCCTTGATGCATAACAAATAGTTTTCCCGGCTCTATTGTTTTCCTATAGTTTTCCCGGCTCATAATATACAGAAGTTTGGGAAAATAGTTCGGGCAAGATACCGGCGAGTTCCATAGCAAACAACTTGCAGTCTTAGATGAAAGCAAGTTCTTGAGATGTTGTGGCGCACTCCAGTAGTTATTGAAGTTGCTAAGGTTCCATAAGTTTTGTTTGCATACTTCGTCCTAGGTCATGTTTTTCAAAATTTGGGTGATTTCATAATGTTTGTTGTACCCCAACTGTCTTTGGTCGATAGATTTCAACACTCATGTCGTTCAAACAACAAAAGAAATATTTCTAAAGCAAAATCTTGCGGTTTATACCGAAAGAAATCCCTTTCTCATCAAAAGAGTGTGTGTTTGTACTATGGTCTTCGTGTCTGGAGACAAATAAAATAATAATAATGATAAAATATCAAATATTAATTGGTGTTTATGGAGTATCTCTTTTCCTACTAAGAAATCATCCTTTCCCTTTTTCAACCTTTTCATACCACAGGATATTGTTCCGTTTCTATAACTTTCCCATTCAAAACATCGTCAGTCAGAGATACTGCTGATTTTTTGTGGTTTTGTTTTATTGAAGGTTTAGTGAGTGAATGTTACTATCAAAATTACACATTTTGCTTTTCCTACACTTCAAAGTATATCACGTTACAGTGAAAAACTTGTCTGTGAATGCACTAATAACCCAAGAGCTGTTTCGTTGCTCTCAAAAGCGTTGAATTTAGAAAGGACTGCAGTGAAGTTATTCGAGATATAAACAAATCACGTGCAAACGAAGATGTCAGAAGAAGACAAGAAAGAAAACCATTTCACGACAGGAGAGGTCGGTTTTTGTGAATGATATTTGGCATAAAATTATATTTAGCACAAAATTTTTATTTAGCATAAAAAATGTTATTTTACATAAAAAAACACTTTATTTTGCAAGCTTTTGTTGTTTAAGGTTCGTTACGAAACAACAAAAATGTTCATTACAAAACGAAAACGTCATCGGGTGTTTTCAAAACTCAGTTTTGGATGCCAAATGTAGGTTTGAAGGTGGATTACAACGCTCCTGTAGGATTAATTAAAGTCACAGTTGACTTGAACGATAAACAAGGTCAGCTAAAAATTTTATTAGACCCTGGCTTGGGAAACATTTGTTTCGTTTCGACAGCGGCAGGAAACACAAAATGTCTTTCTTTTCGATAGTTACATGAAGGTTTTTAAAGCGGTCCCGGCGAGCACAAAACCAGAGGTCAAATAGTTGTTATGTACTTTCGCGCTTCTTAAAGCGCTGTGATTAAAAGACTTCAGTCAACACGTTCTTGGAAAATCATGTCAACGTTTTTTTTATTGTTGGTGGGAGGAACAAATTGAAAATTTTCGTTCTGTCAAAATTTTAAATGCCCTGTTTGCAAATTTTTCATGGTTATATAATGTTGACAAAATTTTTAAGCTTGTTCACCTTAATTTTACAATTGTATCCACTTTTAAGTATGTTTACTTCAACAAATTCTTTGAAAACAATATACAACCCTCCATTGCGCACCTAGTTCGTGGTCGCACGAACTGAAGTATTTTACCCAGTAAGTTTTACCCAATCCTTTTAGAAGTTTTGACTATGTCAGTTATTTTGCTTTTTCTTAGTATTTAGACACTCTGCAACGGTTGATCAAAGCGGAAGAAAAAATAAAAGAATTTCAGGAAGGTGAGTGTTAATTATTTCGCTTTAATGTGGTGGTTCAAAGCAGTGTAATCGAACAAATTTACCCCTGCAGATTATTCAATCATTTCGAGAATAATGTTTTGCGTGTACATCTCACACACACCACGTGTTTGCAATTTCAATTAAGAAATCCACTGATCTGAAACCGTTTGAGGCATCCCTAGTGAAATAAACTCTTCCAGGTTGGGGTGTTTTTGGTGTGATTGACCTATAACCCACATAAACGTTCTTTTTGATTTGGGGGAGGCGATGGCTGATCTCAGCGCGAAGAAGGCTTCCTTAGCGTTATCGATCAGGTGGAAGATCAAAACGTACATCGGGTAAAGGTTGCTAGCTCACAGCCCACCTTTATCGAAACAAAGTCATTTAAGCACCATTTAAAACTCCACCAGTGCACTCGCTTCTTGCAGACGCCAGTCAGAGTTCTTATGTCACAAAAATAACTACTTCCACTGCGATACAAAACCCTTGCATTGCAAAGCAATTCTTTCGACCAATGTCTCACCGCAAAACAGGTCCGTAGCCAGAATTTAAGGTTTGGGCAGACAAATAAATGTTTAGGAGGGCAAGATTTTTGTTTTTATTATATGCTTAAAACACATGTGTCTGGTCACAACAAAATTTGGGGAAGCACTGCTCTGAATGCCCCCGTGGCAACGGGCCTGCCGCAAACTCTAATAAATTTAAGTAGGTTGTGGCAGGAGGGGGTGTTTCTAAAGGAGTATGCGTTAGTCCTGAGAAGAATGGTTCAACTTTTGTGGGTAAGGGGCGAGAATGGGATGTGCTTTACAGATCGTTGTGGAAGCATGGGGTGACTAATTCCTATCGGCGGAAGACGACGCAGATTCCACATGATTCCGATGACTTAGCATCTGCGTCAGGTATGTTTCATCCAGAGCGGCAACTTAATTCATGGCTTTACAGATCTGAAAATTCCGCTGTTGCATTTCTGAACAACTGGTAGCATGCTGACGCTCATAACAAACTCACTTCTGTTGCTTAATAGACAAGTTGTAGTGGGCTTTTCCGCTATTAGTCACCTAGTTTTAATGAGACACTGGTTTGTAAAGTGACAAGGGCACACCTGATCCGAACCGTTAGGTCAAAAACATGGAAGTTGGCAGATATTTTCCAGGAGGGGGCAACGTCGACATTTTGCTTATCCTTTTTAGGTTGCTAATGACGCACTGCAAATAACCGTTCACAAAACGCTTTACAGTAGTGTGCAAATTAATTGACTCACCAGCAAACAACAGCCTAAATTGCTTTTTCTTGTTTTGTTGCGGTTTGAATGAAATCAAAGCTGCTTGTTAATAAATGTTGTGATCACTTTTCTTCTTCATTAACTGTTCAACACGTTTTGGCATTGATTCCACAAGTTTTTGGCAGTCTTGAGCAATATTTCATCACGGAACCATATGGCAACAACAGTTCCAATGGGCTTGGTTATGGTGGTGTAATCGTTCCCCACTGAGTAGGGCCGCCCCACTCGCCTTGTTTTGACAATTCTCCAGAAATTTTCGATCGGTTTCGTGTTGGGTGAGTTCCCAGGCCAATCAGCAACCTCATACCTTACTCTTCTAAAATTGCTTCACTTTTTTGCAGAATGATAGGGAACCAAAATTTGTTTGAAAATACCCCTCCAGCTATGCAATGGCGTAGCCAGCCCAAAAATGTGCGGGGAGGCAAAAAATTGGGGGGGCCAAAATGTTTGACTTTAAAGGAATAACACTGTTTTGTTTGGAAAAACGCCTCTCAAAGCACAAAATGACTATATTTTCTAAAACTTTTTGGGGCTCATGGCCCCTTTTCCCCCTGGCTACGCCTGTGGCTACAAGCGTTCATTCCCTTTCTCTAATCACTTTTTGTCACACTACCTGGCTTTATTTTTCCTTATTCATTATCCCTGTAATCGGGTAAAGCGATCCAACAACCTGGAAGTTGAAATAGCCCCAAAACATTTTCTTTTGGGGATGTTTGACACTTTGGATGATAATGACTCTTTGTGTTCTTCTACCCATAACTTCTCCTGATATGACAACATTGCCAAATCGTTTTGTGGGTCACCACTCATTTTTCTTGCGTTGATTTGTGCTATTTTTCATGATATATGCATGTCTTTTGGAGTTGGTTTCATTTTTGACCATATTTTTCCTATTAATTGGAGTTTAATTGCCTTGTTGCCTTGACCTATCTAATAAGAGGAATGTCTTGCGCTGGCCTTTGACTTACTCCAGTCATGTTGACAACATCCCACAACGACCTTTTACAATGCGGATAGATGGTTGAAATACTGGCACGCCATTTGGGATTAGTAGCCTACCTGCCATTTACTTTCAACTTTCTGCAACCAAACGTACCATTAGAAACAGCGTGAATGGGACTTCCCTGGTGAAAATACGACGCAAGTTCCATAATGACGTCATAATTGTGCCCATTGTTCGCGACAAACATTGTGCAATGTTGCTCTTTCATTGTTACAATATAAAAGTCGAGCTTCTGCCAAATAAGCATGCTTTAAGTTTAAGCTCGTCCAGTGTTCGTGCCCATTAAAAAATGCAAGTGAGTCAATTAATTTGCACCCTGCTGTATCCTTTCTACACTACCTGCTGTATCCTTTCTACACTACCTGCTGTATCCTTTCTACACTACCTGCTGTATCCTTTCTACACTACAAACGCCCCATGTTGCAGCAACAGCCACAAAAAATCGCTCAGTTGGCAGCAGTAGCGAGGAATATTACGATAATTTAAACAATAGGCTACCTGCAGATTTTCTCAGCAGGGTACTTTCTTTCAAAAAAGCATTGTCACAGTCTTTAACGAAACCACAAATTATGACTTTATTTTACGTAGTCCTAGTGGGACTTGTCAGCTTCACTTAGAAACAAGAGCTGCGAACGTCTGGCCCCTTCTGCGGTTTGTGAGTGGCACAGAAGAACAGACAGTTGACCATGCTCCACTGTCCAATCCATGGGATGTATGGCCTGACGGCCCTGGACGACGAAACAATCGAATGGCTGCTCAACACCCGCTACGAGATCTAGTGCGGCCTAGCAGTGGATAAGAACTCGCTCAAACGATGAAGAAAAAATAAACTGTCAGCAAAGGGTTACGCAAATCACTGATCAGATATGCCGACATTCAGTCCTGTTTATAGCGGTTTGGTGACAATAGTCATGCAAATGAGACTTTCACACTATGCTAATGAAGCTTCCAAATCTGTGCCATTTAATCATTTATTAAATAAACAGCATTTCACAAAAATGATGGGGGCTTGGTCGCTAAACCTCTTTCACACGGCTGTATGTGAGGTTAATCATAAATCATATTTTCAAGTGACAAACAATGCAAGGCAAGAAATGCTGGAAATGCAAAAGACGGTGGAACTCGAACAAATTAAAAGCGAAGAAGCGGTCAACTTCGCGTCTGTCATGTACAGACAAAATACAATTTTGAAGGTGAGAGAGAATGGCGTTTACTCCCGAGTTCATTGATATGGAAAGGCGAAGATTTTAGACGCTTGAGTTGCGAAGACGCTTGAGTTGACGTCAAAACAAAAAAGACGCTTGAGTTGACGTCAAAACAAAAAAGCTGAGATAGAACCTATTGCGGGCACTAAACAACGCAGTGTTTAATGCAGTGATCGAAATTTAACGAAAAAATACTTTCACGATAAAGTTATAAATTTAAAGAAAGTTCACATTTTTGTTTATTGACGGTTATGCAGAAATTGTTTGCAAAAAAAGCTATTCCGTGTTTTTCATAGTTCAAGCACAAAAATGACCCAAAGTTCGGCGGTTGTAAACATTTGCATGTGACTTTGATATGTAACATGATGTTTCGGAATTTTGAAAAATCTTACGTTTCGCAAATTTACTTATTGTTTAGACTAGACTGAGAAATAGATCTTCTATCAATCTAACGCTTGTTTTTTCAGAAATTACAAATACAGCTCTTGTTTTTTTCGATATTTAGCATAAACAACAAATGGAATGAATGCGTGTTCAGTTCTAACCTCATTTGCAAAAGTGTCGTAAAAATGAAACGTACTTCAAACAAAACGTTAGTCAATTGAAACAATCGCTGTTTTGTGCACGTTTTGAAATGAATATTGCCTGCATTGCGTGTTGCACTCGTTATTCTTAGCAACTAGTTGGCTGGAAAAGTACGAAATTTTATTTCTGAACCCTTTGTAAGTTTAACAACCTCATTTTGAAAATTTGTAGAAATAAGAAAAGGTGCGAAGACAGTGGGATGACGTAACGCACCTCTTGCTCCCATACTTGCCACTGGGCCGAGATGAATGAGCGAGTTATCTGCAAGTAGATAGATAGATAGATAGATTTATTTGGCGGTACTGAATTAATTGCGCTAGATATACTCGATAAAACAGAAAAAACGCCGGGGCACCGAAAAAACACAG
>Ga0210059_1005417_pt1 | contig 20576 bp, 16 predicted proteins | sample Ectturendosymbi2_FD_188042 | JGI IMG/M metagenome (GOLD analysis project Ga0210059, IMG submission 188042) | Ecteinascidia turbinata endosymbiont from Florida, USA - Sample 2 (SPAdes) (version 2) | ecosystem: Host-associated > Tunicates > Ascidians > Unclassified | place: Key West, Florida...
TTTCCCCCCCCCCAAAAAAAAATAACACTGCAAACCGTCGAACAAAAGCTTCGAATTCGCGACCTTTTGACTGCGAACAGGGTCAGTTCAGTTACAGATTGAAAGAATGAATCCGCCGATCTCACGTGTATCCGCTTGACGATGACCTGTCAACGACACGTGGGCGCAAACTGGCGCTTCGACCTTTCCCACGCGTGCGTCATCCGTGACGCGTGGTAGCTAGAAAGTAGTGACTAGCGCAGTGGTTCTAAAATGGGGGTACGCCTCCCCTGGGGGGAGTCAATAAATTTCCAGAGGAGCGTGAGTCTTTACGCGCTCTACAACATGGAAAGTTTGATCAGTACATTTTTTACCGATAAATAAATTCGATTTCACAACTTATTTAATATCAGGGGGGCTTGAAACAAAAGGTGGTTACTTATTGGGGGCGTGGTAGAAAAAAGTTTTAAGAACCACTGGACTAGCGGTTGTGAGACGCGGCGGAGGGACATTGTCTCCTCCTCCGCTTCATGTCTTACTCCCCCCACTCGACGCGCGTCCGCGACCAGGAAGTGCCATCGCGCGTCCGCGATCGCGTCACTTTAAGCCTTTCGTTGTTTTTCTTCTCGCCGCCGCCGCAGAGCTGGAAAAGAAGCTCGCCGAACAGAAGAAGTTCGAACAGGACCTGAAGCGCAAGTCGCAAGTGCTCGACAACGTCATGTCCCTGACACCGACCGAAAAGCGCCAGAAGCGCATCTATCGCATTGTCCGGCAGAAGGCCATCGACACCCGGCTCCCTCCGGGCGTCATGCCAGGCAAGTGACGTTTGGTTGTGCAGAACGCGGGTTTCGTTGCTTCATGCTTGGGCGGTCGAAAGGGGGGGGGGCAGAGACCCCCTGGATTTTGAAATTTTATATTTTCTTACTAACTTTTTAGTAGAAAAACACTTTTCTCCTAGTTTCGAGCTGGTAAAATGAAATTTCACCACTGTTGTCCCCCTTGGAGAAAATCCTGTTGCCCCCTCCCCCTGAAAAAATTACGACCCCATGACTGCCACCCCATGACTTACGACCCCATGACTGCCACACGAGTCGTTATGCGCCGATTTAAACAATTGTGAGGTCACCATTGGGAAAATGATGTTTGATTGCATTTGTCTGCTTTTCAGACACAAGCACCACCGCAGTAACGGTCGCGATAAAAAAAGCGCTCGCATTCAAATGCGGCAGGCACGTAACAGACCCTGGAAAAGGGGGACGCTCTTAAATGGCAATTGCCACTATTTTCAAAATGGCGTAAGTGGTTCGTGCTTGGCGGGCTTAAAACCCTTGAAACCACACATTAAGTTTGTTTCAATCCTTTGCGCGCAAATGACCCCCGATAGACTTTGATAACTGTGTTCAATTTTTGAGTTCATCCCCTTTTGACACGAATAAAAAATTTACCCCCCCAAACCGCTCATCAACAAGCAATAACAGTTGAGTTTGTTTTTGTAATAGCTTTTTTTTATCTTTGTACTTGTGGTCGCTGCATCCACATTTTCGTGCAATAAAAGCAATAACCTGCTTTCGTGCTGGTTCGAACCAGGTACCTCCACATCTCCCGTGCCTCAGCGATTAACGGACAGCCTGATGTTGAGCGCGGCGGCTGCAGGAGGCCGATTGTCGCAGAGGGAACTGTGGCCGCAGATACAGGTGAGCGCGATTGTTAAATTGTTCCTGTACTTCGTACGTTGTTTTGTTCGGTTCTGTCCCATATCCCTGCAAAGTCCGGGTTCTTCGCCCCTATCATTCACCCTATCCTGAATATCGTGCCCCTTATCCTGATTCTGCCCCCACTGTGAAAGGTCCGGGTTGCGTCCCCTATTTGCTCAGTTCTGACCGATATTGTTCTTTTCTAGAGAATAGGCCTAAAAAGTCCGGGTGCTTCCCCCCTATCGTACCCCCTTTCTTAAAACCGTGCCCCTTTCCTGAAAAGTCCGGATTTTTGCCCCCCTATCGTGCTGTTCTAGAACAGCCCAGAAAAGTTCGGGTCCCCTACATCGAGAATCAAACGTTTTCCCTTCAAAGAGAAAACACCGCCCGCGAGCGCTCTCTTCTGTCGAGCCGCGGTGCGGTGGCGCGAGAACAATGCTCGCCGACTGGAAAAGGCGAAACTTTTGATCGAAGTCGAGGCTCTGACAATTAATGTTTCGCCGAAAATGGCTCTTTCGATTCCGCCTTTAAGGCAGTGACTCAAAGAACCAAAGGTTTCATTTCGTAGCACCCCACCCGAGGCCCAATCCAGGTCCCCAACCCGAGGCCGGGGACAAATCGGGTAATTGCTCACCCCCCGAAAAATTCCAAAACTATATTTTAGAAAAGGCCAATAGCTTTGTACTTGTTCGTTACAACAAGTTACAATAATTTTTCCTCCCCCCCAAATTTTTTTTCAGCCTTTAGCGGCCTTGATCAAACCGTCCACCCCCACCAACCAATCGACCACCCTGAGGCTGAGTTGCACCTTGAACCCAGTCACGTCGCCACGGGGGCTTTCAGGGGCTTAGCCCCCCCAAACAAAGCTCCAAGCCCCCCAAATTGAAATATGAAACACCATAAGTCACTGGAGTTTGTAGGTTTTATCAAGCTTTCACGTAATGTCAAGCCCCCCTGCATAATCGTAAAGTCCCCCTGTTGAAGACTTTCTGGCGATTGTTCTGCTTAACTCAATGCTTATGTTGCTGAGCGCCCCGAAGGCCGTGAACCTGACGCCCGGCGACGCGTTTTCACAGGTTTCCGCATTCGTCGGAACGCAACAACGCGCGCGTTTCGCGTTCGGTTCAGGAGTCATTGTTTCGTTGTAAGCGCGCGAGTGTCACGTGACCGCTTCCGATTCAGAACCAGCCAATGACAGAGCGTGGCGCATTTGCTCGTTGGAATTCCACGTACTAGATGTGTTCGTTGCGACACGATCAACAAACGTTTGCAAGCGTTTTAAAAAACTTGCCGACGGAATTCCTTGCTTACCCCCATTGTGGAAGGTACATACTTGGAATACAGATATGTGCAAGTTCGAATCATCGCAGAAAGATGAAAGCAGAGATTCCTCGAAAGCTTAGCAGAAAACCTGGAGCTTTTAATTGCGTTGGAATGCAGCCGCTCGAGAGCTTTTCTCCTTACTGTGCCGCGGCAACGAGCGTTTCAAACGAAGCCGTTTCGTCCGCCTCAGCCGACTGAACGCGCTGATCAAACACCGGCTTAAAACAAGCCTGTTGCGAGTCGGTGGTTAGTTTCCGAATGCCGTGTTACTTTCCATAGGAATGTTCACAGTCTGCATGCCCACGTTTTTTTGGTGTTCATGATGGCGCGCTTAGCGACCGCGATTGTGACAATCAAAACGGGTTCGGATTGCGCAGAAACAGCCTAAAAGTTTGCGACTTTTTAAACAAAGACTTTGAAGTTGTATCGCTCCTGGTATTAATTGGTGAACGCGAGACACTCCAAGCGACCTCGCTGCTCCGTCTAGCGTGACGTTTCCTTCTGTGGTCAAGACGCTACGTGGCGCTGTAGAGCTTTGAATCAATTTCGTGACTTCATTTCTGTCGAAGACTCTTGTATCTCTCAAAATGATACCCTTTTCGGCGAACTTTCAGCATTTTGTTAACAGATAATGCATATTACGCCGAGCCGTGCGATTGTTTTCGCACCACCGCCATCGCGAGTCGCCGACGAAGCTTTTCCCGCTAAAGGAGTGGATTTCAACCTTTTTTGTACCGCGACCCATCATAGCAACCCATTTTAACCAAACGACCCCCATCTAAAACTAGAATAAAGCAAATATAATGCAACTGTGTACGAAAAATATCTACTTTCGACCCCCAAAAAATGGCTCACGGCCCGTATGGAGGTTGCGGCCCTCAGGTTGAAAACTACTGCACTGCAGGATTAACAAAAGTGACGAAGAAGGCAACGATCGAATACGCGCCGATTCCTAAACCAGTCGCAACGTCATTTTTCTTTCATTTGCTGTCGTTGCAGGCCGCGTCGACGGGGATCTCCCGCATGAATGTCTCCGGCTGCGTCGCTTCCGCTCTGCCGCACATCCCGCCAATGTTTTTCGCCCAACCCGCCAACCCCGCCGACGGCTTCGTCACGTCCAACTTCTCGCAGGCGCTGCTAGCCTCGCAGCAGCAAGCGCTGCACTCGTCGCGCGACAGCACGCAATCGCCCAAGAAGTGACGTGCGCGCGATGACGTCGGTGTGACGTGCGCGATGACGTGTTTTTCTACAGAGGACGAAGCGCCAGTTGGACCGCCATGCTTTTTTCACTCTGCTCTCTGGATGGGGTCGCTCGCCCGAGTTACCGTACTTTCTTTGGGCCGCGCTTGCAAGAAGAAAAACTTAACATTGAGTCGCTGGTCGCGCGTTCGAATCCCGACCTCTCCTCGAACATCGTCCCCTCCACTGTTCCTGTTTCGCCCACGGGCCTGGTCCCAGCACGCACCTTCTACTGTAACCGCCTGAACTAACAGTATTCTGATTCGTTCTGTTTTTGTTTCTTTTTTTTGATTGTTTTTTTTCCTTAGCAACGTTTTTTCGTCCGCGTGGAGCGTCCCTCCTTTTTTTCGAAAAGCCGTTGCGTTTGTTTTCGCCGAGAGAGCGCAAATCAATTTCAAGGGAGTTTGGTCTTTGCGTTTATACCAGAAGCGAAACTTTGGCAACGCCGAGGTCGCGAGGTTGAGGCATCGAACCCCGACTTGGGGTGGTCGGCCCGCGCGACATTAGTTTGGCTTATCGCGAACGCGTGCGCTCGCAACCCAATGTGCTTTGGTCATATGGAAGTTCGCGCTGTCGTCACTGAAGCCTGCCACTCGCTCTCAAGGCTTCGGTGTTTTTCGGAAACTTTCGGATTTTCGCAGCAATTTCCTGCTTTCGTCAAAACCGTTCTGCTTGAAACGGTCGCTTGGCGCCGAAACAGAACACGCGTCACAATCCCTCGCGCGTCGTTCGGCTGTGCGGTTTGTTGATGCGAACCACTGCTGCGGGGCGAAACCACCCTGCCTTTCGGCGTTGTTTCGTTTCTTTTATTTTCGTTTTTTCCGTCGCGCTTAAAAGTTCTTCGTTCGCGCGTTTCGTTTCGCGACAAGCGCGAATAAATCGCCGCGATGAAAGCTGTCGTGCTGGAGGAGGAAAACGCCCGAACTCGGGATCACGCCGATTTGCGCCACCTTTTTTCGAACTTCAGCAATGACGTTTTCAAATAATACACTCAGTTTTTTCTCAGCGCCAAAGCAGTGTCCGTTGCAAAAACAAACGCGGACTTTGCTCTCTTCAATTTCATTCGTCACGGGATTTGATGACGTCACGCTGCAGGGCGTCACCTAACCCGAAACGAAACGAGCCCCTGAAAATATTCCTCCTTCGCCATCAAGACCCTCGTCCACTGACTGTCTTCACAGCGAGTCATGTTGTTGCCCGCCCGCCCCCCCTCTTCCCCAAAAATCCGTTTTTCCTTCCCTGCGTTTCGCTTCGGTCCGCACCGGCCGTTTCGCTTTTCCGTGCGCGTTGCGCAATAATACATCCTCTGTGACGTCATAGTTCAAACACGAAAGCACTGAAAGAAAAACCGTAGACGCGTTTCTTGCTGGTTTTTACGTTTGGACTTGGAGCCGGCCGAAGAAGGCGTCCCTGGCCAAGAGTGGCCTCGGCCTGCGCTGGCTGTGCACACTGACTGGACTGTTACGAGTCAACCTGCTCGCGACGCTGAAAGAGACTTGGAACGCTCGCCGACAAACTCCATTTGCCAAAGACGCTTCCGCGGCGATCTGTAAGCCTCTCAGCTGTGAGCAGCGCATACTCCGAGACGCTGTACTTTAGCTGCTGGCCTCACAAACATCACTGGAGGCGACTTTTCGACACATGGTGATGCCAGCCTTGCGAAGTGATCTGCTGTAATTTATTATTAAGCGCAATCTAATTCATTACGGAAGTTAGCAAATCAGTGGTTGTGTCGCTCTTGACTCTCCTCCGAATCTTGTAACTCTCACCGACGTTACGCGTAAGGCACGGATTTCTCCCGATTTCAAACGATGTTTGCCGAGCGCCGCCGATTTCAAACGATGTTTGCCGAGCGCCGCCGATTTCGAACGATGTTTGCCGAGCGCTGCCGATTTCGAACGATGTTCGCCTGGCGCTACCACAGTTGCGGTTGTCACGTCACTCCTAAACAACGACACATTTGATAAAGAAACGAGATTGACCTTCGAACTTATCCCGCTGAAAACTTTTTATTCTTTGTCCGATGTTTTAATTTTTTGCAGCAGAACGCGGAGACCTTTCCACGACGTTCGCATTGCGCATTTTTCACTTTTCGTTTTTTTAGATTCTGTATCTTTTTTTTGCACTCTTATCTTTTACACGTTGAAAGTTCATTGCGCTTCGCACTGCTGATCGCTGCGGGTGGTTTTCACGCTTCGGGTGAATCACCGCCTTGTCCAGACCAGTCAGAGTGGATTTCGGCTCAAGACCAATTTGCAGACATGTGTACATACAGTACATAGCGCCCGAGCTAAAAGAACGTGACAATTGTAACGAACTAGACGGAAGCTTAAAAGCGACCGGAAATGACGCGCGTCGCTGTTCCACTTCCTTTGACGTTGCATGACGCCCCACCGGGGGACGTTCCCGAAGTTTCTATCGGGGCAGAGTGCTTCCCTTGTTGACCGCTTTTGTTGTCCCGACTAGGTCTTCAACTTCAGGACAGGCGCGAAAGGTCCGGCCTGGGGGGCAGCCGTAAGTACCCCCCCCAATTGCCGCCACTGTAAACGTACTGAGGCGAAAACTAGTCGCGTGAAAACCCTTGTGCCTGAAGCGCGAACTCACGAAGTTACAGCCGCCAGACGGCGGCAAACCCACTGCCTGCCGAAAAACGCTTCGCTTCTGCCTCCACTCCGAACGAATTGTTTACCCCACCCCCCACCAAAAAAAAACAAAACGAAAATTCTGTGTAAGAACGTTTTGATGGTCGCATGTAAAATTCTACCAGGAAAAAGGGGGCAAATCCCTTCCAGAGATGAGATAAGCAGGTGGTCAGTACCCGAGCTCAGTGCGCGTTCTGCGTCCAGGACTGTTGATGCTTTTCTGCAACCACAAGCTCGCGCGCAAAACTTGTTTCTTCGTTGTTGCTGTTTTCTTTTCCTTTTTTTTTTATTCAGGCGCTACGTAATGTCGAGCGTCCCGTGTCGGCGACCTTTATTTCTTTGAGCGTTCATGTATAATCGCTTCACTTCGGCGCCGCTGTTGCGTCATAGAAGAATGATAATGATCTGTTGTGAGCAAATAAACATTGTTACTGCATTTTGTGTGGATCGCGGTCGTGCGGCGAGACCAGAGGAATGGGGGGTGGGGACGGTGTCGGTTTCGTTTCCCATCAAAGTCGTGTTACACTGGGTCCGCACAAGGCTGGGCAAGTTTGCCCAACCCTTTGTTACATTGCAACCAACAGGCGTCATAGTGGTTGCTTCGTCATAATGAAACAGACGAAAAGCTCCGCCCAGCTGCAGTTCAAATCGGGTGAAGACACGTAACGGTCATCGCAGTCTTTCGCAATGCTGCAGTGCAGGGCGGGCAAAACTATGACGAGCCAGAGAAACTTGGCTTGCTGTCCGATGATCAGCGAATCATGGAGTTGCGGTTTTGATGTGATGTTGTGTTCTAACCAGGGCTGTGGCGCCGGCGTCCAAGCATTTTTGAATGGCTGGAGCCGGAACCAGAAGTTTCTGTTCCGGCTGAACAGGAGCACAGCTCTGTAGTTTGTGAGTCAAGCGAGTTGTAGTACATATAATAAAATATGGTTTTGAATGGACAAAATCGTTCTGGAGCCAGAGCCAAAAACTTCTAGATGTCGGAGCTGGGGCCAAAATTTTGGATACCTGCAGCTGGTGCCTGAAATTTTGAGTTCCGACTCCACAGCCCTGGTTCTAACTTCAGCAACGAGAGTCCTGATAGTGACCATACAAATGTTCACGCAGGCCGTGAACAAACCACTCAAAACATACCCGTTCATAGCGGACAAAGTGTTCTTGGCCGAAACTGCATTGAGGCACTTGCCTCGGCAAACTTTCTGAAGTGCTGCAACAAAACATTTTGCAACGCTAAATCAAATCATATTTGATTGTGTGACTGCTTCAAAAAGAGCAGCTCTGTAGTGCACTGCGTTGCAACCACCAGAGATGCCACCAACCCAGATTAAATAAGGGCAGGACATGACCTACTAAAGACAAGGCCGGTTTTAAGCCTATTTGGCCCCGCGCTCGCACCGGCAGAGTTACGGTTTGAAACCTCTTTTGCATTCTAAAAGAAGTATACTACGGCTATGCCACAACTTAAAACGTGCTTTGTTTTGTTTCTACCCGGTGGATGCTAGCAGAGCAGGGTTGCGGAATCGGAGTTAAAATGTCCGACTCTAACTCCGACTCAACGTGAATGAAGTTTGATTGTCAACAATTTTGTAGCAATTAGCACTAAATAGAAATCGTGGTGCACAGCAATACTTCTGTTTCAATAAAAGTTTCAAAAGAAATTGTACCATTTCAACAGGCACGAGTTAGGATTCCTAACTTTGGAGTGCGATGTAAAAAAATATTCATTTGGACTTTCGGAGTCGGATAAAAAATCTGACTCCGACGATTCCTCGTGTTTTTAGAAATCTGATTCCACCCAAAAACCTCAGACTCCTTGCGACTCTGACTCCGCAACCCTGCAGCAGATATGAACGGATTTATGTTTTTCAAATCCAAATTCGATCCAACAGTTTTATTTCAAAATCAAACCCAAGTTGAAGATGCTTTTTGGGAATTTTCGAATACTGTAATTAAAATGTACGTTATTTAGTTTATTTCCGGTTTAAAAAGTGTTCAGCTAGCGAGTGAATAATGTCCTTTCAAACGAACGTATGGGACGGGTAGAAATGATTTGTCTACATTGTAACTCATGATAGCTTTCACAAGAAATGAGATCTGGAAGGTGTTTCTGGTAAGGTTCAGGTCCCGCCATTGTTGCGTCAGCATCATAATGTGGCCCTCAGGTTACTTTTATTAGTCCTCCATTCAGGACCGTCGCCAGCGGGGGGGCAGTGGTGCCCGGTCCCCATTTAATGTCTGTGCCCCCCCATTTCATGTTTGATCCCCGGTTGCTGCATACATCCAATATTGTATTTAAAAATGTGGCCCCCCTTTGTGGCTTTTGACCCCTCCTTATGCGAAATCTTGGCGACGGGCCTGCCTCCATTGGTCCTCGGAGCAATTTGAGTTTGAGACACCTGCTTTGAGGATTTACTTAACAATGCCTGTAACATTTGCATCAGGTGTAAGAAGTTTTCAAAACTAGTTAAAACATACTTGCGATCAACAGTTTCGCAAGAGAGGGTGAACAATTTGGCAATGCTATCTACAGAAAATGGCATTGTTGATATCACTGAACTTGAAAATGTATTCAGAGACTTTGCAAATGAGGCCTGAATAGTGTTTCTTCTCAAACGCCTGTGTTTTAAGCATTATGTCTGTAATTGTTATACTTGGTAGTTGGTATTTTTTAAATAATAAAAAAAAACTTTCGTAGTTTTTCAACATTACATTATATAAAGCATTTATTTTTTTTGGTTAAAGACAAACATCCTACACAAATTAAAAACATACATTGACTTTTACTATGTATAGAGTGAGGCCCCGCATATAATTGGGCCTCGCAATTCCTAGCAGCGGCCCTGGCCATACAGTCACTGCAATTTGCAAAAGGGGCTACGGGCCGGATGATTTTGTTTGTTGGGCCGGATCCGGCCTGCGGGCCGTTGGTTGCCGACCCCTGGTCTATCGGTTCTTTTCACTTTCCGATATAGGCCTGCTGATTGGCGGAGACAAGCAAAAGAGACATCACTGAAACAGGCGATCTTCTATAGTTTGTCCATGTCACCCGATCTACAATGACAACAGTGGCAAATTCTCACGCGCATAATTTCAGAAAAGTCCAATTGCTAGTCCGCCGTAGTAATTTCTGAATTTCTCCGTTTCTACTGTGAAAAGTGCTTGGTTTCAAGCTGATATACAGTGACGCACCTTCGACAAGCACCTAAGTGAAACAACGCCGTATAAAGAAATCAATTTTGATCGATAATATTGATAAACAGGTAAAATAAGGAACGCTTCACGATTGTGCGTGTCATCCTTGGGCCAGGGGCCATGCTAATCTTCTCTGTATCGTTCCAATTTTAGTATACGTACTACCGAGGTAGTACAACATATAAAGGTTACGCCGCATGCATAAAAACATTATTGAGTACGTGCTTTGTATTTGCTGATTGTGTGGAGCTGCACCCGAAACGAATGTGTGAACGTTTCTGCGTTCGTGATACGTTTTCTTCAAGCGTCTCAATCGCGCTCGCGTGAAATTGATGTGTAGCAGTCAGGGACCGAGTTTATGGGGGGGACGGGGGTACATGTCCCCCCAACTTTTGGACAGGGGATACATAATATCTTTTGTCTCCCCCAACATTTTGTGATAAAAGTAATGTAGTTGTGCAAATTTCATGGTTACATTACTGTTGGAAACGTTTCCCCGGCATGAAGCCAGGGAATAAATGAGAAAAATGAACTTAATCACTGGATTATCTGTAGATACAGTATAGTGATTTCCTGTGTAAACTGAATTGTTAAGATTGTTCAAAATTGTGTTGGTTAATTTGAATTACCGAATCGGTGTGTACATGAACTTCGCTCAATCACGACTTCCTACGCTGGTCTGTAGCCCGCAATCAGAATACGGTTGCCACCAGGCGCGTTGCCAGAGGCAGCAACGGGGCAATGCCATCCCCAATTCCAAAGTTTTCAGGTTAATGAAATATTTGAAGTACGTATAAGCCAACGAAATATTTCAGTGCAAATCAACGGAACTGCCTCAAGGAACCCATCCTACTTCAGTGCAGTCGAATACAAACTTGTATATGACCTTTCGCAATCATTGATTTTTCATTGATAATCATAATCAATGACCGCAGGTAAAAGCAATTGGAGTCACGCTTTTCGCAGCTGTTTTTGGCGCACCACCTTGCTGTATCCCACCTAATGCTTATGTAAGCTTCATTACAAGGCCATTGCAAGGTCCCCCTCTGATAACCGTGGGTGTTACAAATGTAAACTATCCTTGTTTCCAGTGTCAGCGTAGCCTTAAATCAATGTCGTAGCTTTTTGTTGTTGCACAGTTTTGAAACTACATGCGTGAATATGGCGATGAGATAAATTTTAAATGTCTTGAAGCACAAACTTTGGCTAAGAAGCGATTCAGTTTCAAAGTCTTCTTCATTGCGCATAGTCACTGTTTAGCAACAATAGCATTCATTCTAGATATTTATTTGTGATGACATGCACTGTGACGGTTGAAATCACAATTATGTGGAGCCTTAAGGTTTTCATCAATGATTTCTCTTTACCTTGCCGGCGAGTAAAAAATCAGTCTTCAAGATATTAGACTCCGACCTGCTGTTCATAAGCCCAGTGTTTCAACTTTCATCTGATGTTAATTGCCACCCTATCCTACAGCAAATTATATGAAATCATTTAACCGCAACGAGTAGAGTCAGCGGCAAAATCTAACGTAAGGAGCAAGGTGCTTTTTGTTTTGCAAGTGCTGAGGGAATCGACACTGCCATTACTTACAGATACTGAGATAACTTGCGCAGGGATGGATATCAAAATTTAGGGGCAATCTCTCAGAAAGGGGCCCCAAAACATCACTGCGAAAGGTAGATGTGGGATTACGTGTATAAAAGAGTTAAATTTGTTTCATATTTCAATTTAAAATTAAATTCAAGAGCATAAGACACATACGAAAGGAACAAAAATTTGTAAAGTTTTGCAGCTTCACAATTCAAAGCTGCGTCGTATGGCACGTTTCTCCATAATTTTGCTTTATTTTGAAAAACACACGCCTTGCTTCAGGGCTTCTTTAAATGTGGGTCTAAAGTGGTACATAACTTTTTTAAATAAACAATGGTGCAAAGCTCTCAATGGGATGCACGGTGCCTCTGAAAAAGAAGGGCCCGAGGCGACCGCCTCGTTATCCTTCCCTAATATCCATCTCTGACCTTTCAATCTCTGTTGTTGGCAAAGCGCCTGTGACTAAAATGAAACTAGATTGAATTTTTTTCCATTAGGGCTTCAAATTCCGCAAATAAGTTATTGTATTTTCAAGAAGACCGTGATTTGCACAAATTTAATTACGTGCAGTGCTAAGCTATCTTTACATGCAGCTGAGCGTGGTCAGTAAGTTTTGTAATACTGGGGTTACGATTGTGTTCACAGTTAATTCCATCTTATATTTCAACGAAGTCAGTTAAATTTAGCAAAGTCTCATCAAACAATTTAAACGACGTAAGTTTAAAGTAACTACAAAGGTTTTACGAAATAGGTCAAACATAGCCAAAAGATCTTGCGGATTATCAAAAATCTAAATATTTTTCAAACGCGTTTGAAGACTCTAGCGTTTACGGTTATCAACTACATACGTGAAGTAATCGCTCAAAATTTAGATGACAACGGGATCCACTTCTTATAACCGCGAAAGTTTTGTAGAAGACCTACTTCGGAAGTCATTGCCGTAGAGCATGATCTCCAAACTTTTTTGTCCGAAGGCCACACAAGCTATTACGCAGCAGATCGAGGGCCAGACATCTTACGTAATGTGACTGCTTGGGATAAGTTACATTCTACCAAATCAACGAGTTTTTCGTTAATATATTATTTTTTCATTAACAAAATAGCTTCGCGGGCCGGATATGGCCCGCGGGCCGTAGTTTGGAGACCCCTGCCTTAGAGCAAAGTCGCTGCTCAGCTTCGATTGAACGTGTTGTGTTGGTGTACATCCGAAGCACGTAAATACAGTATAAGAAACGCAAGCTTAAGGCGGCCGCGATGACTATTTACTCAACTGCACTATTCGCTGCAAAAAGCATACCGCAGATCGTGCACTTATAGCATTGAGAGGTTTACTAGCGCTTTTGCAGGAAAGGTTTGTGGCATTGATCCGAAGTAGAAACTTGGAACTTCACTATCAAAACTTTTAAAACTTGTCAATTCAATGAAAGCAGACTTTTTATTTGTCGACTTAAATCTGAGCACAATTGTTCGGGAGGAAACGCCAGAACCATGCGCGTTTCATGGCTGATGCTTTAAAAACAAGGAGCATAGAAATATTTAAATGTTGAAACTCGATTGTTGTTTTCCCCAACCCTAATAAATTTTGTGGCTACGCGTCTGGTTGCCTTACCGAAACACCTTGTGGTTTGTTTTTGGTTTGATCTATGTGGTGATTGTTAGTAGCAGTACATTTTATTTATCGGAACTGACCAAATGTGAATTGATTATACCAATTTTTTAGCATAAGTGTGTCTATTTGAGCCCAACTCGCTAAGTGCTAGATATCTAGATATAGCATCATTGTATACACTACTAGTTCCTATACCACCATCATGGTCGTAGCCAGGGGGGGTCATGTTCACCAAAATATATCAATTCCATAATGTGCCCCCATTTTGTCAATTGTACAGAAAGGTCGTACTACGGTTGAATGAACATGGCAACGTCATCGAAACGCAAACAATAAGGTTTGTCCCCCCCAAAGTTTTTCAGCAAACTCGGTCCCTGGTAGCAGTTACACATTAAAGACTTTGTTTAAAGTAGCGCTGCTGCTTTTTCAAAGGCCAAACATCTAATTTCAAGTGCAAATGAACTTGCTCACAAAATCATGACTCTGACGATTGTCAATCCGATGCACCAGTTTCTTTGGTATAGCTATTGAAGCTTTGTTATTAATTTGGTAAAACTTTGCTCAGTACTGATATCAGTGTTCCCTCCAAGAAAATTTTACACTGAACAAATTTTTGTTTTGGTGCGCGTGTAATTGTGCAACCATGTAGACACACAACCAGTGAAGCGCTTTAAGCGTTGAAAGGGCTATGCGATATAAATACGATGTTAAATTTGGGATGTTGCAAGCGCGCGAGAATGAGATTTCACTGCGCAAATTGGTTGTACTGCGCATTTGCGTACCTTAGAGGGAGCATTTACTGATATCATTCATCGTCGCACTGGTGACGACACACAGTGGTGCAGTCGGTGTCTGAACCCTCGAGATTGAGACTTGGTTCAAACTTCAAAGCTGACATTTGACTACAACGCTGAGGCGTGGTCCAACACCCAAACCGTGAATAACTCAATAACTCAAGATAAAATGTTTTCTGTTGATATAACTGATAACCACATCCCTGTGAAGCGTATCAGATATATTTTGAGTGGTTTTCACACTTTTCTATTGATAGAATTCATGGTTTCAAAGTTTCCTTTGTTTTTCTGCAACACGTCACTAAATTAACAAAGAACAGATTTAACTACTTGTGGCTTTGCAATGAAACAATCGGTTTTGCAAGCCATGTTTTAATGTCAGGTTTCGTGCAGAACCTTCCGCTACTGCAGTGTGAGCCTCTCGGATAACAATAAGGCTCAAGATGCACAGAAACGTGCACCTTTCGAAAACGAGACTCACTAAACCAGGTCTCGAGAATCATACATCAGCGAATAGATGGTCGATTTTCTTGAAACTTGGGTCAGTGCAGAATACAACTCTAGCATAAGCATTTCGCTGAGAAAGTGGCAAGGTCTTCGCTGCGCATGCGCATGCCTGCAATTAACTCTTCATTCGTAGCTTCTGTCAAAGCATGACCGAGTTCTTCACTAAATGTTGCATTTAATCAATTGTCGCTCCAAAAATGATTAACATCCGCTCGGCATCCGCAGTGTTTCTACAAATTTCAATCGAAATTTCGAGCATCGCTAAGATATCAGTTCTTGGCCCATTCCAAATTATTTTTATTCGCATGAGTAAGTTATCAAGTTTGTTTTTGGTTACTGAAGATCACTCCGTTTCTATGACGTATTCCATCGACTCCATCATAACTTCCAGAATCAGCCATTCGTCTCGACGGATTTACCAACTGACAATGAAAAGTTTAACTTTGGTTGGATGACGATTTTTATCACTACTTACGTCGCATCCAACAAACATGTGAGCTCTTACCATGCCACGAGTCACAACGCGATCCCAAGTGACATCACAGTCTTGCACAAATTTCGAAGATGCCCAACAACAAAATCACCGACGACGGCAGTGGTGGGCACGGATCCGGTTTGGGGGAATCGACTCCGGCCGAACTTTTCCATTTTTGCCGGATCGGAGTCGGATCCGAGTCACAATTTTTTGACACGCGATTTCGGAGTCGAAATGAGTTTTTAAAGAGTCCCGAGTTGTTATCTCTGCTCTGTACGTGTTAGCGCCGTTTAGCGGACACTTCAGTTAACGAGCACTGATTCTTTCGTAAGGATTTTCAGCACTTGTAAATATTAAGAGATCGACTCGCCCGGTGTCAAGCGAAACTTCTGACTTGCGAAATCGCTGACTTCACATCAACTGCGCATGCGCAGAGTGATATTCCAGGTCATGCATTTCGCAAGTGGTGGCTGTTCGCTGAGATATCGAATATGCTGAGAACTGATGTTTAGGGTTAGAAAAAGAAAAATAATTGACGTCTAAGACTAAGTCAAATATTTTCAGTGGTTAGTTATTTCCAAATTGTCGCTTATTGTGGACTATCTGACGTCTAGCCAAAAGTTTGTTTTAGCAACAGAAACAAAAAATTAATCGCCAAAGTCAGGGATATCTAGAACTCCTAGATATCCCTGGCCAAAGTTTATTCCTTAAATCTGAGAAACAAACTAACTGACATACAACAATAGGTCAGAAATTTCGCTTGACCTGTCACGCGAGCCATTTTCGAAACTTGGCAGACAGCTATCCAGAAACAAAGCGTGGCTACTCTGGAGTGAATCGTTTCTCAAATTCCAGTGCGTTCAAACGGGTTTTACCAAATGAAGAGGTAACTGAACATGACTGGCTTGTGTATTCCCGATCCAAAGCCTGTGCTTTCTGCTTTCCATGCATTCTGTTTTCCTCTGATCGTGTACAGCTTTCTGGCCCACGATTTACCGATTGGAAAAATATGGCCAAGTACTTAAAATCCCATGAAATCAATCGAAAACATGTCAAATCAGTTCAAAGTGAGTTTTGAATTTTACACATGTTACGTCTCAATCACGGTGCGAGAGCACAACGAAGACGTAACAGTGAGAGAGGTTTGGCTCTTCAAGGCAGTAGTGAAATTGTTGGCTCCAGAGGCAATGGTAATTATTTGGGCATCTTGGAACTGATTGGACAGTTTGATCCATTTCTGTCACAACACATCCGCACTCATGCCATTCGCGGACGTGGTCACACTTCATACTTGTCAAGTACAATCTGCGACGAATTAGTTGCTATAATGGGTAAATGAGTCATTGGTATCATAAAGGATGAGATAGCAATGTCACGGTACTTCCAAGTTTCAGGGGACTCCACTCCAAATATAACCAATACTGACCACTTAACCATCATTCTTCGCTATGTCCATATGGTGGATCACCAGCCTGTGGAGCGTTTTCTGACATTCATCAACATCTCCAGTCACACGGGGAAGAATCTTGCTGGCACTCTACTTCACAACTTGCTAGATCAGGGCATCAACTTCGAAAATTGCTGTGGTTAGACGTATGATAATGCCAGCAATATGTCTGGTAAATAGACTGGCATGCAGGATGCAGCGAATCTTGAAAAACGACAACAGTTTAGTGGACTATATTCCTTGCGCTGGTCACTCTTTGAATCTAGTTGGCCAGTCAACTGTGGATTGTTGCGTCGAAGCAGTTTCATATTTTGAGTTGTTGCAGCGCCTGTATGCATTCTTTGTATCATCAACACATTGTTGGGGTGTCCTGATGACTCATGTTAGAGAGCAAACTGAATGCCTTGTTCCAAAACACCCATTGGATACCCGGTGGTCTGCTCGAGCTGATGCCTCAGAAGCATTTTAGAAGGGTTATCACCAGTTTCAAAGTGCTCCCCAGGAGATCTTCCTGGATGCTACTCAGAATAGCAGCACACGAAATGAAGCAGATGCACTGGCCAAACACATGAACACCATTGCAATTGCCCTAATGTGTGAACTTTGGAATGACATTTTGCAGCGCTTCAACAGCAGTAGAAAGTTGCTGCAAAGCAATACTATCGAACTACCACCAACTATTGGCCTGCTGAAGAGCTTGGATCAATTCTTGGATGAATGCCGAGGGAAGTTTGACTATTATGAGCAGCACGCAGGTGATCGCTGTGGCAGCAGTACATAAAAATCTGAAAGTCAGCGAGTACCCAAGCGTAAGAGGTATCTCAGTGATGGAGATGCCAGAAATGCTGCAGAGAAACGTATTGAGGCGTATTCCCTTGTGCTGCAGAGATTTGGGTGTTTTAACTGAGTTTGAATCTATGTCAGATGAAGATATTGTTGTTGCTATCACAAGACTTGTTGGTGTGAATTCGAAGGACCTGTCTTCCGATTTCCCAGCAGAATATGTGTGAATGTATTTGCTGGATCAAATAGCAGAGACACTATGAAATAGCATCAACTGGAAGTGCCCAGATGTTTCAAATGCTGCACACTACTGGCGTGTATCGCGCATTTGCGAACACGGAAGTACCACTCCGAATTTACTTATCTCTGATGGCTACGAATTTCTCTGGGAAACGCTCTTTTTCGCAACTAAAAAGATTTTCAACAATGGGTCAACTACGTCTTGGTACACTGGCATTTTGTGTATTGAAACTAAGTGATTTGCTTCAAAAAATTGACTAAAATAAATAGTTGATGAATTTGCTGTTTCAAAAGCGCGCAAAGTTGTAATCTAGCTGGGCATATGAAGGCTACCTATCGAAATTACTGTTAAGAATATTGGCTGTTCTAAAATATTGTGCAATATATTTTCTGTTGCCGGGTCCAACTTTTTTCTTTTGAGCCGACAATATCCGCTTTTTGAGGCCACTCATCAACGTATGCCTTAAAACAGGGGTGGGCAATTAATTTGGCTTTGAGGCCACTTTGAGAAGAACGCGTTCAGCGGAGGGCCATAGATTCTAATTTGATCGTAAAATATATAAATAATATAAAAACAGTAATGGTACATAGAATTAGGATTAATTGTTTTTGTGCAAATACTGTAGCCTACGCATTATCCAGCGCAAGCAAATCAATGAGACAAATGTAGGCTAACCTTAAGCACTTTTCAAAAAAATTCAGATATGAATATTTTTCCTCAATGCTTCCGCGGTCCATTGAAAACGCTTTGGCGGGCCACATGTGGCCCGCGGGCCGCTAATTGCCCACTCCTGCTCCAATATAATTAGCGTACGTTATCAATCATGCTCAATTCTCATGCTGAGCGTTATATCTGCGCTCCAGCACGTTCCAATCTTTGTGGATAGAATTTGGTTGTTACTAGTGCCAGTTGAGACTGAAGTAAATCTACATACTGCAAACAAGGTGTGCAGTAACTCAACTCGCAAGGAACAGCCAGGTCAAAACGAGTGTCTATCGTATTAACTTTGATGGCAGTTCTGCTAACGCAGGGGTGTACAACCTTTTGCTATTGCCGACCGCATTTCTTTTATTTATATGAGGTACGGCCGCCAATGAGTTCGAGTTATGTTTATGAGATACGTTTAACAAAATAATAGGTTTTATCCGGTATTTATGTTTGAACCGGTATTTATTTATGTTTCCGAAATCCTAAAAATTCTATAAAAAATTCAGTAAGGGGTACATGTTCAGAGAAAGGTTGGGAACCCCTGTTCTATAAACTGGGAATTTTGGGGAACTTTGGGCGGATGCATGGGTTGCTCTCTTATGAAGTCTGTTTTTTTCGTGTATTGCGTCATAAAGCGGATAGTTGATCATGCGCCCAGACGTTACCTTTATACAAGAACGCGTCCGCGATTGTGGTTTCCGAAAGAGAGGTAAGCAAAAAGTTCATGTTAACAGTTTTCTTCGAACGAAAGTGCCGTTCAACAAGAGCGACGTAGTAGCATTGTAAGTTCATTTCGCTTGTCATTTCGGTTTGATTGACGTAACTTTGCACTTGCGCTCGCCGCTCCATTGCAGAACTTCCTTTACAACTTTCGGCTCGACTACGAGTGGTAGCAGTACACTGTCTAATGTCCACCACAGCAGCATGGTATTAGTCATAAACATGACCGTAGCTGGGAGACACATGAGCTATGCCCACTCCCCATAAAAGAAACTGTTGTGTTATCACAGGGGTTCCCAACCTTTCTCTGACTAAGTACCCCTTTAGCATTTCGATGGATGAGTACGTACCCCGAAATTTGTTGCGGCAAAAAGGCCGAGTAAAACAACAAAAATCCACCGAATTTTTCATTGAACTTCTATATTTTAGAATATTTGGAAAAAATAATACAGAAATATATTTTCCTTCGTATCTCTAACCTTAAAAGTACCCCTTCAGAGAGGCAAATGTACCCCAGGTTGGGAATCTCTGTGTTATCATGTAGCCTACATACAGATCAACTCGTCTTCTTTGATATTCATGGTATAGTTCATTTGCTAAAATATTTTCATCAAAAAGGTCATAACACGGTTGACTGAGCACGATGACGTATAGGTCTTGCATTGGGCCCCGCGCCTGCTAGGACCGGCCCTGACCAAAGACATCTTTAGTAGGCCGTGGGCAGAATCTTAGGTCTACATAAACTACGTTTAACAGTATACCTAACCGGGGACGTAATTAAGCCTCGATAAAAATTTGACCCTGACGACGACCATGGTGTTCATAACTGATCTGTTATGAACGTGGTGTGCTATAAGCAGGTCTGTTCTGAAATGGCAACATACTGTTATTCAATAAACACATTTCAAAAAAGGTCAGTGATCTGCTCACTCAAAATACAGTCAGACCTCGCTTATCCGGGCTACCTTGTTTCGTCAAATAATATCGGTTTAGCGAGGTATCCGAATAATTGGAATCGAAAATATATAGATTAGTGTGAAAAACGTTTCAGAGGAAATGTTAACAATGTAAAAAGGTGACAATGTGCAGTACAGTTAAATTCGCCAAAGCGGACGCTCAAAGGGGAACAGAAAAAAACTGTAGACTCAGACGAACTGTCAACTGAAGAAAATGTCTAGACTGCATGTGGAACATGACTAAATGAAACACTCATAGTTTTTTGTCGTCTCATTGTCGTTTGTCACAGCAGTGTTGTGAAGTATGGTTCATCTCTCTTATAGTAGCGAAACTGTTATGAGCATTGAATACCAATTATTACTGAAATCGCTCTCCCTAACCTTGCTGGCTAGATCCGCCCCTTGCTGCCACACACCTCCTCAAGACCTGTAGAGTAACTGGAACCGCGTGAGTCAGCTCCGTATGAAAAGGTTCTACAAACAAGTACAGTATATTCCGAACGTTTTGAGGAGCTTCAAGCTGAAAGTAGCGGTTTCGTCCACACCGCACACAAACGCAAGGAGAAATCTTAATACCTTCTCACTTTTATACGTTGATCTTCGTATCTTCTCACTTTATGCGTGACAAGCTCAGGGGCGGATCCAGCAAGTGAGTTTATGGGGAGGGGCAG
>Ga0210059_1005420_pt1 | contig 20572 bp, 6 predicted proteins | sample Ectturendosymbi2_FD_188042 | JGI IMG/M metagenome (GOLD analysis project Ga0210059, IMG submission 188042) | Ecteinascidia turbinata endosymbiont from Florida, USA - Sample 2 (SPAdes) (version 2) | ecosystem: Host-associated > Tunicates > Ascidians > Unclassified | place: Key West, Florida...
CGTTACACAAAATACTTTTATCGCAGTTACAAGCGGAAGAGATGGGATTTTACGAAAAGTTTGTTGTGTAACGCCGCAAGCGATAAGGTACGCATCTGTGAAATTTATAAAGGTCTAACTATCGACCCACTACTCTGAATAGGGAGATCACAGCTGGAGTTGTTCGGCCGTGTAGTCAAAATACCCCTAGACAAGTTGGTAAGGCATCAACACTTGAAGTAAAATAGCCCCGAAGAAGGCCGAAGACCAGCGGTGCGATTACATCTCAGACTGGCTTGATCGCACCTTTCTATGGAATCCAAACATTAGATTACCGAGGCTCTTGCGAACAATGTTTTACTATAAACTGTTGTCAAAGAACTCTGATTTGTGAGAATTTTTTGCTTAGTGAGCAAACAAGCACATCCGAAACGTGGATCTTCCAAAAAGTTTTCTTGTTGTTTGTAGAGCGTATTAAGTTGTGTGTGCCACGAAATTCATAAGATGGGTATTAAAATGAGCGTATCTTCCTGATAATTGGCAGTTATCGCTAAAAGTAGTCACATCCGAAAAAGTAAGGCGCCCCTAGTGAATACGATCGCAGTAATGCTTCCGGATAGAAGCGTTAGAAAAACAAGTCGTCCATTAGGCACGTTTGAACTCATTATGTAAGGACTGCAATAGGCCGTAATTAACTAAATTAAATTGTTTTCAGACTGTGGTGAAAGTGTTTTCATGCACGAAAACCTTTAACAAACATCCGAGTGTTTCTTGGTTCACTGAAAATGTAAAATGAATTTGCTCCAGACAGGTATTATGCTTACATGTGCTTATGAGCGGAAAAATATTTAGCAAATCTTCAGATGACATGAAACATGCAAAAAGTTGATATGTTGACATCAAGGCACGAAAGTCCTGGCCAAGCATGTTAAAATATAAATATTTGTCTTATCAATCAAACGATTGAAGCTGTGCTGGAAACAAGTAAGTTTAACGTCCAAATTTTTCCTCTTGATTGTACAAGGCTTATTAGATATTGACTGAATGAAACATCCGAGTCGTTATGGAAGAATTTGCTTGCTTCCTTTTAATGCTAATTGCTTTTGTATTAATAATTTTAGTTTTTTTAGGGTTTGTTGGAATAGAGCAAAACTTGGTCTCTCGCAATAATTTAACATAGAGTTTTTAACAATAAACGCACTATTTTTGATGTGGATGTTTTCTCAAGTGTTAATGCTTGTTCTTGGCACAGTTGGTAGTGTTTGCATAAATATTTTCGCAAATATTGCACTACAAATCTGTCATGCTCGCGGGTGTCTCAGTTATTTTGTGTCTTTGGCTTCGTGTTAAATTCATGACGCGAAATTTGCACTCTTTACACATAAAGATGTGCATTGTCATAATATATGGATGCGGCGGAAATTATTTTGATATTGACGGCAACCAAATCTGCAGCTTGATTGCCGAAACAATAACATCCCCTTGTTCTTCCACCAAAAGCTATCAGAATGGGCTTTAAATATCAATCAGCTCAGGCGTTCTGTGGCAGCTATTCCCATAGGCTTATTTGTAAATTGTAATCTTCTTGAAACCTATTTGTTCAATTCAAATCTTTTCTGATATTAATGGGGTAAAAATTGGTTTAGATGCGTATTTCCATTGCTTAGAGAAGTTAAATTTTAATTTTTTTGAAAACCCACTTTTTCGGGCAGTAGCTCTACCAGATTTTTTTACCTCTATGCCTATGGCTATTGCCCAGCATGAATTTTTCAGTTGTTACTGTCTATACATGCAGCAAAGCTTTATGCATCTTTGCGATTTCAAACGATTATGGTATTATTAATGTTATGAATTTTACGTGACCTGCAGAGTCATTGAAAAACTAATATAGCTGTGTTTCTTTTCTTTGATTAGTGTATTGAATTCGTGTTTCAGCCTGAAAATGACTTCTAACCTTAAAAGATAGGAATAAAGTAGGTCTCAACATCTGGCACTCAAGCAAGATCCAAATACGCATTCACCGGCCTCCTCGCAAACCAGCAAACCTGTAATTTTTTAAAGATTCTGAAATAATTAACCTCATTACATGTCTTCTCATCAAGTTGGCATTATTTATTCATATCGCAATACAATATTTATCTTTTCGCATTCACATATTTTCTGCGGTGATCATTCTTTCACCATGTGATGGGCAACGCTTGTCTATTGAACTCCGGTTTTACCGTGCTCTCAAAAAGGTCGCTCGCAAATCCTCATCGAATAAATAAACCAAGACTCTCGGCGCAGCGGTTGACCTACGGCTTTTCCTTCAGATTCTTAAGATGTAAAGGAATGACAGCAGTATTTTCAGCGGTTGAATATGCTGTCAGTCCTACTAAAGTTTTACAGGCGCAACAAGAATGTTTCGGAGAGCTGCACTAACAGTTGAACCAAAACTGCTTCTGGGTGTTCCCTGGTAGATGTTTTAATTTCTGAGGTATGGAGTGTCCTTGTTTTCTGAATATACCATAGAACTGTCAATAAAAATATTTTTTCAATCATGACGTCGGACGCTCAACCTTAATTTCTTAAATGTTTTGGGAAGGCATAATGTACATGCAACATATACTTCGGCTACGTATCTGATACCATAGCACTTTTTACCCAAACTTACCGAGAACTATTTTTCTATCAGAAGTCTGGATAAAGACAAGGTTTTAGCTGCGATTATTATTTGGTTAGAAAACGAAATCTAAATACAAGTTTTTGATTCTTTGAACATTTACGTTCCAGGAAAGCCTGCAAAATTCGATAATGCTTATTTTCTGGCCTGTGCTTTCAAAATTTGTACAAGCTATAAAAACACGTTACAATAATTCCACGATATTTTTTGTTCAAACATGAAACCAAAGAATGCTGTTCTTTTTGCTACTCATGTTGTTCTTTTTGCTACTCATCCCCAAACGACAACATCACGTAAGAGAAGCTAGTTTGTTTACGACCAGCTTTTCTACTTGAAACATCTGGAAGGGAAAAGTAATAACAACAAGGATGTAAACTTTGCGCGGAAAAACAATATTGATTACAGAGCCTAGAGTTCTTTTTCACAATTTCCGATGCAGTTTCGCTTGTCAGAACGTGACTGGCTGTTCATGCTTGGTTCATCGAACACTTTGTCGTTCAAGGCATTTATTCTGGATATGATATTGACAGGCGATAATCAGGAGCCAGTCATAAAAGTAAAACGCGACCTGGGAAAAAGACTAGCGAAATAGCCTGTCAGGTGTTTGCAATTATGGATGTTTGCTTTTAAACACTGAGCTCTTGTCAGTTAAGATACGGGCCAACCACATCAATTAATGAGCCGTGCCGATTCAGGCGGAGAGGGATTATGCTTTTCTCTTTCGGAGCCACACTTTAAAACGTTCTTTTGCTCCGATCGCTCCGCTCAGTTTGATCCACAAAGCTAACGGCGTCGCCTACTTTAAAGGGACAGAAAGCAGAGCGATAAAGCTTGATCAAAATCTTCGTTCACTGATTATAATGCACGACAGTGTAAGTGATGAAACGACTCACTTCAGCTCAACGCAACGCAACAGGTTCAGCATAAACAGCCTGCTTGAGAAAGCGTTAAAACCACCCTATATTCGGACTGAAAGGGAAGAAAAGAAGGTGAACGAAGGTAATGTATGAACATGTAGTGTGTGGAGACAAACTATAAACATCGCAGTGATTTTTAGTTACACTTTCAAAAAAAAGTCAAGATTTTAATAAAAACGTTTTTGCCATAAATACTGTTTCGTGAAAAGACGCGAGGTTGTTGAAATATATTCGTTAGCAGACAATGTTCTCACGATGGACAGCACAGACTAACTGTAGTGGAGCAGCTATTAAACGTAATTCTGAATTTGTTTTTAATGAAGCATATTTTAGCCTGCTTGCAACGTTTTTAGTTAGTCTTCTTTTTTCTCGGATTGATTTATGTGTTTTCAAATTTTGTGTGTTGTGGAATCGAACAGCATTGCAATGACCGGAGTGACATGGTTCGAAGCGTTTGTCACGAAAAGACGTAATCGAGAAATAATTGAATAGGTTAAGTTTTAGAGCTAACACATCAATAAAACACCAACTTGGGCTTGCCTCTCTCATAGAAATAAGTAAATCCATGCGCCAAGGTTATGACTTTCACCTAAAGCAAAGCAAGGATGGATCAAAGAGTATTCTGCAACGTCGCCTCGCTTAATTCTTTTTTTGACATCAATGCATTTTGTTAAAAGGCCAGCAATGGTTTCAGCAATGTTTGGTTAGAATCAACGCATGTTTTATAATAACAGTGGTACAACATCTTTAAAAAAGCTTGTTGTGAAGATAATTATTCCTCCCCTGCGACAAACATTTGGTTCCAAACTATTTTCGCGGCATCGTGCACGTGCATGTATCATACACATGAAACAACCAAAGGAACAAATTCCGGCTTAATTGTGATCACCGATTGTAGCATTTTTTGGGGCAGAAGCTTCATCAATGACATAGCATCACAATCAAACCGCTTCAATATATAAGGAATTTTTCTGTAAATCTCTTTAAAATGTTTGTTTTATGGCGAGTGGGACGCACAAAATATCCAAACTGTGAGCGTAATCTTGCTGCGTATATGAAGCTCTGAACAGGTTTGTCTTGGCAAGGATCGATTTCTGTCAAATAATCTTCAACAAAATCGGTTCTGTAGTTTTGCACCGTTGAAAAACCACGCCTTTTGTTACAGCCATAAATCCTAAATCGCTAAATTCGTTTTGAAAAGGCTGAAGTCCTGATTGGCTTTTGAGCGTTGCAAGGATTTGCAAACTAATTACAAACGTCAGGAAAAAAGTTAATAATCTGTTTCCGCTAAGTTTAAACTTGCTGGACAGTACATTGCTGATAAATAACACGGTGGGTTGGATCCAACCACTGCTTGTCAACAGCTAGAATTAAGCGTGACAAGAGTTCAAACCGCAAGTAGCCTCGGCGCAATCCGTCAATTGTATTTACGCAAACAGAGCCTAGCGGTGTTCGTACTCAAGTGACCACAGGCCTCTGGATTCCTACATACTCTGCAGTTGTAACCGATTCAAGTCATTGGCCCATTTCGTCTTTCTAACTCAAAACAACAAGCCAAACAGCTCAGCCGTAATTCTCGCAGAACGATTCCTTTGTTTTTGGTTAACTCTTTTCAAGAAGTCGTCACGTGGAAGCCCTCACGTCTCTTCTCTACTTTTTATGAGAACTTATTGCACCAAGGACTTACTCGTAGTGTGCTTCCATCCTGATACGCATTGCTGTGCGAAGTACAAAAAGTCTCTGCAGATGTCCCATATAGGAATTAAACAAAAACCACGGTTTGTCCTCATGGATTTTAGCCCGAGAAGCGTTGTTCATCCCTCCACCAACATAATAAATGTTTTACTATGGAGAAGAGTTCATTAAAGCAGACATGACAAACATCGAAACGTGTTTGCAACTGACAGTTTCTTCATTCAGCAAAGGTTGTCACATCAAAAATTCACATATGTAGCCTTGTAATTGGAAGTGTTCAGAAATTTCAAGACGCACGTAAACTTAAAAAATTCGAGCAAACAAGCAATCAAACGAGATACGCTTGCGGTTCAAGTGGCAAGCATTTGAGTTGTCATACTTGGTTAGCGAGTTATACACTGATGAATACGTTTTCGTCACGGGAGCGTTTTGTGTTTCGTTGTTTGAGGGCTTTTTTGGTTAAAATGGATTTGCTCCATTCTGTAACTGGTCGGTTGAACTGTAAATCTCCATTACATTGTTCCGAGTTATCAGACAATGATTTGTTCAAAGCTTTAAAATTTGTCAAAATAGTTAATTTTTTACTATAAGAGTAAGAAGTAAGTTACATTATCCATTATAGATTTTCAAAAAGCACATATATCCGACAAGTCTGAAAGAGGCTGGAAAAACACTGTTTTTACAGTAGATACGAAAAATCGGAAAGATTCTCCAGCTTAATCCCTGTTCATTACAAAAACAAGGTCGCAACATTACCAAAGGCAACCTGAAAGCTGGTGCGGCGTAGAGCAGCGGTTATAATTATAACACATGTGGAAGAAAATGACATACTTGTCGTGAATTTAACCTGACAATTGGTAGTGATTAGATTTGTAGCCATTGTTTGCCACCTATCAGAAGGAAATTCTTGATTATTCACAAGTACCTGTTACCCGCCGAAGGCAAGTAAGGATCTCGAAACCTAACTTCTTCCTTAAAGTGAAGCTGAAAATTGTCAGTAAGACCGAAGTGCATTGCGCATACGACCGCAATGACGTAACTTTTTTGTACAGATCGACCGCGGAGTCAGTGTTTTTCGAGAAAGGTGTCAGAAGCGATTGCGCCAAACCAAGATTCAAACACCGTTCAGTCAATGGAACCGTCCGAAGCAGCATCCAGCATGTCGCCCGAAGTTGCACAGAACGATTCTTCCGGAGATAAGATCGAAAATCCCGGTGGAACGAGCAGTAAATCATCCTCTCACCAGCAAAATGGCGATCAGCGAAGAACTACATACGCTGTTGACAAGGAAAGCCATGGAAATGACGAATTAAATATATCCTCTGGAGAAGAGTCGCAACAACATTCGAATCGAAAAACGATTGCTAGCAGGTGGGATGTAGTTGCTGTTTCAGTGACAACCGGCTGATGAATAGATAATTTGTTAAAAACTGCTTGAATGATATGCGGCTATATTTTGATAATCTCGTATGTTTTTGCTTTTGCTCATTTTTTTTAAAGAACACACTTACATTTGCCTTATTATGTTACGAAATATCAGTTTTTGCGCCACAACAGAAATCAGATGTTGCGCAACAACGAGTTTGCTTTTGCCTTCCTGATATTATTTTGCAGGACTTCCGAATTTAGTTGTACTCTGTTTCAGTGTTTGAGAAAGCCAAATGGTAGAACTGTCAAAAAGAACAATTATAATCAGCATTGAAGTCCATAGTGTGATTTTAAGCGCAGTCTACAAAAACAGTGCATTCGGAAAAACTTTACTGAGAAATGTGGTTAAGTTTTTGTAAGTTGCTTAATTATTATCGTTAGTTGTTTACAGCTCTATAAATGTTGTGCATTCATGTGTGTTTCTGATTTCTGGCAGCCCGCCGAGCAACAAATTTGGAAAGAAACCTCCTTTTTCGTACAACGCTCTAATTATGATGGCCATCAAGAGGAGCCCACACAAGAGACTAACTCTTAGTCAAATTTATCAGTATATTACTACCAACTTTCCTTACTATAAAGAAAATAAGCAGGTACATTTTTTGAGATATTTTCTTTGCTGAAGTTTCCACATTTCGTACGACTTGCCACATTTCGTGAAGCGAAAGTATTTACAGAGATAATACCCCTGCGTCTGGTATCAAAACAAGAAATTACCAAGTTCTGTTATAAATGCGTGAGAAGTTTGACATAGTGATGACAAGTTGCAATTTATGTTTTTTTGGTTTACCGCTTTGGGCCTTAATAAAGCATTTCGTTTAATTGTAGAGCACCGTTTGTCACATAGACAAGAATTGATGTGAAATTTAGAGCTGGAGGTCTTGCATCAATTTTACTTATTTTTGAATCCTTGAAGGCCTGAATAATTTTTGCATTTTTTATGAAAACTTGCTTCTCGACGTATTCACCAGACTACGAGAGAAACTTACGTAAGCTAAACGTTTCCAGGTAGAATACGTTGAACACGTTAGAAACCAGCTCAAGATAAATAAATGCACACTCTTTTTTGAAGAAGATGCATGGTAAAAGCTAAAAGCTTGTTTGAATAAGATCGAACAAGCAGTTTTGGCTCCCTCCATTTTTACCTGTGGTTCTATGCAAATTTTACTTCGGTATTTCAAAATTGTCAAAACTATGGTTTTGCTGCAATTAGAATGAAAAATATTGGACCAGTATCTGCTCAACCAATTGTAGTTCCGACATTTTAAACACTTCGCCGTAAAATGTTCGCTTTGTCAGTTTGGGCTTTATCCCATCGCAAATAGAATAGAACTTCAGGCCGCCTGACCTACGATTATGTTAGATGTAATTTTTTTATGTTAAAATATCTGGAGAATATCTTTGAAAAGTTAACCCTAAACAATATTTTCTTGCCGCATTGTGTTATTCTTGAGGATCTTCCTGCTAGTCTCCTCATGCAACCGAATTTCTGACTGTTCATCATTGCTTTTGTTTTTTCTCAAACACATCAAAGTGCCCACTGGTGCAGTATTAGAATATCATCTGCCTAAAACATAATCGGTTCTTGCATTGTAAAAATGCTTCAAATTTGCTGTGTGAGTTGAAAAGCGAAAACACTGCTTTTTTATGAATTGCTGTCGCATAAGATGTCTTGTTTGCTGTGATTTTGTCTGAGAGGTTCATGTCGAACGAGCACCTCATCTTCGTTGGTTACTCCAAGCTTTTTTATGTTTAATGAATATGGCAATTGCCAAGCAAAAAGTATAACTCTTTGCTTTTGAGGAAACACCATTTCTGCAAACAAATTAGCATTTGAACGTAAATCCCACGCGAAAAGAAGGCGTGTGACTTAGGTTCAAATGCTCATTTGTTTGAAAAACAAGGCCTACTGAAGATTGTTTACGACTAGTACCTTGCTCACGGGGACAGCAGGCGCCGTTTACTTCTCAAAACATCGCATTAGCGCCGGAAAATATATCTAAATCAAGAGCGGCAAGCTGTCGAATGCGTGGAAATAAGACGCAGGGCAAGAAGCAAACAAGGGCATGCAATAAGGGAAACAAACAGAGCATGGATGGAAGCATAACTTGCAGGATTGCGGAGACCTGCACATTGCAGAGTGCAGTTGGAGAACAATAATTGCGCACCGTAGAAAATGGCAAATTTGACTTGTTTATTTTTTAATATGTTGTTTTTCCAACATACTACCTTGCTTTAGGTTCTTAAAATCCAAAGACATGTTCCGTTAAAATTGATTCCTGTTTTGTCTCACTTTTTACGTCAACGTGTATGTACAAAGGGATTTGTTTTTGCAGGCTTGGCAAAATTCTATTCGACATAATTTATCACTTAACAAATGCTTTGTCAAAGTCCCGCGGCATTACGACGATCCTGGCAAGGTAAGAAGCACTTACTATACCAGCATGAAGCAATTTCAACATTCTTACTTTTGCTCGAAGTTATCACTGGTTCCGAAAAATTCGCGTTACCGTTAAGAGACGGAGGTTTTAAATGTTGCGCACCTCAGTGGTCATATCGTGCTCAAAAGCTTTCTTGGTTTGTACAGACATGAACGTTTACTTGGACTAATCCTTATACAGTGCCGCATCTTCCACTCGTGACATTTCCCGCAACTTCTTTTTACCACATGCATGAAGCATAACATTGTTCAATTTACTTCTGCTTTTTACTATTCTGCTAGTGTAATAATGCGCTTACTGAGTAGAAAGTTGATTGTAAAGTTTAAATCTTGGGATACGTTGATACAAAGATGTGTCTATAACAGATACATTTCAAGTATTGAAAGTTATGCATCGTTGCTTTTTAATTATTTTTGTTGGCTTTATGACTGAACCAGTATTTCTGCTGTGCCATTTTCTGACATTGGTACAGCTAAAAAGCATCCCTGCTTCTTCAGGGTAAACGCGATTCAAAGATGGGTAAGATAGGCTACGATCTAATTTGACTTGGATGTCGTTAGCGAGCTTTGATCACTAAATTATTTTTGTGCAAATTATTTTCATTAAAACATTCAGCATTTGTCCGGAGCTTATTTTCAAATGCTAACACAGCAGTTTTTTAATATTCCACGCTGAATATAAGTTTGCCCTGGCCTTTCACTGGTGAAACTGCAATGAACGGGAAATTCCTACTAAAAAGTTAGCTTGCAGGTTTAGAAGTTAATCAAAAACTTGAATGGGGCAAGAATAAGATAAGAGAGAAATACAGTTAAGTAACAATATCGGTGTTGAACATCCATTTGCTAAATCTGAATATTTTACTTCGAGAAAATATGCAGTTCTCGTTGTGCAGTACCAAAATCACTTAGTTGTGAAACAACGTGCGTTTTGAAATGGGTTTAGACAGTATTGGATTGATCGAATTTCCCGATGAGCTCTCCGGCAAACCAAAGCACTTAATTTAGGTAAAAGGCATGTTTTCAATAAGAATGTTTGGCAAGCACAGGCTAATTAATTTTCAGCCATGTAAACAAGCAATGAATGACATTTGTGCAGAGCATTGTTTGATCTGGTAATGACAAGTGAGCTCTTCCTCATAATCGTAAGCTTTGTGTCGTGTTGTTCACACCTGCTAGGCGATGATCGTTGCCAGCCACATAAAATTGTCGCGGTTGTGGCACGATAGGAACACGAATTTGTGGCTAGAATTTTAGTAATAACGTTAAGCTTGGTGTAATTAAACAACTTTGACGAAATGAATACATGTTTTCTTTCGGGTTTCGAACGGCCATGTCAGGCGCATGGGAAGAGCGAGTTAACACAAGTTCATGTAGTTCAGATTAAGTGCCAGGGAGAAAATGATCACAACAGCACTTAGTTTCACGTCACTAGGTCGCTTTGATTGCGCGATTGAAAATAGTTGTTTGCGAACGATTAGAAAAAGGTTGAACATTTTTGCTCACTTGTTCAAACAAGCTGTTTTGCTTTCAGGGAAACTATTGGATGTTAGACCCATCCAGCGATGACGTTTACATTGGGAGCAGTACAGGGAAACTCCGACGACGAAACAACGGCAGCAACGCAAGGTAAGTTTGCTTGCTTACACAAGTGGCAAATGAGAAAGCACTTTGCTTCACTGAAAGTTCCTGAACGACTCGGGACGTTCACTCACCTTCAACTTCAGACGCTGTTTGGCCGGTTTTTTTCAGACACCAGGAATAACGGTAGTGTCATCAAATAATACAATTTCGCGTTGATTACGTCAATCATAACCGCCTTAAGCAATCGGGTTGCAAATATACTTGAAGAAACTCACGTCGACATGCGCTTCACAACTAAACCAACTTAGGCAGAATCCCCATTTTTGCAACTTTTAGTCCTTCATATTTTTTATGCTTGACAAAGTCTGTTTTACTTCCTTGGTCACAGTGGTAGTTTTGTTTTTTAAAGACTACTACATTAATAGAGTGATAATTCCGAATATGCTACTGTCAGGGTTTTTTAAGGCGTTTTAGGGACCCGATTCGGGTCCCTAGAATCAGAGAAAATTATCATCGGGTCCCTAGAATCAGAAAAATCGGGTTCGTACAGGTCCATACCGGGTACCTAACATTTTCCTCAAAAAAAACCCTGCCACTGTATTCTCTACTTTTTCTTCAGAAAAAGTACACACAGCAAGAGAATTATATGTCGAATTATATGTCACACAGCAAGAGAATTATATGTCGAGGGAGGATAAATAAGAACTGAATTACATCGGGTCAACTTAACTGTCGCCAATTGCTGCTGGAAAGAGCAAAGTAGACCGACCTATGCGTCAAGTTAACCTGTCCGAATGCACTTGAACATAATTGAAATCAAACAAGCAACTTTTCCGGGACCACCCACTGTCATGAAAGAGTGTTTAGACCTTCACTTTGCTTATTGCCCTACGCTTCAACAAACCACTCGAAGCGCGCGGTAGATGGTCTCACTTCTGTGACGTTTTTGGCATCGCCACACCGTGGCTCGGCAAAGTATCTCGTCGCGAACAAAACCACGACAACCTCCGCGCCGCCCAAGTTCAAATCCGATTAAAAATCCGACGCCGTATTTTTTTGTTTACATTCAGTATCAAGTCATTGGGTTGAATCAAAGACACCGGGGCGTTTGAAGTGGGTGTAACGTGTCATGAAATGACTACTTCTTGCAAATGGTGCAGCTTATTCTACCGACTTGACATGCAGAAGCTTGCGACGTTTCCCGTGCCCAATGCTTTCCTGCACAAGCTCGTGTTCTAAAAGACAGCTCGCGATTGATAGACACTCCGTTATTCGGAGGAAATTAGTGCCCTTCACGAGGTGGAATTGTATTGATGTAAAAATTCTCTAAAAACAACCATGGCTTAATAGAATGAGCTTGCAAAGCTTTCTTGCAAAGTTGTACAAGAAAAAATTACGCAACAAACCGTGATTTGCTTCATTTTTTCTTATATAACAATGGTTTAGGTTTCTCTAAACTTTTTGCCTGATTATGCGACATATGATGCTGGGTGAGGACGCAATATGTAGGAAGTTTTTTTCTGCAGTTAAAAAGAATATAAAAATTCGTTATGCAACAGAATGACTTTTTTATAATGTGAAATCAGATTGTTTTGCCCAAGAGCTTCTGTCGCTCGAACACTTGTCTCAATTTCATTCAACATAATCAAGCACAGCTTAGTAGAAAATGTTGACTGAAGTTCTGCTCATAAACAGACAATGACAAAATTCTAAAGCACTTTGAAAGTTAGAAAGGGAGTAACACAGGCATAGCTAGAAATTTGAAAAATTGTAATAATTTGGAAACATCGTTCACAGTTTATGGATTCATCAGCAAAATAGACCTGCGGCAACTCTAACACCACCGATTAAACCGAATTTACAGGCAAAGTTTTATGCTTAGCAGTCTCACTGGAGCTTAGGGAATCGCAAAGGTAAACACAAATTTTTTTTTCCATAATTTCGAGCTGATCTGGGATTATATACAAAAATAGATAAATTAAAAAAATTAGTTAGCTTTGATGTAACAGACTCGGTGATGCTGCTGTTTGTAAAAGAACGAAGTCTTTGCACTTTGATTTAAATCTGTTGGCAGTGCGTGCTGCGCTTGTTCAATTCATTTCTGTATTTTGCTGCAGTGGTCATGTATGCATCCACCATTTTTAAATTATGAAAAGCTTGTTTTCAACTTTTCGGTAAGCCGGCGCCGCAGGTAGGTATTCATGAATCAGATGCATCATTTCTTGTGGAGCATTCTTAGAGAGATTAAAAAGAGTTCTGAACGACTCTTTCACAGAGACGTTCATGCCCATGAGGAAGGAATTAGATATTCTCAGATTAGTTCTTGAGAAGTAATGCTATAAAACTCTTCCTCGACAAGTCTCTAAAGTTTGACCATAAAGTCATACCGATTGTAGCGCAGCAAAGGTAGAGGTGCTATGCGTTCAAATTGTTGCGTTTAAGATTAGACCAAACATTCAGCTACAAAGCTACCACAACTGCTTTTTTGTGGCAAAACGTTAATTTTTCTTACGTTTTTTCAGTCACAAGATCTAACCGCCCAAGACTATGTATTTGAATATCGAAGTAAGCTTTTTCTTCATGTTATGCCGAGAACAACATCATTGGTTGTTGGCAAACTAGAAAAATCTTCTCAGGACAGATAAATTCCAACAATTTTGCATTTTTGCTAAGTTTTAATAGGGAAATAATTTTCTGCATGTTTGGCTTGACTTTAATTTTGGCATTTATTTCGTCACGTGGTACAAGAATATTGTGTGAATGTGACGTTGAGGTAAATGCATTACTTTTTGACAAACATTAAATTTATTTTCAGGGGACGCATGGCAATACGAAGACGAGCATTTGTTCAGGCATTTGGTGATCAAACTTTCTTGCCGGGAATATCGTCACTCACCACCCCCCAAACGTCATATCCCTACCCCCAGGCAAATTTCTCCAGTATTGCGTACGGCGGCAAGAGAGAAGCTTCTGCATCCCCTATGAACTTCGTCCATTTGTTCCAAAACCCATTGCTTTTATCCAAGATCACCCAGACGCAGTCTCGCGAGGCCAGCAGCTACATTGAAAATCAATTGAAGCTTCCACCTCAAGCATTTAGCGGTTACGCGAATCTGCAAACCGCCGCAACGCCTCTGGAAAGATACTACGGCCAGTTGGCGTCTTATGCTGCCTTGATTGGCCAGCTACCTGCTGCCCATCGCTATTTTTCTCCGTGGACGAACATCACGTTTCCTGCCACGAACTCGGATGTGAAACCCCCTGAACAGTGGAGTTGTGCCAATTCTCATGCGATGTCTGATGCACTGCAACGCAGTGATGGGAATTTCAAAGAAGACAAGAGAGAAGTATCAATGCCGGAAAGCATTGAACGACCTTGGTTGACGACATCATCCCGAGGGAGCTGCCATTCGGATGTGTCTTCTTCCCCTGACAAAAACGTCTTGCCTTCTTCCGAAACAGCTAATGTGACTCCGCCTGCAGATGACCTTCTGCTGTCAAAAACTTTTGCAAACGCGTGGCAGTTTCATCCATTTTCTCCACCATTAAATATTTTACCAACGGCAAGTGTCGCACCCTATCCTAACGCGTATTTTCCGAATGGTTCCCCGCTTCCTTTTCTACAAAACTTTTCCCATTTAGCAGCGTCGCCCCAGTCTAGCGATTTGACCACTAGCAAAACAAGCATTTAAGTTTTTCCAGCGAAATATTCAATATTGTGTTGCGAACGTACTCAAATCTTTCGACTGTTTCCTTCGTCTTGTACTGTGTTACCTGTTTTCAGCGGAATAAAATCAACTACAACCGTGCGGTGCATTGAAACTTTTAGCTAAAGATCGTAAGCGTAGGAGCACTGGAATCCATGGGCGTCGGAAGGAAGGGGCAGGGGGTCAAGCCCCTCCCGGATTTTGAAATCTGACGTTTTCCTATTAAATTTTTGGTAAAAAGGTTGTTTTCTTAGTTTAGAGTGGGTAAAATGAAATTTCACCACTTTTCCCCCCATGGAAAATCTACTATTGGCCCCCTGGAAAAAAATCTTTCCGACGCCCACGCTGGAATGAATGATTAATTTTTTAATTCAACCCGAGTAATCCTTTTCGATAGCTATGTTTTGAACTGCGCATCATATATAAGATGCAGGCCAAAAGGAGACGCCCGATGTGTTGCTTACTGCAGTAAACCACTTTTCCCACTGCACTACAAAAAGACGGATATTGCCACGTAGCCTATGTGTAGTAGGTAACTACGTATGTCAGAAATTTACGTTTTCATTTTCAGCTTTGCCCTAACTTATCAAATTTTTCTATCAATCAAACAGATACCAGTGACATAAATATGCACTTCTCCATTGAAGACCTTGTTCTGGACCACCAGGACCAGGCACTTCATTTCAACTGTGGATGCTTTAGTGAATGTAATATTTTGTACTTTAAGCATCACCCAAAGCGAAGTGCAAAGAAAAATTAGTATGAAAGCGTATGCCAACAATTCTTCATTGGCTTTATTTCGAAGCTTTGCAGAATGATAATGATGATATCGCTAACGGAGTTATTAACGTGGTCTCATTCTCTCCACTGATAGTCAGCTGATTTAAATGCATTGTTTTTTTTCTTAAAGGCACTAAAACCAACATCAAATTATTTAGCTTTGTGAAGAATGCGGATAGCTTCTTCATTTATATTGTCCAAACAGATTGAATCGTTGCTGGAAGACGAATTCATGTGATGACACAGTAACATCACACAATTGTTTGGTGTTTCAGAATGCTGCGAAATTTTTCATTCCCAACAGCTTAAGTATCAGTCGCATAACACACCTTTCTAAATAAAAACTCTTAATCTTAAGGTATTTCGAAGCGAAGGATTACAACACGCAGGTATTCAAGCACTTTCTGCTCTGCGTATTTTTCCACAACCTTCATCGCAAATTAGCAAATTGCGAACTTGTGTGACAACATCAAGAAGCTCCAGCTGCGTTTCTGCCTGTGTAGCGTCAACTTTGAAAGATTTGCGTCAGCGCTCGTGGAAGATGTTGACGAAAATTTTTGCCTCCAGTTGAAGTTACTTGAATAATTGAAAGCGATGTGGGTGGTGAAGTTGGGTGTGTCAGCAGTGACGCCAATGTCGAAATTATTACGGTTGCATTGTTTTTAGAACGCTTTTTATTCCATTTCTTGACTTCGCTTCTAGTCACTGCTTGGAACAGCATGCTTGGTGGAAGTTGAGCTCATACAGTACGGCGAAGCAACAACAGCACGCCAAGGAGGCATTCATGCGAAACGAAATCCAAACAAACGAAAAGCAAACAGTGATGCTTACAAAACAATCCGAAGTTGTTAGAGGCAGTTCGCAGCTTCCCGCTTTCGCCTCTAGTATTTTGGATGGTATACACAGAAACTTTGGCTGAATGCGTTTGGCCAAACCACGTACTGTCACGGTCTGTTAGTTGCCGACTGCGAGACGAAATTACAAAGCAGGAATGATCTTTTGCTTGCTTCTGCAGGAGGTTTTCATGGCGAAAGAGTAGGAAACAAAGTCCTGGCAAGCAACTCCCCCCTGGTTTTTCACTCATGCGCATGGTCTGTTTTTTTCAAGGACAACAGTGTGGAAGCTTGTTAGTTCCCCAGATTGATCTGCAGTTGTTTTTTTGTTTAAGACGTTATGACTTCAGTATCTTGTCGACATCCATATGACTCAAGCATTACTGATTGTTATTGCTCAATTATTCTTGATGTGGCTGTAACAGCACAAAAATTTCTGTGATTGCAATAACTTGCATGAATTGTGAAACAATTTCTACGCTTGTGAAGTAAGTGAAACAAGAAAATCATTGTGAAAATGCGTCATCAAGTCACTCAAATACCGAGGGTCGCATCCAAGGAGCAAAGCAAAGTGGGATGGTTTATTATAACTAGACCCACCATACGTCCCGGTTTGGCCGGGACTGTCCCAGTTTAAACGTCTGTCCCGGTGTCCCGTCCCGGTGTCCCGTCCCGGTTAGAAAAATGTCCCGGAATTTCACTTCAGTAAAATTTTCAAAATGAACACCAGCCTGATGATGCATTGTTATGAAATAATTCCGCTCAATGGCCATTTGTAAAATTGGGGGTATATTGTTGCGCTATTTTTGCACTGTCTTGAATGGAACTACAGCAACTGGTGCAGTTCGAAGTCATTTTGTATGCTCTGAGAAGGCAGGATAACTTCCAGTTAGTTTTGAGTCATTTTGTGCTGAAAGTAAGCTAGAACTTGACTTAATCAATGCAGGGATAAACTTGCCAAGCTCAGGCCTTCGACCGCTCGTCAGGTTATTTCATTCATGGTTTTGAATTGGTCCTGGTTTAAGCCTGAGAAATTATGGTAGGTCTATTTGTAACAAACACTGAGCAAAAGCGTGTGGTTGAGATAATCCTACTGCACCAGCAATGATGCGTAAGAAGAAGATTGAAAAAGTTGCTTTTTAACAACATCTATACTTTTCTAGCAGTGAACTTCGGGTTGAAGATATTTCAATAAATATCTGATTCTTTTTGAAAACAAAGTCTTCACAAAATAAGTACAGCTCAAAATAGACGACCGTGTAAAAACGCTTGAATCAAGTGTGAGTGCACTGAGCTTGAGAAGCTTGTAGAACGTTCTGAACCTGGACAGCACGTGCATAGTTAAAGAGAGGTTAATTTTTAATCTGTGCACCCAAAGTTTTTAACTTCATAAGTTTTAAGATGTCAATTGTAATATTTTAAGCTTTTTATGTCACGTACAACGAGCACGCAGCATTTGCAGTATGTGTGATCCACAAAGTCATCGAAAGATGATAGTAAGCAAAATAATACCCAGTGTAATTATTATTACTCTGCATTGCATGTTTTCTTTTTCCTGTAACATCTTCGGGAGCATGGGCGTCCGCAGAAATTTTTCCAGGGAAGGGCAAAGTCGACATTTGGATATGGTATGGTTTAATCATGCATTTTTGTGACTCAAATCACGAAATGACACGAAGCAGCAAGAGGAAATACAATAACATCAAAGATCACTAGTTGATTATATAGTGATGAAAAAATATAAAAAATAAGCAATTTCACGTTTCGCAGCATAGTAATCGTGTTCTAACATGTTGAATCACAAAGGGTTGGCGAAAGACCACCTGGGTCAAGTTCTCAGCCAGCCCTGCTGCTAACACAAACCAAATTTTTATTAAAGACGTTTTACCGTTTGATCGATGGCGTGTCAAGCCACAACGCTTTCGCATTTTACCTAGACTAGACCAAGTTAGGAATTAGCGCCCTACTCTGCAGTAGTGCTGTAACAAGTGTTACGTGTTAGCTAACAATAGTGAGAATGTGTCTGCAACCCTATGGTTCTGTCTTCAACGCTGTTGCAAAAAGTGTCTGTAACCCTGTGATTCCGCCGGCTTCAATGCCTTGTGCTACGTTCTGTATTGTCTGTTTTTATCAACCTGCGTTCTGCAGAGTGTGTGTGTTCATACTATGGGCTTCGTGTCTGCTATAAAGAAATAAATTAAATTAAATTAAATTACAAGTAGTAATAAAAGTAACAAAAAGCGTCGAATCAACGTCAGGTGAAATAAGCATAAAAACAACAACAAAAAACAATGGGGAAAAGCATGCCTATGTACAGGGGGTGGGGTGAGTAACTATAGAGGTAGATAGGAGGGAAAATAGTGGCATCAGCGCAATATTACAGAAAGGGACAAGAATATAAAACGAAGATCAAACAGAATGTGACAAGCATATAAAACGAAGATCAACAGGAAGTCTGGCAAGATAGCAGGAATTTTTTGCCAAATGAATAAGGCGAAGATGATTTCAATTTTTCCGGAATGTTAGACCAAATTTTCGGACCAATATACTTTAGAGAAAGCTGACCGAGAGATGTTTTCATTCTGGGTAAATAATATTTTTGCAATGAATTATAAACTTTGTGTGTTTTTACAATAAGTGTAAAATCTTGTGACAATACGAACAAACAGTGGCGTACGCAGAAAATTTCCGAGGGAAGGACCAAAGCATAGGCGTAAACCAGGGGAGGGCCAAAGGGGCCATGCCTCCCCCCAAATTTGTAGAAAATATAGTCATTTTGTGCTTTAAGAGGCCTTTTTCTAAACAAAATAGTGTTATTCGCCTAAAATTAAACATTTTGGTATACACTGCCGAAAACTGTTTATGCATTTTTTATTTTTAGGGTCTGAGGGGAGGGCCATGACACAGTGGCCACCCCCCTCCGTACGCTAGTGCGAACAAACTGCACATTTAATTCAAATAGCATCTTATTTTCGTGCTTTTCCAATGATTTGGAATGTTGCAAGTGCGCGAGATGAGATTTCACTACGCAAATGGTCTGGTGGTACTACGCATTTGCGCACCTTTAGAAGGAGCATTGGTTGCAGAAAACGCTTTTTGTTGGCGGCAATGCTTCTTTTTCACTCATGTTTCTTTACACGTATCATAAACCAGGGGTGGGCAAACTTATTCAATAGAAGAGCCATTTGCAGAAAACCAAAAACACAAGCGAGCCGCAAAACCAGTTTGTAGTGTCAATACCAATATGGCAAAGAATGCAAGTTTTACATTAAATAATCTACAATAATTGTCAGTATTAAGTTTTTGTTTGATTTTCTAGTCCCCGAAAATCTAGACAGTACGTTGTTAAAGCTGTGCCAATTAATTCTTCCAAGTGTTCGTTTTTCAGGGTTGCACGATGGTTTGATTTTACGAACTCCATTACAGAGAAAAAAATCACATCAATATGTTGTGCTATACACAGAAATGAGTTATACACCGGTATTTTTAAATTCTGAGTATTTACTTTCTGGAACCTGTCGCCAGAAATTAAGTGTAGAGTGGCATTGACTAAATTTTTTTTGAGCCAGATTTTCTTGCATTTTGGTCAGTTTTATTTCAACAGCGGACAAGTTTGTAACAAACGGTTAGCCAACTGAACAGCCATCACTGATACATTAACATTGAATGGATTTACAAGGAATGCAAAGCATCGTTTTAACTCTTGAAAATGGCCAAATGTGGCTTGGAACTTCTCCAGTAGTCTTACAATTTATTTTAGTATTCTTCCACATTGTGGTTTGCAATTGCCTCTTCGCGACAAATAATCCTACTCATGCTGACATTGGGAAAATGAAAGAGTGCTTTTGACGATATGTATCTTCAAACAAATTTAATTTTCTTCTGGGAACTTATGTAGCGTGTCTTGCGATTTAGGGTCACTGCCACTGTTATCAAGGGTCACTGCCACTGTTATCATTGCGCAGACTCCCTGGTGACCAGTGTTCCCTCTAAGGTGCACAACTGCGCGATCCGCAGAGCCACCAGAGCATTTCCGCAGTGAAATTTCATTCTTGCGCACTTGCAACATTCCAAATTTGATATCGTATATACTCGCATAGCACTTTCGAAACGTTTCACTGGTTGTGTGTCTACATGGTTGTTAAATTGCATGCACACGAAAAATAACATTTGCTAAATGTAAAGTTTTCTTGCAGGGGCACTGCTGGTGACTGACATCACGAACTTGTGCAAACACATTGATAAATGAAACAAACGTTAAATATGAGGCAACAACTCTCTATCGATTTGAGATATTGCTATTCATGTGGAAGAGCCACACAAAATATGTCGGCGACCGGCAGTTCGCCCACCATTGGTATAAACCCACGTGCCTTGCCAATATCAGCAGTCACTGTCTGGCTGCATTACCTGGCAAGATTGCGTTCAATAGTTACGTGCGACACAACGCCCACCACCATGATTTGAAGTGCATTTTCGAAGATTTGTTGCCATGTTTTTGTTACGCAAGAAAGGCCAATAGTAGAACAATTTGCTCGCGAGTTTCGCAACCT
>Ga0210059_1005421_pt1 | contig 20565 bp, 18 predicted proteins | sample Ectturendosymbi2_FD_188042 | JGI IMG/M metagenome (GOLD analysis project Ga0210059, IMG submission 188042) | Ecteinascidia turbinata endosymbiont from Florida, USA - Sample 2 (SPAdes) (version 2) | ecosystem: Host-associated > Tunicates > Ascidians > Unclassified | place: Key West, Florida...
TTCTGACAGTTTTGGAAACATTGCTTGCACATGCTTGATAGCTTCACTGTCTGATTTCAATGCTTTTATGAACTGCTTTGCAAGACCAAGCTTTATGTGGAGTGTTGGCAACAAAATCTTTTCTCTCTGAACTAGAGGTTGGCGAATCACATTGTGTGTACCAGGAGTTAATTCTTCTCTGATGGGCCACAACTTTCTTGAGTAATGCTGTTCATCAGCTCTGCTCTTCCAAAGGCAGAGAAAGTAGGAATATTTTGTATACCCCCCTTGTTGACCGAGTAAGAAGGCTAACATCTTGAAATCCCCACATAACTCCCAATTATGCCTGGTGTATTTGATCATGTCTAACAATGTTTTAACATTTTCATATTCTTCTTTCATGTGAACAGTGACCCACAGGAATTTATGGAAATTCATTGCTGTTGTGGAGCAATACAGCTTTCAAACTTTTTACTGAACTGTCTATAAACAAGCGCCAATCTGAGGGGTCGTAGTCTATTCCAATTTCGTTAAAAAGTCCAAATATGTCTGAGCAATAGCATAAAGAATGAGGTTGTGAAACGGTGAAAAAATTTGCAAAACTCAAATGTCGGGCGCCAACGGTTAGGTGGTAGTATTTCGCTGAAGTTTTTACTGGAAACTAGGCTACAATCCGAGTCTTTTGATACTTTGGATGACCTGCTGGAGTTTCGGGTTCAAAAGTTGTGATGTAAGTTAGTAAAAATATTTGACTAATTAGATATTTAGAGAAAATATATATAATATTGCAAATATCTTGAAAAATACTGACAGCAGGAGAAACAAGACGCCAAATACGGATTCAGCGGCCAAAAATTATCCAGAAAACATCCCAACCTCGACATAAAAAATTTTTTGTTGGGAAGTGATTATCGACATTAGAGCTCAGCCAGCTTTCTGTGACACACAATATATCAAAATCATAAACAGATGCTACGACAGCTAATTCATTAAGTTTGTTATGACACCTTGACGCATAAATACTACGAGCATTTATATGACAGGTTTTTAAATTATGCATGATCATCACAACAAAAGATTAACAATCGAAATTGATCAACACTCCAAAGTTCCATTTCATCTTCTTGGTTAGTACTATTACTAAAATTCAAAGGTAAATGCTGATTCATAGATGGTGTTAAATCATGTAACCTATCATTATTTGTGTGCTGGCAGTTGGAGCAAACATAAACTGTACAATTTTCCAAAAAAAAATTAATTTCATCAGACATATTACAGCATTTTAAATGGAACCAATACTTACATAAAACACATACAGCAATGTCAGATATAAATGGATTTTCGCATGCTTTGCATTTTATAACATTATTCATAGAAACATGTTTCATGTGAGTTTCTTATAATAAAATCACCTTGTATTTATGACTTCTTTTCAGCTTCTGCTGGGAGGTCTTCAATTCTTCTTATAATTTTTGCTTGGCTGTCATCTGTTTTCCTCAGATAAGTTAATCCATGTCTTGTCGAAATGTATTTGTAGTTATATTTCATTTTGAAAGATAGAGCTGCACTGAAAATTTGTTTATTTGTTTTGGTTAGGCTTTCTTTTATGTACAACTTTGATCCACCAGACATAGTGCTGTCAACATTCTTCAGTTTCATCCTCTTGCTGTATATGCTGTCTCTTAACTTTTGACTGTTGAATTTCGCAATAATGATAGGATTGGGGTACTTTTTTGTTGGAGATGCCAATCTATGCGAAATGCTGATATCGCCACTTGTAATGTTTACTCCAAGTTTCTTGACCAAGTTTACTACAATCACATCTGTTTAGTTTCACATCTGTTTCCTCATTTTGTTTTTCCAAGGTTGATACAATTTCATTCAAAGTGATATTCTGATACTGCAAATCTCTGTTGACACTTTTAACAGTTTGAAGCTCATTCTTTAATTCTTCATATGCACTACTCAGGAATTCTTGGCTTCTTCTTACTTCTTGTATTTCGTTCATAATCATCGATAAAGTATTATCAGTCTTTTCTTGAGAATTTTGGACAGCCTCTGTAAGTTTGCCCAATTCTGCAGTCAGCGATGCAACAGTCATTTTCTTGATTGATTGAATTGCGGTCTACTTCGTTGCTTGAGGCTTGTACCAGGCTTGTGATTGCAGCACAACGTTTCGACAGTGAGCAGCACGTCCGATCAGCTCGGCGGTCACTGCAAGAATGATACACATCATACATAATAATGATAAGCTTAGGCCGCATCCGCACGCATAACACCGCGAATGCTATTTTCCGAATTGTACAAAATCATGGTCAATAAATTTATTTTCGTAGGTTTTAAGGAGGCGATCGAGCCAATCGCCCCCCCTCTGGATCCGCCCCTGAATCTCTCTACACCAGCTGTGTCAAACCCGAGGCCCGCATGCGGCCTAAGCTTATCATTATTATGTATGTAGAATACATTATTTTGATAAAATCAGTTTCGACATTTTCTATGCAGCGGTCTTTAATGCCTGTTTATCATGTACTACGCACTGGCAGATTTCCTTGGGTCCAATGACACCGCCATGTAAAACTATATTGTAATTTTCTGATGTTTACTCAAGTATTCCTCTGCACTAAATTGATTTCTAACTACCCTTATTCTTCCATTAGCACTAAGTTTGCCTACGGCATCACAGTTTGGAAGTGATTTATTTAAAGTACCATACAGCCGTTACCATTGCAGTTGATATTTAAATGCTCTCAGTAGCTTTAAATTAAATTTGGGTTTGCTAAGAAAAAAGTAAGCCAATCAATGGCGGCCCTCACGAAGATAGTGACATAACTTTTTGCCCAGTAAGGTATTTCGGTTGGCATAGCTGCTCTACACCTGTGTACCTCAAGCTCACTGTAGCATGAATTTGTTGCTCATGTCGCTTTCATATGCACTGAGTGAAAATTCAGTAACCCGCACAAAGAATTTCTTATCCCCCTCCCCCCACCAAATTCAACCCGCGCCCGCCCCGCATCTACATGCATAACTCTGCGGGTTCCCGCACCCCCTCTCCGCGCAGGACTCTAAACACCACTCCTCTTCATAGTCAAGTTAAATCAATGGTTCTCAACCAGCGAAACGCGAGCAGCTTACCCGTTGGCGTCAGGCATGAAGTTTAGTGTCAGACAAAACGATGTTGTCTTTTATGACAACCGCAATTTAGAAATCTCTTGTGATATTGAATCACCTTTCGATTCATTGTTACCAGCGGTTGCACGGGACCAGGTTGCCAGATAGAAAAAAACTATAGCCAAACTCACTTAAAAATACCCAAACTCAGCAAAAAAATAGCCAAACTTCTGCAAATGGTTGCATTTGCACCAAAACATTCATTTTTTCCCTGGAAATCTGTCGTTTACAGCTCCTTTATCTTTCACTTTGTATTTTCCCAGAAGGCGTATAGGTTTTCAACATTGTGCAAATATTTCTAAATAATCAGTTTCAGCATTTTATAAAGCATATTTTTATAGAAGTGTTTAATACCATGCTTCTACTTTCAAAACTATCACACTTTCATTTGATGTCACAAATTTTCAAACTATCAGCAAGCTTAAAAATAGTAACCCTACATATGAATATATGCCCATGCTTTGATAACGCACCGACCTCGTGACTGCAGCACTTTTGAGACAAACGTCTATCCCGGACAATTCGCCAAACCGAAAATTTTGGAGCCAAATGATTGCAAAAATAGCCAAAAATTCGCCTAATTGCCAAACCAAATTATTTGTGGCCAAACGCTTTCAAAATTCGCCAGATTTCCGGAATCTGGCGAGCAATGCGCCAATATGGCAACCCTGCGCGGGACAGCTACTAAACACCGGTTGTTTTGCACGACTGTACTGAATGAAGTAAACCGCTATTGTTGCCTGTACGTTGGTGACGTAACTATTGGTGTAACAGAGAAAGAGATTCGCAACAAAAACGAGAGCGCGCATTTCTCATTCATCTTCTCTACACAGCAAGGACAAATTTTACCAAACTAATTTCATGTTTAAAAAGTTCAGCAATTGCTATTAGTTAGATTGCTGATGTGACTGTCAGATTTTCATTAGTCTTTTTTAATTACTATTGTTAATATTTGCCATTACAAATATTAATCACTCGGTTTCATTTTGAAAAGACAAGAAATAGTTGCAGCCGCAAGGTTAACTTGATTTCTGTTAAGTTATTTGTGTGTTTTAGTAAACATAAGTAGGTTTGACCAAATTACGTTCTGAAAGCAGTTGGTATGCTTTATGCAGTGACAGCAAAAAACGCCAAGTGATATGGGCAGAAAAAGATTGAAAATCATTGATCAGTTGCATCGACAGCCACAACCGAGCAATAGTGGATTTATGTTGACGCAAATAAGACACTTGCCTCGGGCTCTACCGAATTTTGAAATGCCGTGGCCCCCTTTTATGAAAATGTTGATAAGTTTTGTGTTCATTAAATCATGTAGGTTTTCCTGCCAATTCTATTTCACAGCTATGCTTCAAATTCACACATGTTTGAACACATGACCCTGCAGCAGTGGCGGATCCAGGGGGGGCATTTGGGGCAACTGCCCCCCCTAACGTCTGTGGAGTGTGGAGCCCCCTTAACATGGCGGGGCATTTGGGGCAACTGCCCCCCCCTTAACCCTCTGATAAAAATTCGCCCCATTTTGGTGCCTATCGAGGTAGAAACAAAGACAAAGAATACTCAGCTGAAACTGATCAACGCTTCACACTTCCTTGAACTTTGGTATTTACGTGACGGACTTTGACCGCTTTGACCCAGCCTGTTACCGACTAGAATCAACAATGCTTTTGTTTCGTAATAAAACTCCTATTCCCTTATTTCTTTTTCGCATGTGAATTGCCCAGCAATCACAAACACCATCTTTTTCATTCGCTAGCACAGTTCTGGACTTGCCGTAAGGCTGTGCAAAATCTGGACTTGCCGTAAGGCTGTGCAAAATCTGTTTTTGTCACAAGTTCATTTTTTTAATGGTTGGTGGCAGCTTTGAAGTAAAAGCAGTAGTGAAAATAGGAATACAACAAACATGGAAAAGTTACAACTGAAGCAAGATTTTAGAAGCCTGCAAAGCGAAAAAACAGTTTCAGGTCTGCTATCCGTGGAGTACGTGAGTCCGCAGTGCGTCCGCTTCTTAGTTTTGCAACACCAAGGTAAGTGGATGAGTTTCTTGTCGAAACTAATGACCCTGATTGAACCATATTGCAGCGTGTGAAAAGCCACAGCAACATTTGTACGTTACTAGGAAGAACTATGTGTCATGCTGGGACAAAGAGTGCGAGATCCTATATCGCTCCTTTACCCGAGCCCCAGTGGGGACTGACTCTGATAGAGCCGCTTCGTCCCTACTATCTCGGCTCAGGCAGAAGAAGCAGGAGCGATTGGAAGAAGCAGTTCATTCCATCGACTTCTCGCACTCTAGCCACAAGGCGTAGAAGAACAATGAACAAACTAACTGGCAGGTCTGGATGCTCTTTTCACCAGTGCCCCGTCTCGGCAAACTCCATCGCCTCTCAACTTGTGAAGAACGGGGCACGCAAGACTAGGGATCGCAAGTACACCAGGCTCGTCAACAAGGAGCTGTCCGACCTATGGAAGATCGCAACACCTGAAGGCACAGTATCGCTGAACCCTTTAGGCCGGAGGAGCTTGCTGCTGCCCTCAGACCCCTCAGGCGATCCCTAAGTCAGAAAAGCCATTGGGGACCCAAAGAGTTACCGTCCCATATTCTTTGCTGTGTGTCCCTTTAAAATCCTCGAGAGACTCATCTACGCTCGTGTCGACGCAATCATCGGCTCCCTCGGGACCAGGCAGGCTTTCGAACCGGGGAGGCGACCGTAGACCAGGTCACCCTGTTGACACAGAACATCGAGGTTAGCTTTTCGGCTAAAAAAAGCTAAACTTGAGCTTAAATTCAAATACAACAACGAAACCCTGCCCTTCTTCTCCGAGCCCAAAATACCTCCAGGTATATTTGGATAGGCCGCTCACATATCGCCGACACCTTGAGTCACTTCGCAAGAAGCTGACATCACGCGTCGCACTCCTGAGGCGGCTTGCTGGCTCCGGCTGCGATGCTGGAGCAGCAACGTTGCGAACAGCCACCCCAGCCCTGGTGCACTCAACCGCTGAGTACTGTGCTCCTGTTTGGTGCCGCAGTGCTCATACCCGCCTCATTCACCCCGCCATCAACGACGCCTTGTGAATTGTGACTGGATGCCTGCGTCCTACACCAGTGGACAACCTTCCAACCCTCGCAGGCATCCAACCTGCTGAGCTTCGTCGCAATGGAGCCACACTATCTCTAGGACGCTGTGCCATGAAACCTGGGCATCTGCTCCACTCAGCGCTCACCCTCCCATCGAGTGCAAACGCACGGCGCTTCAAATCGAGACATCCATTTGTACCCGCCGTACAACATCTCATCAGTTTGTCTGACAACAACAACATACGTGCAGCGCAGTGGGCGGATCGTCAATGGAATGCGGAGTGGGCGGACAACCCCACAAGATTCCGTATTTTAATGCCAGACATCGGCACCCACCCCCCTAAATGACCCTCCCAAGAAGAACCTTGGTCCGGCTTAACCGCTTCCGCACCGGTGTCGGACGTTTTCTCTCATGCTTATACAAATGGGGCATGGCCTCCTCTGCGGCCTGTGAATGTGGCGCAGAAGAACAAGCCGTCGACCATGTTGTTCTCCAATGTCGAATACATCGACGTCGACCTCCCCATGGACTGCATGGCCTGACGGTTCTGGATGATGGGACAACCGAATGGCTGCTCAACACCTGCCCCGAAATCTAGTGCAGCCAAGCAGTAGTTTCAACAACTCGCTCAAAAGAATAATACGAAGAAGCAGTCCAATGTCGAAATATGTGAAACAGTGTTAAACACTTGATTGAAATTCTACTTATATTAGTGGCGTGTTTTAGAGCAATGTGCTTTCAAGTTCAGTGTGAACCTTTCATGCGATTATAAGATCGTTTATCACTATAGCTAGCAGAGCTACCTAAAATGGGGGTAATGTCATAGCAAATGTCTTTCATTTTTTTGTTTTTGAATTGCCGCTTCAGCAATAAATGTGCTTTCCATGTGCATGTAACTGCACAAACTTGACCTGGAAATCTGATCATCAGTTTGCTATTTATTCAGCTCCTAGTTTGGAAATTAAGCTGTCACTTCCTGGTGTAAGGAGGACCATCCTACTTCTAAGCAGTTCGGAATACGTTTCAGACATTGTTTTTTCCGATGTGTGGATATCCAAAACAGCGTCAAACATCAGCGCACAGCATGCCTTATGGCAATGGTCCTCAACCCCCGGGCCACGAAATTACAAAATGTATACTGGTGGTGATACCACTCGCTTTCTGGACATGTAATTGGTCGATTCTTCTCATAGAAACACTGTTGCAAGAGTACTCCCGGGCCGCGGTAAAGTTGTCAAGCATTGACCAGTCCGCGGTTACAGAAGGGTTGGGGACCGCTGCCTTAGTGTATATCTTTCAAGCACTTACTGTAGATATAAAAGATTGCTTGGGATACCCATAACGTTCTCAGTTAGGTGTAGCTTGTGAAAAATGGGACCTATCTTTTTGGACCTACTTCAAACTTTTCGTGAATTAATGATAAAAGTCGATTTTAAACTGTGGTGATTCCCTGAAAGATCGCGCAGTTTGACCAACAAAAATAGCCATTTTCTTGGCCTAGAAAAAGTAGGGGAAGGTGGGGCACAGTAGGACTAGGGCCACAGTCGTCTTTTTTGATTTGTTCAAAAAGTTGAAAGCGTTGAACTTTAAAGTTTCCATGGTGATTTAGTCTCATACCAGCCGTAGTACTGAAGTGAATTTTTCCTTGATAGGCAGCCGTTGTTACGAGTGTAGAGCAAGTTGTGTTTTTGCTACCCAAATCTAATTTATAAAATCGCATTTAGAATTGGGTTTTGCGCACGTTACTTAGGATCTTCTGTTCTGAGTTTTTTTGACGTTGTAGTCAGGGCAGTGCAACATTATTTGATAATGCCAGATTTTAAATTCTTTTTAAGCTAAGTTGGTGCTTCTTCATTTTATTTTTTAGATATGCATGGGGTACATCTGACAAAAAATGGGGCACACTCAACACATCGCCACTAGGTCAGTCTAAATAAGGTAAAGCTTGAGGGGTTATACTGGAATGCAGTACAGAATAATTCTGATCTATGAGCATTTTTAGATTTATTATGTGCTTAGAGGCACATTATCTTTGTATGGTAAAGCATGATTCCAGCATACTGCATTGTTTTCATTTAATGTTTGGTAATCATACAAATTTGTTTTGCCATGCAGTGATAGTGGGTAATTAGAATGTGAAAAAAGTGGAGAGGCAGTCAGCAAGTGCCTATTTTACATGGGATATCACGTGAACATCATGCAATGCATGCAACCCAACTTTTTATTGACCGGTCAGGTGTACCCCATGCTCATATCGAGTGAGCCCAGGCATGGGGCACACTCGACAGAAAAAGTACCCTTTTCAAATTGATTGTAAAATTTTTTCTGAAGGGCGTTGTTTTCATGTTTTTGCATGATATTGTGTATATAGAGTTGCTTTATTGTGTGACAAATTTTGAGCTTGTTTGGACTTGAAATTCAAAGCTTGTTTGAACTTGAAAGCAGTGGTTGAAAAGGCAAAAAAGTGTCGACTGTACCCACTTTCCCCTAACCACTTTTGTGTGATACCCAAAGATTGTCGCAGAGAAGGTGGGGTATTTTAAACAAGTGAAGACTTTTTGGCGCCCCCTTATTTGACAACCCCCACAAACGCCTGGTCTGGATCCGCCACTGTCCTGCACTATCACCATTCTATTACTTTTGGCAAGGTATAACTCTACAGCATTTGCCAAAATCCGTGGTACCTCATTTTGATCTTTTACTGAATAAAAGAAGCTTGTAGTTTAGATTTTCACAATTAGTGTTTGTGTTCAAGTTTATTTCAAGTTTTGCAGTTGCACATGTTTAAACTTTGAGTCAAACACTAACCACTGTTTATTGCTGATTATCTTATTGTTATGCTGTCTGTTCCTATTAAATTATGTGTATATTACCTAACTACGATGTTAAAACTTTCATTACTTATTTTTGTATCATGATCAATTAGCACATTATCAAAGCGTTGAACAACCTTACTTTTTTGTTTCGTAATATGCACAGTGAAGGTTGCTTGAATAGAGATTTTCGAACAAAGGAAGGCATACCCAAGGTACAAGTCTAATTCTGATACGAACACGTCCATTTACATTGAAAAGTACAAAAACGGCTGATTGTGCATAAATGAATTTGCAGTATGTGCGTCAAAGAACATGCTGTTTGCCTGTTTGTGAGATAAATGGAGGGCTGTATTAGGTCAAAGCATAACAATTTGAAGCGCGAATGTTTATAATACTGTCGATGATGGGCCGAAAAGGCCTACCACGCTTTGAAGTAGCATTGCGTGATTTGCAGCACTTCCAAAAACAAATTATTATTGCGGTATTTACAAGTAGATTCAAATAGTATGACATGTAATATGCACATCGTGCTATGTATGAATGTGAGTTTCATATTTTCTGTGGATTTTCAAGTGGCCTGAGTGTCTACTTCCGCAAAAGCTCCTCCCAAAATATTTGTCTCTGGTACCCAAACTCCTGGATCAATCACTGCAGCCCAATTGACGAGCGTGTTATTGTTGGAAGCTGCAAAATTTATCGTCTACTATTTGCGGTCAAATTGTTGTTGCTTGCATCTTATGAGCAATGCCTTCAACATGTACTTGATAGGTTTGCAGCTGTTTTCAATCAAGCTGGAAAACATGCGCTAAAATACCGAGGTAATACGTTTCTTCAGGAGTCAAGTCAAAGTACGCTTCAAGTAAGCGGCAATACATTGTAGAGGGCTGAGAAGTTCAAGTACTTTGGGGTGGTATTCACGAGTGACAACAGGCAGAACAAAGAAGATTGATACACGGACTTGTAAAGCAAACACAGTTGGCTGTGTTTACTGCGTAAGAATCAACGTTACGTTGTCACAAATAGGAGAGTTGAACACCGCTAAACCTTCAGGCTTTAAATTGGACGTTGTTCCTGTCCTCATCTATGGTCTTGAATCTTAGGTTGGTTAATGATCGAAAGGTTGCTATCTCATGTAACTGCGACAGAGATAGGATTTGCACGGAGTTCACGCTTTGCAACAAAGCGCACAATTGTTAAATTCATAAAACCCTGAATGCCGAACCTCTTGTCCTCCGAATAGTGAGATCCCAGTTAAGATGCACTGGATTGGTCACGTGGCTAGAATGCCGAGGGGAGTCCTGTTTGCTATACCCTCGAGAAATCTAAAGGCCAACCAAGGAGAAGGTAGCGTTATTAAATCTCGGACCTGGCTTGGTCGCGGGTTAGTGTGGAGCCTACAGAACGGTCGAACGTTGCTGAAAATCATGAGGTATTTCGCGAGGTCCTAGGGTTGCGGCTCCCGCGACTCTCTCGAGAGGAAAAGCCGATCTCCAAATGAATGAACAAATGAAATACTGCAAAATTTAAAGCTAGTAAAAATAGCTTTTAAAAATAGCTTTAAATATGGCAGCATTCTGTTTTCGGTATATAAAAACTTGATAAGATGACCTTCAAACCTTGATATGTAGGTTCCGCTGATGTTTCTAAAAGAGCTTTTAACAAAAATTTATATAAAGAGACATTTTACTAAGATTTTGCATACTAACTGATGCGTAGAAATTAAGGTACTGATCCTTACGAAATATGAAATTAGCAGACTAGGAGAATGTTAATTGTGTGTAGCTACTGTACTTTTAAGCATAAAATTTGCTGTAGCGCAAGCATGAAAATATTGTGAAAAAGAATTGTTTGCATTCGGTAGTAGAAACAGGTTTATTTAATTTAAATTAAAAGTTGACTTAGATTTTTCATAAATTTTATCTAAGTGACATTGTTCAAATCTCGGCAAAAAAACTTTCAATAGTTTCACTATTTCAACTTGGGTTAAACTAAACAAAAGCAAACCATAACACGAAGAAAACAAAACTCTAGTGTGATTCTAAGAGGCCGCGCACAACAGCGAGATCTGCGCGCACACGAACATTTTCTCATGTCGACAAAATTTGCCTTTAACTCAGTTAAAATTCGAATGGATGCTTCGCTGACAGGACCTTCATTCCAAGGGTTTATGTAAACATGAGTTCATGTTTGTGTGGTTTTCAATTCAATAAAATTGAAAGTGTAGGCTTGAAATAAATTTTTGTTAATTTTTCTCGTGCAGTAGAAAATGTAATTCCGAGCAACTGTTCCTTTGGTGTAGTGCTGGCAAACGAACATTTACTGCTTTACAGTGTTTTCATTATGGAAGAGATGACGGATCCGGCCGCAAAGCAAAGGTTGTCTTGTGGAACAAAACGGGTGACGACGTCACAGGCATGATTGCTCGCAGTTTCAAGGTTGCAGGAACAATGGAAAAGGTAAATTTGTAGGGTTAACTTTACAAGGTAGTAAATGGTAAGTCCAATTAACTCATAATTATCACAAAGCCCAGTTTCCGTGCTTATCTATTTACTTCGCAACCAATATTTTGCAACTGTTTTTTGTTCAGCCGAAGAGGAAAAGCTATATGTTTGCAAGTCGGACTCAACTGGAAATTTTAGGATACTCAAAATGACTCAAATTTTTTATTTATAACTGAATGGATTAAATCGACTACAGTTACAAAATTTTTTAAATGACTTGACTTGTCTTACGTCGCTGCAACTACAGTCTCCTAGCTGGGGCCAGCATGAAGTTCTGATCACACAATACAGGTGGTCTTTTACTGCAATGCTATTAAACAGAATTATGAAATGGTCGAGGCTTGTAACCAATGACGAAAACACAGGTCACGAGTTTGACTCGATCCGTCTGGATTATTGCCAGGTTAACTTGCATCGGCGGTCATGCCAATTGCAGCGACTCCAACTGAACTCCGAATTCTGAGCTTTCAACCTAGATGCAAAAATCAAACCCATCATTAGGTTCCAATCAGCATATGGTCGCAACCTGTAAGAGACAAACAGATTAAAGAGCTGCAGTGAGCATTATAACAAAACAGTAGGGAAAAGTTTGGAAGTTTACAATGGTCCGAAGTATCCCAATAAAATGGAACGCCTATCAGGCCTGGGTTCTCAATGAATTGGACGTTATGAACAAAAAAGGTTGCTTATCAACTCATATTACTTAGAAAATAAAGTTGTTACTACACCATTGTATCATTACATGAAAGTTAAGCTTCAGAGAAATGTTCTCAGTATCAATGAAAATTACTTGTGGCAATCGATTTTATCAATTACTGAAAATAAAAGCACAAAATACATAACAAAGTTTTCGCCCTTATGGAAATCACGCAGATCTTTTACAACAAAATTTATTAAATCAGTGACAAACCCAAGTGCCAAACAGTTTATTTTTAATATTCCAAAGGTACAGTCTAATGGTTACAGCCGGCGCGTTTTCATTGAGGTGAGCTGGACAATCTATGTCCACGCACCGTTTCGATAAAATTATTTGCCATTGAAAAATTGCCTGATTTACACTATAAACATATAAATATGTGCGGAACTCTGTAAACGTAGTATCACAGTTGCATTGTGAGAGTTGGTGCCAAAGTTCGTACAGTACATATACATTGTGACCATGGGCGTCGGAAGGGCTGACAGGGGGGCTTTGTCCCCCCTGGATTTTGAAATTTTCAGAAAAAAAGGTAATTTTTTTAGTTTTTTCACCACATTTGGCCAACCCTGGAAAAAATCCTTCCGACGCCCATGATTGTGACTTATTTTTCTTTTTTGGTAAAACAAATGTTATCTGGCTTTATTCCTACATAGTTCAACCTGTAAGTTGAAGTCGACCACGACAAGCTTTTTCTTTAAGAGGAAAACGCTTGTTTTAAAATGGAAAGATTTCGCATTATGATTGTTCATTTTCCAAAATATTTGCTCAGGAATTTTCATAAAAGCAAGCAAATGCTGTGGAAATCATTCTTTCAAAGTAAAAAAATAAACGCGTTTTTCCAGTTGTTGAAATTTGTGACAAGTTCTTTGCAAATGGGTTTAAAGTGGATAAGGGTTTAACAGCCAACGCTTTGTACACCAACATTTTGATGTTGAAGCAAATCCTGCAGTTGAAAATGTTTTCTAAGAAAATGCATATTTAATGGGTTTTTGCAGTTTTTGGGTGGCGAGGTATATCATTATCATTCAAAAATAATCAAGAAAGATGCCTTCACTGGAGGAATGCATGTGTGGCATCAAGATTATGGATACTGGTACAAATACGGTTGTCTATTTCCAAACATGGGAACGGTATTTATAGCAGTGGACAGAGCACACAAGGGAAATGGTTGCTTACAGGTAAGGAAATCTGCATGTTATTGTTGTTTAGCTTAGAATATATCAAACCGCAGATCACATTGCCCTGTTGTGTCCTAAATACCGACCTCCTGATGGGGCTTATAGTCTGGCGCTTTTATTTGATGAAACCCATAAACCAGCGGTGGGCAAACATTTCAGATAAGGGGCCACAAACTAATTTTTTACCAAACCGAGGGTCAAACGAGTTTTGAAAGAAATTGTTTGAACTTACTCACTGTGTGTGAGGGCAGCACGAGTGTGATTGGTCTATTGGTGGTGAACTGGTGCACTGGATAAACAAAGGGAAAACCTGCCACGGCAAGCTTCCTTCTCTTCTTATCTCTCGATATTCATTGAAGTATTGAAAAGATTTGGCGGCAGGATGAAATAGCTTCGCGGGCTGGATTTGGCCCGCGGGCCGTAGTTTGCCCACCAATGCCATAAACTGTGACTGCTCGATGCATGTTCCGAAGTCTCATTTGGCTGAGTGGTTGTTGTATGAGAATAGAGAACAACACATGCCACACGACGACGACAATCTTTAAATATAGCATACATAAAAAATATTAGATACAAAGAATTAACAATCCTTGGAAGAGTTCGCTGTACACAAAAAGGAAAATAGCCATGTATGGAAGGGAAATCCAATTGCCCTATGTCGGTAGGGCGTTGTTCAACAGCTTTGCCGAGTACGTATGACATGAGTCTCTCTGACAAGCCCCTTTGTGCAAGGCCGGATTAACCATTGGGCAACCGGGCAAATGCCCGGAACCTCCGGCTTTTGGGGCCCTCACGCTTGAATATCAAACACTCTTCTACTGGTTTTTCATGTTCATCATGCGTCAAAGTTGTAGAGTTTTTTCATTGCTGCGTTTAGTAAATAGATTAAGGAAACCGACAACTTTGGCATTTATCGTTTTTGAGTGACTTAACAGAATTGAACCAAACAGCACCACGCCTGATGATTTAGGAATTAGATCGAAATCAGTGCATCCATGGACGTCAGCAGAAGTTTTTCCAGTCGGGGCAACGTCGAAATTTTTACATATCCCTTTCAGGTTGATGACGATGAAGTGTAAATGGACGTTCACAAAACGCTTTGTCCTTTCTAATCCATTGGCCTGTGCTGGTTGAACCTCAATTCTTAATCTTTTATCTGAAATGTTTTCGACACTTCGGCTATCAGAAATGCTTTTCCATTTCATAAACTGCCTCATAGCCATTTTTTCGAGCACTTTCTACTAATAAGTCATAATTTAAGAACAAACAACGCCCACAACAACATGAGCGGTGAAAAAACAAGAAAGTTACACACTCTCACAAAACTGTTTCAAGCAATGAGAAGTAGAACTATATGATGACAAGACTGTAAGACAACTTACTTAAGAAAACTGGAAAGTGAATTATGAAAACTCGCCAAAGCAAATTATAGCTTTGCACTTGGCGTTTACTAAGAAGTCAGAACTAAACCTTAACGATAAAGGCGTATTCCCACAAGTCTGCATAGACGTATTCTTACAAGCTACGTATTTTTATACTGCGTGAAAAGAAGCCTGCATAAGAGTCGTTTGAAGCTATTCACTCGGGCACATTGGTTGCAGTCTCACACAAACAATGGATTTTTCAAATTTGTGGAAGCACTGCTACAGATTTACTCATGCTCCTTTTCACACAGTCTATAACTATCCATGGCTTACCGCTATCAGCAGTGTCACTGTCTCGCTGCATTACCTGCCAAGATGTCTATGTTCAACAGTCACATACAGGGCTTCCATTCAGTGATTTTAAATAAACCCAGATTGCACACCAAAAAAAACGTATACGTACAATAAAAATCCAAAAAGCTTGTGTCGGGAACAAAAATATGCCAGTGGGCTTATTTCAGTTGTAACGGTAATCGAATAATGATTTAATTATGGTTCATCTTCCAAATTTTCTTCTGCAACGCAAACATTAACATTTGGACGACCTTTCTTTTGCTCAAGATGTTTTTCATAACGCTGGTAACATACTCCGTTGATGATGTCTCTAGCACATTAGTTTATTAAACAAGGAAATTTTGTGCAATGTTGAACCGCAGCGGATCTAAAATCCCACAAAAAATGTATTCCCAATACCTTCCTTCTTCCTATAAGTGAAATTCGTTTTTTAATTTGTATGCATAGGGAAACATCGAAATTTAAACAATCAGTCCTAACCCTTGTTTCACCAGTTTCTTCAGTTGGTATTAGATTATAACATTAGATATATATAACCCGACAATGATCTTATATGAAGATATGAAACCGATTGCACACGTTCTGCTTCGTCCGATACGCGTACTTTCTCAGTGCGCATGGAAACACTGTAATCCAAATTTTATCTTTATATTGTTGAACGCATTGCAGTTGCTGATGAATTAATGGGTTAAAAAACACTATTTAACGCGATTTTTCATAATTGAACCTAGACACCCAGGCCGACTAAAAAAAGGCAGATCTGGGGGGAAAAAACCCACGGTGAGAGCCCTGGTAAATGCGGAAAAACACCTACTGCCGCAACTTGAAGTAAGCATTTGAACATTTATTACCGTGTTATTGTTACGCAATAAGGACCAATAGTAGTACAATCCGTTAACGAGTTTTGCAACCTGCCTCTGCAGGCAAAGGAACGGACATGTCACATGAGCAAACTGCAATCTCATAAATGCACGTTTGAACGTGAAACGTTACGCAGTTGCGTTAAGTATTTAGGGTGCCTCGCGATCACGACTTTGCCCGGGGCCTCGCGTTCATTTAATCCGGTTCTGCCTTTGTGGAACCGCTACTAGTCGTACCGAAAAGTAAACGCAAACTTAACGAGTTGATATGAAATGACTTAGGGTTTCAAGACAATGTTCAAGTAATTTTTATCCAACCTCTTCCCACAGAAATTGGTAATTTGTTCTTTGTCATATCTGGAATGCCAGCTGCAAGCTAGCGAGATAGTTCTAGCTGTGTTTCAATCCGTTGATCTCGTGTTCTCAGAATACCCGCTTAATTGAGTTACTGGGATTTTTAGAAGCAAATATGAGAACTATAACGAAATTTTAGCAAAAAGTAGCCATTTTCACCAAAATCTAAACGGATTTTACCAAAAAGTAACGACATTAATCAAACAGCTACAAACATAACACACCTCAAAATCACCGGTGGAAACCGAGCAAACAATAACCCAGGCATTAGCTATGACGCCCTTAAAACTATAGCATCGTGTGCAAATAGCAAGAAGATGTTATGAAGTTTAGCTACATAAATGCAGTCCGTTACAAGGACAGTGACTCCAGCTTGGAGAAGCTATGACGAGTTTTCTTTGTAGCTTCTATTTTGTTGGCGAAAAATAAGAGGGTCCAAGTAGTCCTGAAAAAACCTGCTTACAATTTTTTAATCATGTTAAAATAAGCAAGGTAATTTTTTGGTTGTCTGTTCTAACCAAGGTCAAGGCCACATTAACCAAAGCAACTTTTCCCAAGGAAAAGTTACTCTTGGGAAAATTAAGGCGGCTAGCTAATTTTACTATGTAAACGCAGTTGGCCCTTCTGTCGCCCACAAGATACTCACATTTGTTCGCTTCTAGCTACAGGCCTGGAATCATCATATTAGAAACATAAAAACCACATCAAATGACATCAGCAAATGTTTTGCTTAAAGTACAACTTGCAAAAGTACTGCAAAAGTAACTTTGAATTGATATTGTTTTCTTGGTTCGGTGCTGCATGCTGCTGACTATTGACTAAAAGTTTGGCAATACGCGTTCAACTGTAGTGCTGCTTGTTGGCAGAAATGTAATTTTACCAAAGTTACTTTGAATTCAGATTTTGCAAGGCTCTCACAAACTAGGAAGAGTGGACCACGTAAGAATAGGAGACCAAAATGGAATTGATGACAATGCTATGACACATATCTTGCAAAGATTTGAAGTCACCCATGTGGAGCTGGAGCCCGGAGACGCTTTATTTTTCCACTGGTATGTTTTGACCGGCTATGAATTGTAATAACTACAGGCACGATATCGCTTCAGTTCGTATTAACCCTTTCTCGAATTTCCTCCATCGTGAAAAGGTCTCAGAGAAATTTTTGTCTTTGCTGTTACCGGTGCGTTACTTTCTTGTACGAAAAGGCGTCAAACCCGAATCAAGGTATTCAGCAAACAGCACGTTCTTGTTTTCAGCAACATTATCCACAAAAGTGATCAGAACAGTAGTCATGATCGACGTTGGGCGCTGCTATGCGCTTACAACAGAGCAGACAACAACCCCGTGCGTGATCAACCTCATTCCAAATATGCCAAATTACAAAAGGTGACTATAAAGTCAAGGAGACATGTCTTTACTGCCTTTAATGTGAACGAATTTTCCACGTCTTTATATCTTTTTAATAAATAGATTGTTATGTCAAATGTTTGATTTACTATATTCTTGCGTAGATACATATTTTGTGCGCTTATTGTGCGTGTTGACGTAGACATATGGTGCTAGTTGTAGATATCGGTGATAATCTCTTGACGTCACTTGTGGTTTTGCGCATGTCTTGAGTGATCTTGTAACTATGAAGGTTATAATGATGCAAATTTTTGACAGTTTCTGATGTGTTAGTACTGATGAAAACGATATCAACGATATGTTGCATGTCGTTGGTGTTGGACTCCGACAATGGTGTGTGCTGTCACCACCGATGGTGACAGCACACACCATTGTCGGAGTCCAGCACCAACGCTGAATGGTTATGATTTAATTCCGTCAAGAGGCACCCGTCAACACCATGCTTCCGCATCACCCCCCAAAACTTTTCATGAGGAACGCGACCATACTTTCCCCAGGTCGACAAAACATGTGTATACGTCTTTGGCATGCTCCCAGGAATTCTCGAAAATTTGCTGGAGAGTGGAAATTTGTTCTGTAGTCATACGGCCGCGACGAAAACAGCACTGGGTATCATCCAGCTTTGGTTCAAAATTTTCGCGGCATCTTGGCATGCCCTCTTCCTGGAAGGCTAAGCGAAGAGATGACACAGTAGTTGGTTCATTCACTCCTGTCTCCCATGTTGTGTATGGAGACGATTAATTTGCCAATCTTTCGGTGCCCTTCCAAAATGGCATGCCACTTGATACACACGAGTCAGCCAAATCATCCGGCGTTCTAAGTTACTCTAATTCGCCATCAAACTTTTCGCAATTAGCTTTAAGCTTGAGCAGCGGCATCATAGAGCTTATTGATGCACAGTTTTACGGAAGTTTTCATCTGTGCAAAGTTAAAACATCCCGCCTGAAATACTTTGCTCAATGCTGCCAGGTGAGGTGGCAATGTTGACAAAAGTACAGCACCATGTTAAAATTTTTTGTTTTCAGAAGTCGCAGTAAAACAATGCACATTGCACCATTTTTATTTTCTTACAGCTGCTTCAGTGCGGCCCAAATAGCCAAAATCTCACTCCTAGCTCTCCCTGTTGCCTTACTCCACAACCACTTTGTTTTGCATGCGCGCTGCTACTGCCTTCATTGTAGTCTATAATCCATCGACAGGCAAGCCGATTGCAACGGTGAAACATTAAAGCACTTGGTTAATTGCATTAAAGTGCTTTCGCAGTTTCGTACACCATACTCCACAAATCTGCGTCAGTATAGTAACAGGCCGAAGCGAGGCGGTGAGTTTGACTATACACAGACACCATACTTACAATTTTCGCTTCCAACTTTTACGCCAGAAAATTGTGTCGGCCTATATAGTAGCCGTCTGTTGCAATAGCCACGTGCAGAAAAACATGCTTTCCTACAAATCGTTTTACTTCAATACAAGGCAAAACCATATCTTGGCTTTCAGAATTTAGGGTGTCATTTTGACACCCAAAAAACACTTCAAAAAACTGATTAAACATGTATAGTTCTTTGAAGTTTTTTTCGTGTTAATGGAGCTATTTCCTTTTTGTTTTCTTATTTAAAATAGCGATTTCTTTAGCGCAAAGCTTTGGTGAAGTTTTCAGGTAAATACATTTTATTTGCTGGATTTACAATTTGTTTAGTTTAGATATAGGATTACTTGTTGAAGTTTTGCGATATTTCCGAGTTGAAAAACCTATGAATTGGTTAAACTTTGTCGTGTAAAAACGATGTTGGTGCAAAGCTTTAGGGAGTTTTGCGATAAATTCATGTTTAAACGATGGTTGCTGGAGTTTTGGGTTCTGAGTTTTGATTGTCAGTTACTTGTCGCAAATAGTGTTGCAGTTTATTGACTTAAATCAAGGATGGGGAACCTGCAGCCCGCGAGACAAATGCTGCCAACATTTACCCGATTTAAACTACTAAATCGCGTCAAAACGAAGCTTTTTGATAAGCAATAGCCTACTTCACCCATTAAAGCCCGAAATTCAAAAAATTTACACTTTTGGGTTCTGCCGTAATATGTTATTCGAGTAGTTGTCCTGAAACTGGTTTGAGTTTGTTTTTCGTGAAATTCATTTTTTGAAGACCTTTTTTCGGCCGTATGATATATCATACGTTGGGCATTTAAGAGTGTGTCAGCTGCTAATACGTGACCCATATGTTGAATCGTCATTTCAATGATATGTACAGGCGCAACTTCCAGTTTTAACACATTTTATTGAAAAACGAGAAGTATACCCAGTAAGGACCGCAAAGCCGCTATATTTAGGCTTACCATACGTCCCGTTTTAGGCGGGACAGTCCCGCTTTTTAACATCTTGTCCAGGCGTCCCGACCGGTCAGCCAAACGTCCCGCTTTGGCGTTCAGCCAGCCAGCATAATACACGAACATTCCCAATTAGCATGTTCTCGTTACTGTTGTTGCTGTGTAGCGTACCGGTAGCCTACTTGCTGACGGTGAATACGTGACTTTGTTTGTTTCGTTGTTTTCGATAAAATGTTATTTGTTATGTCATTGTTAGCGGATAATAGGTACAATTTGTTACGTGTCAGCCCTGTACGTCAAGAGGGTGCTGGTCAGCCACTTTTGTAGTAGCTGGTAGCCAGGTAGCAGTACAGTACAAGGTAATCTTTTATCAGATTAGGCTTGCGGTGCTGTAGGCTTGAGTCACTGGTTTATTGAATGGTCTTACTGTATTTCTTAATTGTTTGCATTTCCTTTTTGCGAAGCCATTTTCATTGCATTGCTCT
>Ga0210059_1005422_pt1 | contig 20565 bp, 15 predicted proteins | sample Ectturendosymbi2_FD_188042 | JGI IMG/M metagenome (GOLD analysis project Ga0210059, IMG submission 188042) | Ecteinascidia turbinata endosymbiont from Florida, USA - Sample 2 (SPAdes) (version 2) | ecosystem: Host-associated > Tunicates > Ascidians > Unclassified | place: Key West, Florida...
AGAATATTTTCTGAATTGTTTTGAAGGCCGCTTCTGCTTCGGAAACGTCCCAGTAAGCCTGGGTAATGGTGACAATGCAATTTAGCCAAAATGTGTATACTGTAGTTATTAACCGTGTTTGTTAAAAAAGAGTTACCAAAGCAGTTGGGTCTCCACTTATATGCAGTCAGTACATATCTGGATGAACTCGTCCTTGATCCCACCCCTAAAAAAATCTGGATCCGCCTATGCTCCTACTGCGTATGCTACAACGAAAGATAGTGACTTTATGATATGACTTTTTAAATGTGCAATTTGAATTGTTAAGCCTATGCAATAGCATTCTTGATTCGGCAATATTAGTTCGGGACATTATTATTGTTAAGCTTCTTGAAAGGTCGCCTTTTAGTCCTAGTGCTCCTTGAGTAAAGTTAGATTTTGTTTCACGTTAACTACCCGTTTTGTAGTTTTACCAGGTATTTTTAATCCATAAACAAAGCTCACGTGAACGTTTTTATTTTGTGCAAACTAAAGCTTGTTGCTAGTAACTGCAAACCTTTCAAGACTGCGTCTCACGATTCTTTCAGTTTATTCACGTACTGTAGGTTTGGGAAATTCGGTCAGTGCTACTGATTGCACTTTTGCTATACGACGTTCATCACCATACATGCAATACTGTTCAGAGGCTTCTGAAGTGGTGCATCTTGTTACATATGCTGTACAAAAGAATTTATACGAGGATACATATCTGCAAGACGCAGTTTTTTATTGCTATCGTAATTTCTTGCTACTTGCACAGAAATTCTCTTAAAAACCTACACAGTGCTTTCAATAACGCTGTGGAGTTACTGACCTTTTAACAAAATAAAGTGAGGTTTTTCTCAAGGACGCCGGAACAGCGGTAGGGTATGGGGGGCAGTAAAAGAGTTGAGAGCGATTGAAGCTTGTAAAAAACAAATAAATCATTACCAATTATGTTTCTTTTGCGCAGCAACAACGTTGGCCTCAAACATAATAGCAGAAATTATAGAAAACCATCCTGAATTTTGTGGATGCGCGAATAGCTGCAATAAATTTTTTTCAAGTCGATCTTAATAAACCATAAAATCACCTATTATTCTATTTTGAAAATGCACTTCCGCCCCCGTTACGGCTCCTTTAGAGAGGCAGGGGGGAAACAACCAGGTCATTTCACCGCTCTCCGGCGTCCCTGAAATTATCTATGATGGTGTTATGTCAGGGAGCGTGTGTCCCAGTTGTCACCCCTGTTAAAGGTTGGGGGGTAGTGGCCCTGTCATGCACCCACATTCCGGCGTCCCTGCTTTTTCTATGCTTTCATGCGAGGAACGCAACCAAAGTTTTTCTTTCGGAAAGCAGATTCTTATTTTGTGTGTATTACATCCCGCTCTAAGTTGAACTGCTAACTTGGCGCTCGTTGCAGCAACAAATACAAATCAAGTTTTTCTTACTGAGAAACGTTCGCATAATTCTCATTTCCTACCACAGCATCATTTCAAGTAGTTATTTTGGTCGAAGCGCTTTACAGTCACATCAACATAGAAAAAAGCTCTAACAAACATGAAAGTTCGAAAAAGTGCAGCAACAACGCATACTGGCAAATGTTGAACATTTCTGTGACGTAACTTATTCTGAAACTTGTTTCCGAAAGTCACGCTTACAGTACATTTATCAAATAAAAGTATGCAGTACGCACCTATCAAGCCTAATCGAGTATAAGCAGAGCTACCATACCGCCCTTATTTCTAAGATTTGTCCTTATTTTGAAGTACTGTACTACGTCTTAGCAAACATTACTGTCCTTATTTCTAAGAAATGTCCTTAGTTGTGACTTGCGTTCTTATTTTTTCTTATTTTCTGTAGCATAACTTCAAATAAGCAATATCTGATAGACATACAGACTAGAGTCCTGCGAGAGTTGAAATTGTTTGTCCGCTCCCCCTTCGCACCCTCAAAATTTAAACCCGCCTGGCACTGTTTCCGTCCCAAACGTGCACCTGTCACGGAAAACTACTGAAAACTCATGCAACATGTTTCATCTCTAGTGGCAAGTTACTCAGTAGTTCATTTCAAAACCAATGGAAGTCTTGAAAAGCACTAAGTATAAAATGAAACCTAGTCAAACTTCAGCGCTTCTTTCTCAGAGCACCATTAAAAAAGTATGTCGTTTACTGAGGAACTCTTAAATTTGCTCTTCTGCTATTCACGACATGATCACCGATACTAGAAACTCGTTAATTAGCAGCGCTGGTTGCCATCACGCGGAACGTATTTCCTGCAAGAACACTGAGACCTGGAAACTCCAATCTGTGGTCTCGCCACCACTAGAGAATGTCTCTACAACAGCTATGTCAAACCCGAGGCTCGCATGCGACCCAGTAAGCTTTTCATTATTGTGAATGTACAACAAAACGACAGTCTGACTTTAATTTTGTTATCTCAACATCGACATTTTCGATGGAATGGTCTTCAGTGCCTGTTTATCATGTTCCACGCATTGGTCAGGGTTCTGGCACATTTTTGAAAAACATTTTTCATACATTTTCAATACCTTTTCAGTACTGAATGAAAAAAATTTAATGCCATCAATTATCTTCACTTTTCCAAAATTTGATTTATGGAACACAACGCAAAAAAACATCTGCAAAACTGCTATCTGCGGTAAAAAACAAAATATGAATAAACCAATGGCTGAATTTAGAACTTCCCTCCTACAATCAGGGTTCCAACGCGGTAAGGTATTGAAAGTATTGACAAAGTATTGAATTTCAAAATCGGTTTTCAACACCTTAAACGTATTGAAATCGGCCAAAATATGCGTTACGTATTGAAAAAGTATGGAAATTCTAAATGAAAAAGAAATTTGAAGTGTCTGAGCAGAATTTTACTGAAGACAGAGCATTTCATCATTTATGCAGTGTTATGCCTTATGCAATGTGCAAAATTGAGTTTCATGATTAAAAATTTCAAAAAATAAAAAGAAGTTATGGTATTGAACTTTTTTAATTTAGTATTGAAAAGGTATTGAAAATATGGAAAATGATATTTAAAAAAGTGTGGTAACCCTGATACTTTATGCACATTTTGGCCAAATTCAATATTTTTTCAAGGTCTTGAAAACTTAGTTTTTCACAATTCAATACTTTCAATACCACGTGGGAACCCTGATTGGTAGATTTCCACGTATCCAATGACGCCTCGGTGGAAAACTGATTTCTAGTTTTCTGGTTTTTATTCATGTATTCCTCTGCACTAAATTCATTTCAAACCACCCTTGTTCTTCCATTCGCACTAAATTTGCTTATGGCATCACAGTTCGGGAGTAATTAAAAGTACCATGCAGCCGTTGGCATTGCAGTTAGTATTCAAATGCTCTCGGTAGTTTCAAACTAAATTTGGGTTTGCTACGATGAAAGTAAAAGCCTTTCAATGTGCGGCCCTCACGAAGATGTTGACATAGTTTTTGGCACAGTAAGGCATTTCGTTTGGCATAGCTGCTCTATACCTTTGTACCAAAAGCTTTCCGTAGCATGAATATTTTTGCCCATGTCATTTTCACATGCTTTGAGTCAACATTCGGTAACCTGCACAAAGAATCCTTTATCCCGCGCCCGCCTCGCACCTGTGCACGCATATATCTGCGGGTTCCCACATCCGCCCCGCAAATGCGGGTAACCGCAATACGCGCTGGTTAACCCGCCCCGCGCAAGACTCTTTACCAGTACCGTCGCCAGAAAGTCGACAATAGGGGGCTTTAGGTTTTACGAGGGGGCTTTACGTTCGTGCAGGGGGACTTGACAAAACTTGACAAAAATTCCACTAACTTATAGTGTTTCATATTTCAATTTGGGGGCTTGGAGCTTTGTTTGGTGGGCTACGCCCACCAAAGACCCCGTGGCGACGGGATTGCTCTTTACAGAGTTCAGACTATTTCTATCACAGTGTAAACACTTTGTAATAAAGGTTTTGTGACGTCATAAAAGTAGTATATTCTTTCAGCACAGAGACATAACGCATTATCAGGTGTTGTTAGCACCGGGGTCTGTCTACTCTGGCTAGGATGCTTAGGAAAGCTGGTTTTGTAGCAAAGGTTTCAAACTGATTCAAGACTTAAGCAAGAGAAAAAAACGTTTTCCATGACAATTACAAGAAGGGAGTCGAGAATAAGACAATGCTGAAGCAAATGGTTCCTGGATATCAATAGGCAAACATATGATCTGACGGTGGTCGTGCAAACAGAAACAATTGTTTTATTTTCAGGTAATAAAATCAAATTTTCCTCAGCCGTCCTTATTTTCGGTTCTAGATCGATGGTAGTCCTGAGTATGTCTTTCGCATACAGCGGCTTGGTCACACAGGTCTCCCCGCGCAATGTATCGATGATGTAACATAACAATGCTTTTAATGTCATAATGCATTTGGCTGATAAAGCTTTGTGGTATAGGCATTGACTTCCTCTTTCTGTAGGCATTGGCTTCCTTTTTTGATGAGAAGCTTGATGAGCTTGTATAATAAAGAAATTTAGTGAATTAACTTTCAGTGAGAGCTACTTTGATTTATTAGCCCTTCCAGTTATTCATGTAAGCAACCAATTACACGTGTGGTTAATAATGAAGTTGTGCGACTCCAGACGTGGGAAACAACTACTTTGGAAATAGCGGCCCTACTACCGTCGCTACTAAAAAGTGGTTTGCTACTGTTCGCCTCTGCATATTGTACACACAATTGTTTTACAGCAATAATTGGTAAAGCAACCTTTCTGCTTAAGTTCGGACATAGCAAGCGTTTTCAGAATTTCTGTCTATCGAAAGCAATCCTTTCACAGCTAAGAATCAGACCTAAGATCTTACTGAGCATATACTTCGCCTGTTAGGTAGGCATCATCGGCTTTTATTCAAATAGAACCATGCTTACAAATCCAACTCAACTTATTTGGTAAACATTAAAGCATGATAGCCTACTCGTAAGCATCATTAGCTCTTATTCAAATATTGTTATTCAAGTAGAGTTCTTATTCCACAATTAATTGGATTAATGTCAAAGAAGCAATCTGTAATGTCCAAGAAGTACAAATTCAGTGATTTGTGCATCAAGTGGGCGTTCACGAAGTTTGTGGAAAAGGATGGGGCAGAACGTCCGCAATGCGTGCTGTGTTACAAAGTGATGGCGGAGCCATCCATGCAGCCATCAAAACTAAAATTCTGCCTCTCCTGCACTCATGCGACTCATCAGGACCATTCAGATGACATGTTCAGAACCAAGAAAGCTCGCTTCATGGCTTGGAATACCTTGACTCAGCACGATTTCCCGGTGTTAACCAAAGTTTATTGTTGAATCGTCCAATCAAGTAGCGCTCCTGATAGAAAAAGAGGAAAACGCTCACACAATCAGCGAAACGTTTGTACAGCTCTGGGTCGTGGTTATGGTTCGCGGGCACGAGGAAAGCCACGAAATTCCAGTGTGCAATAACTCCGCCAGAAGCAGAACTGAAAACACGTCAAAGGAAATTATGGCACGTAGCAGCTTAAAATATCTTGGGGTTATACTTGATGATAAACTTAATTGGAAGCCTCAAATTGAAAAGTTGGTGACACAGCTCTCCAAATCATGCAGAATGTTGTTCAAATTAAAACACTATACCAACATTCCAGTGCTCAAATCCGTTTATTTTGCTCTTTTCCATTCCTATTTAACTTATTAGCACTTAACTGGGGAAGAGCCAACAAGACGACTTTACTCTCTTTAATTAGATTGTACTTCTTTTATAATGGTGGATTACGTAATCACTTTGATAACTACTTTGCTGAGATTGCATCAGTCCACAAATATCAAACAAGACTTGCTTCTCTGCAAAAATATTATTTATCCAGAATGAAAACATCTCTGGGTCAGCTTTCTTCAAAGTATATTGGTCCGAAAAGTTGGTCTAACATTCCGGAAAATTTGAAATCGTCTTCGCCTTATTCATTTGGCCAAATATATAAAAAAAAGTCCTGCTATCTTTCCAGACTTCCTGTTGATCTTCGTTTTATATGCTTGTCACATTCTGTAATATTGCGCTGATGCCACTATTTTCCCTCCTATCTACCTCTATAGTTACTCACACCACCCCCTGTTCATAGGCATGCTTTTCCCCAATGTTTTTTTGTTGTTGTTTTTATGCTTATTTTACCTGACGTTGATTTGATGCTTTTTATTACTTTTATTACTTCTTGTAAAACGTCCTAAATTAAAATGTGGTTTGTGCTAGCAGCAGGGCTGGCTGAGAACTTGACCCAGGTGGTCTTTCGCCAACCCTTTGTGATTCAACATGTTAGAGCACGGTTTCTAAGCTGCGAAACATGAAATTTCTTATTTTTTATATTTTTTCATCACCACATAATCGACTAGTGATCTTTGTTATTGTTGTATTTCCTCTTGCTGCATTCGTGTTATTTCGTGATTTGAGTCACAAAAACGCATGATTAAACCATACCATACCGTAGGTTATCAAAGATATCTGGGAATCGCCCTGCCTGCTCAGCTTGCAACTTAATGAACACACCAACGTAATCAACTGGAGCCACATGTTGGCTTTCACACATTATGTGGTGGGATCTGTTTTCAAGGAAGAGTTACTGTTCTTTTCTCTATAAGCAGCGACTGAATCGGAGGAAATTACGAATGTGGTGAACCATTTCATGGAAACAAACAACATCGAGTAAATAAAGCTCGGATCATTTTGTACCGATGGGGCCCCAGCAATGATGCGACCCCCCTATGGAGCGCATGGCCTGACGGTTCTGGATGACGAGACAATCGAATGGCTCCTTAACACCTGATCCGAGATCTGGTGCGGTTTAGCAGTGGATTAAGCGAACTGGCTCAAACGAGGAAGAAGAAATCATCAGTGGAACCGCGCCCAGTGAAACTAACCGTAAAGCGAAATCGACAATGACGCTGAAACTTGTCATACGACGCCTGTACGTTTTGGCATTTGGCATTTTCACAGGCTCTGGGCAGTGATCACCCGGTTCGTTTCCGATTTTTAAATTTTTCGATTCTGACATTATTAGGAAAAAGGTGAAGTGTCAAATGCGAAAAGTCCTACGCCATGTTTCAGCATCTCAATGTCCGTGGGTTAAGTGCTTTTTCATGCAACTGCGCTTCAACTGAAAATCGATTTCAAATAAAAATTGCACACAGACTAACATTTCAGCTTGGTGTTTTGCAGAACACCGTTGCCTGAATATTGTGACAAGTGTCCGGACGGCAATAAGTGCGAAGAACTTCAAGGTCCCGTCTTTGAAGACTGCCATCATATTGTGAATGCCTCATACTACTTTAGGGCTTGTCAACAGGATGCCAGAACTGTAGGAGAAGTAAGCAAAAATCTTTAGGTCACAGTATGCTTTAATTAAAGGCTATTTCGGGGCAGTCTTTCAGTATACCGAAACACCTGCCCCGAGATCTAGCAGTTGTACCACATTTATTGCCGGGGGTAAACGAAGTTACTACATCCGAAGAAGCAACATTTACAGTTACTTTGTGTTCCTTGTTTTATTTTTCTAGTGTGATGCTTGCAACTCTTCCGCAGTTAAGGCTTACGCAGAGTTTTGTCAAGAAAACGGTGTTTGTATCGACTGGTTGGATGCTTTGCATTGTCCAAGTAAGTTAACAGTTAAGAAGAAAACATTTTTAGAAGTGTCGCAAACGGGATTCTTGGAAATATTGTAACCATTTCAGAACCAGTTTGTGCGGAAGGGTTTGAATACCAAACGTGCATCAAAACTTGTGATGCTAGAAGAACTTGTGACAACTTCGGTGATGATTGTTACAATGACAAACTCGTGAGTGGCTGCTTCTGCAAACCAGGTCTGGTGAGGAAGCACATCGGATCAGACGAGTGCATTGAACCGATATGTAAGTATCTCATATGTTCTGTGTGATTTGGTTCAAGTATACTGCCTTTAGCTTCTGAACAAATTATTTTTGAATCAATCTAAGCCGTAATTCAACGGCATTTAACTCACAATATTGTTCACCATTTTAAGAAGTAGCAGACAGGCACTTTATATTTGCCATTCGTGATAAAGCGACTGCGATGGACACGAACGCATCATCAATTCGACAACCATTATGTTCGCAAATCGCTTAGAGAAACAATGGAAGAAATGCATTGTAGAAAAATGCAAACGCTTCACTGAGCAGCATACTTATGTTCAAACACAAGGAATTGTGCCGGTTATAACAGCCTAACAGAAATGAAGAGCAAGACTCGATGTTTTTGTTAGGCATTAGCTTGTATCTAAACTCAGTTTTAATTTTGAATCTTGCTGCGGGCGCTTAGCTCGTTGCAACCACTTTTGTATATTTCGTAGTCTTTTTGTACGTGGTTTTGTTTTCAATGAATGATTTTAATGGATGCTTGCATATCATTCGCTGAAAGCGAGTTGTGACACCTTATGCGAGAATCCTTTTGTAAATCATCAACTTTCTTGAAATAACGTGTTTGCCAAAAATCTGCGGATAAAAACCTGGATCACTTTACGTTTGAGCCAACAAGGTATTGGTACTGCCATGAACTGTTTATGTTATGCTACATTTTTAAGGTGTACAGCGAAGGTGTGAACAAAACAAAACAAAGAGGCAAAAGTAATGATTTAAATAACGTGCTTAATTTCAGGTTGCAGTTGTCCAGTGGATCCGGTGTGTCCGCTTGAACAATTTCTGGTGATAAAGCCAGAAGATGAAGGATCATGTTGTCCACGAAAAACCTGCCAATGCCCTTCAAGAAATGAACCTGTGGATTGTCCTTTCCCCAAAATCCTTAAATACACGAATGATGCTTGCCCGCAGCCGTACTGCATTTGTCCGCCTTGTCCACCTGTTCACTCCAACTGCTCTGATGTTCCAGGTTGCGATACGGGTAAGCAGAGAGTTTTATGCAGAAATAAATCAAACCAACACAAATACCAATATAATATACTTCTTACAACCATGCAATCGCTATCATTTGGGATCGTTTCATTAAATATATTTTGAAGCTATATATATTTTTAATGCAAAACGCTATTAGAAGTTTTCAAAAGTGCAAAACATCTACAAGTCACGTATCTGGTAAATTCAAGCCCACAGGTGCTGGTAACAACAAACCGCAGCCCCAGCCAACTTCGTTGCTCATTTAGATGCTTACGATTTTTGTTTGATATTGTGACGCACATTTCGCTGATCACCTTTAAGAAAATCTGGTACTAATATTTATAATGTTTCAATCAGTAAAGTACAAAGTGCATTCCCTAATTTGTTAAACTCTGCTTAATTCGTCTATAAAAATTGTAAATGAACGAACTTAACAAAAATCAGTGCTTGCTGGACATAAAGTTGAATATGGTGTCACATCCCCGGAACGATACTCAATTGTGCAAAATTTAATCATTGAAAGTAGCGGACTTTTTGCATAAAACGATTCAGATTATTTTTTTCAAACTATTGCTGCTTTGACATACCGTTGCCAATATTTAAAGTTACGGTAGCTGCAAACAGCAATCATTCAGTTGATTGTACGGTACTTTTATCCTTTTTGATACCAAATGGATTAGTTTTTGAAAAGCAAAAACTCTTGAAATAAATTTGTTGGAACATCACAATCATTGCATTGCTGTTTAGTGATTGTCGTAAAGTCGTCAGGAGGAAGCCACTATAACATACAAGAAACTACGCGTTGTGATTTAACATGACATAAAAAGTAATTAAAAGGGTGAACACCATTACAATTGTTTAACAAAAACTTCACTTTTTTCGATTCATCAGAAATAATGCAATTGTTTGTACCATGCCTAGGTTTAGCGCCGCAGTCTAATCAGCAGGGAATGGGATTTAGTCCATGGGATGGTGCAATGAACTTGAAATTTGTCCCATGCCCCATCGTTAGCAATTTTACGTCACATAGCAGGAATTTTATGAAGTTGAGTGCCATGATTAAATGCTCGAGGCAGAGTAAGCATTTAGAGGCTCAGTGCCGTGGCGTAGTGATATGACACCCACGAAAATAAGATTGTTGGGCTTTTTTAGGTGACAACTAAAAAGAGAGTTGTTCTATTTTCAATGGCTCCTCTAGTCGGACGTTTTGGTGTGTTTACCACGGCTCTGCAGAGACTAGATATTCGAAATGCTTGTGATATAATTTCGTAGCACCTGTTTCGTGGGAATACCGTGGAATTAGATGAAACAGACACAAGTTGCAATGGGAATAGACAAGTCTGCTGATCAGTATCACCACAAAGCAATTTTAGTGAAGTAATTTTAATTGATCGCAAACAGCTCAATCGTTTCACTAACACAACCACTAAACTTTTTCAATGTTGTCCATCACTTTTGTAAGTTTTGGGTTAGCGGACCTCAAGACAATTGTACAGTGTTCGAAAACAAAGCGTAAACGACATGATACTTAAAGAAAGCAATTTAAAGCTTGCTTATAATGGCCCCTGTTTTACGAAGTAACGATCAAAATAGGTTTGCATGATAGGTTCGAGTAGTGTCTCGCAGGTTAGTTCGGATGCCTGTGTCTCAGCTATCTCAATAGTAAAAGATAAACATTAATGTAGTTCCAAAAGGTTGTTCTGTAATGCTTATGTTTGCTTAAGTGAATTAACTCCGCGCTCGACTTAGCCGCTCTAACAACCGTTACTATATTCCCACTCTTTAACCTGTGTAAATAAGATCAGAACTAAGTTTTATTCACCATATTTTCCGAAACATGAGTTTGCATATATATAGTTGGAAATAACATATGTCAATCTTTCAAGCAAATGTTTTATCTCCTCCTTATTTATGTTTTACAAAACAAACTGTCTCGCAAAGACGGCAAAATAATTAGTTCGAAACCAAAATTCGAAAGCCTGGCCTATAGCACAACTTTCTAACACCGGGAACTATTGGGCTACATTATTAGTGTTAAAAGCAGTGGTCCTCAACCTTTTCGTTGAAGGGAGACAAATCCAGACTTCCGACTTTGGTTAAAGAGCCTCACTAAAGAAATTTTAACACAAGTCAATTGGTACGTTTTGTTTTATAGCAAAACGAAGTCTGTTAAACAAAATTTTAGAAGTTTTACTGAAGGACTGCCGCAGGCCGCACATAAGGTGCTTAGAAGACGCAAAAGAAAACAGTTTTGACATTCCTTCTGGGAGCCCCTAGACTTTTCAACCCATAGAGGTCCTTGGAGACTCGATTAAGAACCTCTGGTGTAGCAGCTCATTTGTATGGTACGAATCGCTTGTTTTTAATTAGATCCATTAATATGAAACAATATACTTTAAGATGAGAAAAGGCTACCGCTATTATGTAACACTTAGGTTTGCACTTAATGAAAAGTTATGTTTCCAGACAACTTTTAGTCGCTTTATTACAGTTTGAGCATTACCAGTGTGAGAGAAATTTCACCACAGGTAGTCAAAAATTAGCATGTTACTGGATTGTGTGAAGAATTAGGATGTTTCTGGGTGTAACACCTCCCAGCTCAAATTTCATCGTTGAACCTATGAGTAAAAAAAAACAAGAAATAGCTAAGAGTCTTCGTAAATTTACCGTAATGCTAGCGATTCGTTATTTCTTTCCTAGTGTTCAACTTAGCAACATGGTTTTCTTGTCATTGCAGTTCTGACGGAAACGAAAGGAAATTGCACATGTTGGGAAAGCAAGGGGTGCAAGTGCAACCAAAAACTATGCCCCCCACGACCAATTTGCGGAAACTGCGCACACGTGGTTGAGGTCAAGATCGAAAATTCGTCGCAAAGTCGTGCTTGCCACAATTGTTGCAAAACCTATTTGTGCGAGGCGAACAATTGCACGCTAGATACTGCACCTGAAGGTTGCGAATATGTTCAAGAAAAAGGCCGTTGCTGTCCCACACTCGTATGCAAATCATGCCTTTTGTCAAATAATTCTTACGCAAAGGTAAGCGCTGGCATATTGCATGATAATGTTCACAGTGTGCATAAAGTGATCAAAAAGTTTTACCAGGAAGGACTTTTTGTCAGTTCCGAATACATATAAAAACAAATCTAAAGATGGTAAGTATATTATTTTGTAGCTCCGCGAAATTATGGGCGACGGAGTTGAATCGATCAGCAAATGTTTTGAATGGGAAATCGATTTCACGTGGCACTACGCATCCTCAGTCCTAAAATCTGCAAGAAATGTTAACGGTTGAAAAACTGAAAGTCAAAAGTAAAAAGTAGAGAAAGCAAGCCAACTCAAAACCAAAACGAATAAATCAAAACACAAGTTGCGGCAAGTAAAAAACTGGAAAATACTTCGTTCCCAAATAATTGCTTCCACTGAAACTGGAAAATGTCTGACGCCAATTATTATCGAACAACGCAACAGACCCACATTGATGGAAACACGCCATTGTGACTCAAACTGAGAGTTGGTAGAAGCACCGGTGATTCTAGAATTAAAAAAGTAGGAGAACACTGCGGGGCCAAGGAAAAAGTGGGGGGCAACATAAATGCCGATTTTGTATGGTGATTTACCGTTGTTTTGAAGATTTAGTTGCTATCATTTACCCTATCAAACCCAACATGCAGTAGGCATGTGGATATCATTAAATATGAACTGGCGCTAATATTCGCTAGAGACACCTAAACGCCACTGTAGATGCAATCACACACGTGTACTGGTATGTCGAGTATTCTGTGCTAACCATGCAACTTCCACAGAACAGCGCATGTGAAACGAAACATCATTTTCCGTACACAATTGTTCCGACCCCACGTGAACGAAAACAGCTCCACGAAAGTAAATACAATTCACATGAAAGCGAAATGTTTCCAACCACAAATTCCATCTCGACACAGAGACAAGTAGACTGATTATAGCCAACTAGTTTCGTCAAAATATTCTTACCACAAAACACATAAGAAATAAGCCATCTGCCAACGGATAGGTGACGACTGACCAATCCGTTTTTGTGGTAGCTTATGGACATTTTGTGGTTGTAGTGTAACCATCGCAATGTTATGCAACTACTCTTACGAGTGTACAGTCGCGTACGCAGAAAATGTTCATGGGGGGCTTCATTCAGTGGCTTATGGTGGCAATTTGTATCTGGTGTGCGCTGTTTGTGACGTCGCAATTTGGCTTCGTCTTCATGTTTCCAAACCAACGTTTTTGGCGAAGTTTGTTGACAAATTTATGTCATTGCACTGAATATAAATTATCTCAGCGCTCCAAACTACGTCAGAGCAAGTTACAACTGCAAAATCAGGCTGCGCTAATTTCTCGTCGAATACGAGCAGCCGAGCATAGGTGTGCGGCTGGACTGGTTGGCGTACACCCGGGTTTGCAAGATCGAATCTTGCTAAACTACACAAGAATTGAAAATGCGCATAAAGTACGCAAGAAAACTTTCGTTTTTTTATGTATAGATGTCCAGCAAACTTTCGGTATTCCCTTTTCACTGCTGAAACATTATCAAATTCCTGAATGCTTCTATGTTAACAACTGCTGTTTTGAGCTCGTGCAACTGTTCTATCATGCTCTAGAAATTGGTAATGTAGCCAGTGCCGTCAGCGCATGCACTGAGCAGCCGATAATTGTTTAGGATATACCGTAGTGCACTACCGCGGAACACAAATCTCAACAATGCGTAGTGGACGAAAGGTCTGGAAAAAGTGGTTCCTGGATGCAGACGATAACCCAGAAAACCTAATTATTACTTTTTGTCCCATTCACAATGTTCCTTAATTTATCGACGCAAAAGTATGCGAAAACAATTCATCTCCTTTGCGCAGTTAATAATAACATATCAAACTCAGCCAGCAAGTTTAAAGGGGAGATTTCAGTAATATTTGGCAGTCAAGTCTTATTACGGGTTTACTACTGTAAGACAGATCAAGTATATTTCATAACCTAGCTGTGACAAAACAGTGGACGACACAATGGCCTTATATCGCGAATGCTGTTTTCCGCATTGTAAAAAATCATGGTGAAAAAAGTTACTTTTGTAGGTTTTAGGGGTGCTATCGCCCCAATCGCCCCCCTCTGGATCCGCCCCTGCTGTCAGCTATGTAGGTCATGCATTCTAAACTGTCATGTGTTTTGAACTTGTCATGCTATTACCTCTATCAATTGTGTACAGCTACTCACAAAATCATTTCAGGACAGTTTTTACCTCATGAGGCAAAATATACACTGCCTTTGAAAAACACCTTTAAACCTATAGGCTCTCCTGTAATGTAGGTTATGAAGTATTAACCCTTGACACACTAGTTAAGTAGTTCAAGCCTCAATATTTAACCAAATATCTAACAATTATCTGAAATGAGCGTTAACTTTCAATTTTTACAGAAGACTCATTTTAAATCTTCAATCTCAGGAGCTGATCACCTGTTTACAAATGTTGAATCGTATTTTAACCATGTGCTCAGGCAAGACTCTGAACTATGACGGTGCCAAACTAACCCATTAACATGAATCTGCAAGCAAATCCTACAAAAAAATTAACAAGATGAACATTACGCATAACTTACGGTCCCTTTCAAATTTAACATAGCAATAGGTTATCTTTAAAGCTGAAACTGTCAAGGCAAACATCCAACTTCGTTCAGGATGGTTCATAATGTGAGCAGAGGTTCGCCCATGCAAATGGTGGCTATACTAGAAATTCGTACAATTCAAATGCATATTCTGCTCTACTACTGTACATTACTTCTAACATGTCAAATCTTAGCACTATAGGTCATTTCGGCACAATGTTACTTCTTTGGAGTCTGTTTTGCTGACCATTGCTTTTTGTCATGTGTCTTGCGCTTTTGCGCATATCATTAGCCCAACATTCTCATGGTTACTGCATGGATTCCTAAATTCCCGAACCGCATTATCACCTACACATTGTATTTTTCATAGGCACTAACTTCTGAAACCATCACTAGTGGTGAAATACTTGGTACTCGGACCCAGTGTGACACTTTTGTGATATATGACTGCGCTGGTCGGAAAACACGTCTCAATTAATTCCATTCTGTTTGACAACAACAAGCATCATTGTAGAAATTTTGATAGGTCCCTTAACATTTTGATTGGCTCTTGCACAGACCTTAATGTTGACTCCTGCTCGGCTCGAACCTAAAATAGTGACTCCGGCTCCGGCCGAAAATGCAAACTCCGGAAGGAGTCCTCTCCGGCAATCCTGCTCCGTGATCATCTCTGACCACCACGTAAACACCAAAATTAGCACACGTCAGGTTTTGTTCCAGCGGAAACGTTTTACGTTTGTTATTGTTTTTGAAACAGTTGGGAGTGGGACCATGGATTTTTTGTGTTTTTCATGGTAATCACCAAGTGCACAGTGGTTGTGAGGCCTTGACGCATCTTCGCATTTTTTTCTTACTTAAAGCGAGGAGCTTGTAGCTTGTCAGTTTTGTCCAATTGTGCTCGGACTTTCGTAGGTAATCATTGCCTTCGTATTTAAGCTTTTTTTTCTAATAGAGTCAGGTGATGAGATAATGATGTAGGCCAAACCTGTCGGTAATCTTTCTTGTTACATTATGCGGGACGTATTTTTCTCCCTAACTTGATGCCATTGTCATCATGTCATTTGTCATGTCCGAAGAAAGTTTGAGCGGATCGAATCTGTTAAAGCAATCTTCTTTCCTTTGGTTGAGACGCCTCAATCCTTTGATTTAAATGTAGCTTTTGGGTGGTGTAACATATACCGTTAATGAACTGCCTTCCTTCCGCTGTGGATTTTACAACGTCTGTACTAACAAACCCAAAATGATCTTCAGTAATTATGCAAACGTCTTCTATAGATTCCACTTCACCTGTTTGTTCAGCTGTGCAAGCTTGGCACAACGTTATTTGCAAGCCACTATGGGCAAATCCTGAAGTTAATCCTTGCTTAAGGCCTTCGTTTGACGTTTCTGATGCTGTTATCCGAATTATGTCGTTGATTATTTGCGTTATTTGGCCAAAATTTTGTCACCAAAAACGCGAGAAAGTCGATCAAGGCCTCTAAAGACTCGTATTATACTCTACGTTTCAAGAAAACTTTGAGCCACAAAATCTACTCGTGAGATCGGCGGATGGCGTCATCCAGAAAACCAAAACCTACCCCAATTATGACGACATCAACAAAAAAGGAACTCTAAAACTTAAAATATTTTTTGAATTTTAAACTACAAGACTTTCCGAGTCTTTAGATCTTTAGAGGGTTTGAACAGCTCTCTAGATCAAGCTGCTTCTGAGTTATGGCTGACCAAAAGTTGCTTTGACAGGGCATATCATAAATCATACCTTTGCCATAACATTTTTCTATTTTTGATTCAAACTTGCACATATCTGTATTGAAGTAATTAGTTTCCACAAAGGCGACTGAGTTGAATCGATCAGCAAATGTTTCTTAATACGATAAAATCATTAATTTTACAAAAGCTTTTGCATAACTCTTAAACTTGTCGTGGCCCGTACTTCCATCCATTTCAAATAATATAACAATCAACTCTTTTCGTTTTGCCGCTCCACACCTAAAACGTAACTGTAAGTGAACAATTTGCATACGCATTCCTAAATGCACGATTCATAAGATAGACTAGCGTGTGAATGCAACTGCACAGTGCATGGGCTTTGCTTGCTGCAGTCTTGTTTTGCCCTAATATGAGCTGGTAGGCGGCGGTTTTCTTTCTAAACTTTCGTGGAATACTCTGTAGTTTCCGAAAGTATTATCCCATTCATCAGCCTACCTAAACTGGAAATCGCTCGAAAAATATCACAATAAATCGTTTTCCAGCAAAGTTTTGCTCGAGCGATCGAAATATACCTTACTGCCAGTTTCCCTATTCTTACAATGAAAATAATATCTATTTGTTTGATTTAAACAAAACAAAATTTTGTAAACACTACGGCATGTAACGCTCGAGTTTTCTTCAGCCTGGTGATACATGGAACGAGATCGAAAAGGGCTGCACCGTAAAGAAGATTTGCACCAGCAGAAAAAATGCTGGCGATGAATATCACATAATTGAAATCATGGACAATGGGACGAGCAACTGCATGACAAAACTCGAATTCGAGAAAAACAATTGCCTGGAAAATTGGGAAATTGCCGTAGAATTGAAAAGCAGTGATTCGTGTTGTCCGGAGTATACCTGCAGTAAGTATCTGCTGTTGCCCTTGTATGCAAAGTAATTTTAATGCTGACAGATTTTTGCTAGTTTTGATGTAGGTTAAGTGATTTGTGGTCTGCCTGAATGCTTTTTCGCCTGAAATGCTTTGCTAAAATATACTGGTCTGTGGCCATAAACATTGAACAGACGGTTTTAACCTGCATTTCACTGTCTTGTGCGCATTAAATGTTTATAAAAAGATATATTTAACCTGTTTCTTACAAGAGAAATCATCTGTTCTCACTTTCTTTCTTATATACAACCTACACGTGATCCAGGACCTAAAGGTGTTGTACTAAAAAAGAAGGTTGGGAGCGCACCCAAAAAAATAATTCTCAACCGCACTTTAAACTCGTATTTAAATCAGTGTTTAATGAAGCATTCACTTTCATTGCACTGTTGCAACTACTCCGCTGTCGTTGCGCTGAATGCACGAAGTGCGCGAAGAACAACACCCATATATATGTGGCGCGAACAAGCAATAATAGAGTGATCATGGCATGTGAACTCTATTGTTGCTTGCTGCCACAGTGCGAAGCTTTGCCCACATGCCGCTCGGGCTTTACGATCGCAACAGCACTAAAAACGAAAACATTCACACTTTTAGGGTGCTACCCAAGAGATGGCTTGTCATTTATGCGCCGTGCGGAGTTACACACAGGAAATCAAGCACATCTTCAAGTCAGTATGAAAAACGTTTTTGCGAACGCCGTTCCAACGCGATCCCGCCCCACTGCACTCCTGATGTAATCACAATGAGGCTATCTATAAATTCTTCCTTCATGTCTTAATCTAATTAAAAAGCATTCATTGAAGAACAGTGAAAACAAATATTAAATTGTTTTTACGGCAATTATCACCAATAGCTGACGCACACGTGATCTGTTTTTTCCCCGTTGAGATCCACACAAAAAAATCTAGTGAACCTTTTTGGTGTCACGATATTTGGTTTCTTACCAACTCTTTTTGCAAAACTTCACTTCTTTACTCATTCATTGCGATTCTTTGTTACATATCCCCTCTGATCAAATGGGTTGCAGTAGTTGGTTGTACTTAAAGAGCACTGCTTCTTTCCATGAGCTTCCGAACCAAACCTATTTGTTTTTTACTACATTTTTGGAAGTATTAAACGCACAAGCAAATACTAACGTTTTCTGCAAACTATAAAAAATAGATTTTTGAAAACTGAATAACACCCCTGCAGCCATTTGCATCAATCAAGCTAACTTTTGCAAAACTGATAGTGACACTAAGAAAAAGGTGCTGGCAGCTGATATTGGTAATGGGCAATTGTGCGTAGCTATTATAGTGGTCCTGAAGTACACACTTGTCAGGTTTCATATTTATTTGGGGAAAACGTTGTTTCAGTTGAACAGACTCTTTTAGAAATGAGATCACATTCCTTCCAGCTAACATTCTTACAGTAATTCCCACATTTGCAAAAAAAAACTTTATATGTGGAAAAACAAGATCTATCATTCTAACTATAGTTGCTTTAACTTTGTGGTTCAACGCCTTGCAGAGTTATTTTACAATCGTGCACCGCTTGAAGAAGTGTGCTTGTGTTGAATGAAATTGTTGATTCATTTGAAAAGTTTCATCGGATTCGGCATTCAAGATCCTAAACTTAGAAACACAAGGATCAAGTTTGTTGCTCGATGAATCGGAAGCGTCGTTCAGAAAAGCAGGGTAGATTCTCTTAGACTTAGAAACTAAATAGCAACTCATCCCAATTTCCAAGAAATTAATCGCATTGTGTTCAATTAGGCGCGTAGCCAGGGGAACAACCGAGGCCCTTGCCCAATACCTAAATGTTGCACCAAAAATTCAGGTTAATCAAGCCTTTGATGTTCCAAAGAGCCATTTCAGTGCAAATCAACGTTACTGCTTGAGGAGCCCATCCTATTTCAGCTTTTAGTCAAACCTGTTCAAAGTAGAATGTTTTACCAATTGTGCATGATTAACCAAACGTGTATTGTGCAAATGTCAGGGAATTATATCACAGCTGACCTTTACTTGAGGTATGATCTCCGTATGGAAGTTGGTGATTATGAAATGCAAACTTATATCTAACCGCTGGTAGTCACTACGCGGAAGTAAAAACAAGGAGCAGCGCTTTTTGCAGCTGTTTCTGTCTCACCAGCTTGCAGTATCCCACTTAATCGTGATGCAAACTTCATTTCAAGATCATTGCAAAAATTCCTGTCTGATAACTCGGGCGTGATACAAATATAACTTATCTTTGTTTGCAGTGATAGTCGTGTAGCCTCAAATGAATATTGTAGATCAGGGTCTCCAAACTACGGCCCGCGGACCAAATCCGGCCCACAGGGTCGTTTCATCCGACCCACGAAGCCCTTTTTTCAATGCTGAAAATATCATATATTTACGAAAAATTTAGTAATAACTGTGGCGCTCTGACAAAACGTTTGGAGGCCCTGTTGTAGATTTTTATTTTATTACAGTTCGAAAACTAAATGCGTGAATATGGTGGTATCTTGAAACTTAATTTTTTTCTAAGAAGCGATTCAGTTTCAAAGTCTTGTTTATTACGCCACAGTTATCATTCTAGATGTTTATTTGTGATGACATGCATTGTGACGGTTCAATCACAATTACGTGGGGCCTTGCCGCTTCCACCAATGATTTTCCTTTGACTTGCCGGCAAGTAAAAGGTCAGCCTTGTCAAGTAATCAGGGTTCGACCTGTTCGTAGTCTCAAAGTGTTTCAACTTTCATCTGATATTAATTGCAATCTATCCTACCGTACATAATTTGAAACAACTCAGCTGCAACGAGAATCATCAGCAGCAAAACCTAACATAGGTAGCAGATGCTTTTTATTTTGTAAGTGCTGAAAGCATTGACACTGCCATTACTAGCAGGTAGCCTGCAATATGTCTTCTCCATAAAGTGCATGGACTGAAATGAAACCAAATTGAATTTTTTCCCATTAGGGCTTCAAATGCCGCAGACAAGTTATTATGTTTTTTTTGCCACTGTCTTTTTATGAACTAGGAAGAAAACCTGAGCCTAACTGTTATAAAATCCAATGATGGGGTAGTGCAGCATGTGGAACTTAAGGGCGTAACTATTACCTACGCCGGTTTCTGTGTTAAGAAGGCCTAGTCTTTCCAAGGTTGCCCCTAAATCTGGCCGGTAAATTCCTAAGGGGTTGAGGTCAAGTTCTCCGCAATTCGTCCCGCTATGAAAATCAATATGTCGCCCTCGGACACTTGGTAATCTGGGTTTTTGTCAACGTACTTACCGAATGCTTCGAATCCGAAGTCTATATCACCCGGAAGAGAAGGCCCTATTCGTTTTACCTCCTGTAGGTTCATAAATTAGTGGCGGGATCAAAACTGGCCTCTGAAATTGATCTTTATTGTTTTATGAAAAAGCGTGGGGGAGATTCAGTT
>Ga0210059_1005423_pt1 | contig 20565 bp, 16 predicted proteins | sample Ectturendosymbi2_FD_188042 | JGI IMG/M metagenome (GOLD analysis project Ga0210059, IMG submission 188042) | Ecteinascidia turbinata endosymbiont from Florida, USA - Sample 2 (SPAdes) (version 2) | ecosystem: Host-associated > Tunicates > Ascidians > Unclassified | place: Key West, Florida...
CGATCACACTGTGAACATCGAATTGTCTTTTTCTTCCTTGAGCCTGTTTGGCTATGACAATGGTAACATTGAGTTGGGTCTTGAGAGCTACCAGCCTGTTGCCTGTCTGTTGACAAGCATTGGCTACAGTAAACGGGTACAGATTCAAACTCAACGACATCATCACCGGCAGACACACCAGCACAACAGTATTAGAACCATTGCTCAAAGGAACTGCATTCAATTACTGTTGTTTCTTCGGGTTTATCACATGAGCTGCATTTGCTATTTTGTCCAGGCATTGCAAAGCATGAAGCAGATCATTCATAATTTTATAAGTTCAGTAGGGTCCACTACTGGTGTTGTTGCATCCATAATGGTGGCACCGGAGTTTAAACAAATAGCTTATACAACTAGAAAGCCTAAGATATTTCTGAAACTTATTCAAGTAGAACCAATTTGTTTGTGCAATTTAATTTATGAATTAACCGACAGTAGTCAATGTTAGGGATGTGCATTATGGAACTTTTAGAGGTTCTGGAAATATTCCGGAATCTTTATTTCAAATCCAGAATATCGAATCCTATTCTGGAATAACTTTTTAGGAGCAAAATGAGCTGATCGTGCAGGTTTAGAATGCCAATCAGCGATCACACGACCTATTAATTAGCTCGTTACATTACTACATAATGCTGTGAGCTTGTTGAGTGTTTTCTCTTACTCATGAGCACAAAGAGTGTCATTGCAAAATTTATTGCGACTGCTGAAGTTATTGAAACCATTTGCTTTGCTGACTTTGCAATTTTTCACGTTTAATCCAAATTTGTTTTGAATATATATATATATTCAAAAAAAACTCTGATCTTTGGATTCGAATACTGAAGGATTCGAATCCATAGGATTTGATATTCCATTATATGCATTTCTAGCCTACATTCGTTACTTATGTCATTATTTTACGGTATGAGTACTGTACTTATTAGACCCATCTTGGCCTAAATTTTCTTGCTGTTGCATACAACCTTACTATGACTTATGTGTGCTTCTACTTCTGTGACTGGTTGTTGGAGTCTATTAACAATAAAAACGTCATGTAGTAGGTTCATACAATTAAAGTTAATTAAATATATTTTTTCTATTTGTTAAGGTGTTGCTTGAAAACTTGCTGAACTGATTTATTGGAATTCTCAGATTCTGGAGAATTTGTGAAGTTAAAAAAGGCATATGAATCCTGGACGCTTGATCCACTTTCAATCATGAGTGTCACCTGCTCTGCTTTTTCACAACTTAAAGTTCACAAAAACTTTATCTCTATTGCCAACATTGCAGAAAGCATCCTTGTCACATACTGTTGTGCCATCAATAGAAAGTGAGAAAGTTTACCTCAAAGCAACTCAAGGAAGCATACATTCACTTTCTTTAAAGCACAAAACCCCAAATTAAAGATGTTGGATGCTCTTACAGTTGTAAGTATCTTATCTGAGTAGTATAATACCAACAGTTTAATTTTGTTTATAATTTACACAGCTAAGCAGTGTCACTAATTCACTAATGCAAACTTTGGTTTTAAATGTGGCATGACTTGTCCAAAACTGTTTTATCTATATCAAACAGACAACTTGAATTGCTCACACTAATAGCCAAAGCAATGAGAAATTCAGCACTTCATACAAAATTTAGCTGAGATATATGTTGGCAGTGGCAAAGAGCATTATGAATAAAACGCAAGCCAATAAAAAAACTGCAGCAAATAAAATAATTATATACACCAAACACGTTACAAATTTTGGCTGCAACACACAGATCCAACCAGTCAGTGTTACATGAACAACATATTGAAAAGTCGAATGCTTTAGCTGGTGAATGTGCACTGTTTTTGTACACCTGCTAACATCTTGCGTAGTAGGATGGCCCAATATAATATTTACGAGACAATGTATAATTCACTTGCTTTTTCTTTGGGGTGCTGTACTGTATTGTCAAAGAAACATAGTTAACACTATTGATTACCATATTTATTTGATTGTAAGTAGCAGGCAACTGGTAATGTTTTTTTCATCATTTCATGCAGCTTACAATTAAATGTGGTTCACATTTTTTTCTTTAACTTTTCGAAAGGTTTAGATCAGCTACAGTATGTCCAACCCAAATTGCTTACCGAGCCAAGAATTATGTCACTATCTTAACCAGGGCCGCACGTTGAATGACATTTGAATAAGGGTTGCACATTAAATGATTTACTTTGATCGTAACAAGCCAAATTTAGCTTAACCGAAAGTACTGATTTCAAATGTTCAAATCCCAACTGCAATGATAACGACTGTTTGCACCATTAAACACTCCGAATCTTTTATTTCTAGCCGGGTTAGTACCAATAGAATGGATCAAGCATAGAAATAAAAAAATAATAACAAGTTTTGCACCAAGGTGTCAGTGGACCCATGGAAATCTCCTAGTACGCGGTAAAGATGTGATAAAGTGACGCTGAGGACCACCTCCATAAAAAATGTCAAATTCAATACTATCAAAATAAGGACAGGTTGTCAGTATGTAGGCTACTTACACAACAGCAAAAATCTAAACTGGGCCGCATGCAACCCATGGGCCACGGGTTGGACATAGCTGGTTAAGATGATGCTCAGTATTTCCTTTCCTACATTTTGTTGACCGAACTCTCTTTTCGCATTATCTTTGTATAGAGCATCACATGCACACTCCGTCACAAGAGGAATTATATTGAACAGAAGGCAGTTGTAGTGGAAGCATGTTACCAGGGTTGCCAATTAAATGTGAAATGTGCAATTTTGCAAAATTATCTCAGTAGCTTAGGTGACCTATGTTCAAGTGTGGCTTACAATGAAGTATGGCCTACATTAATTTTTTAAGTCCATTTCATGCGACTTATCAAGGGCTGCTAACAATTGAATAAATAAAGTATCTCACACTTTTGCAGAATCCATTGATCAAGTCATTTCTGGCAGGCAGTTTGAGTGGAACCTGTTCCATTCTTCTGTTTCAACCTCTGGATTTGGTAAAAACCAGAATTCAGTTAGCTACTGGGTCTTCAGTAAATGTCATTGCTAGAAGTAGGTGAGTAAGCAGTTGTAAGGCTCCAAGATATTGTACTATTTACTTATTGCTTTCTGAATGAATACTACATTATCAAACGGGGCATGTTTTAGAGTTAACAGTGTTTTCAGCACTTGCACTTCTACAAGGTGTCTTTATTGAGTATATTGTGTCAGCGTGTACGCAACACAGACAACTGGCAGTACTGCTGGCACTTGAGTTAAGGATAGAATTGTAGAAAGCCTGGTTTTCACAGAAATATTGTATAGTATTACTGAAAAACTATGGATTTAAGTTGCTGAAGAAAATGTATGTGCCTGCTCTCATGATGCAGAGTAAAAATGTGGACTGTTTTAAAAATACTTGACAAGAAACTGGATGCAACGAAGAAAGCCACCCAGCTGATCCAAATAAATTGGTTTAACTCTATGCTTTTACAGTACTACATAATTAACCCTGTGCTTTATAACATAATTGAACACGAAGTTTTTATGCTTCTACAGTAGCTGACAGTTTTGCATCTTTGCACAGCCAAAAATCAATTAGATTGTAGAATGAACAATTTTTTACACCCTATTATAAAAATGTGGTTGCTCTGAAATGTGAAATGTAGTTGGGTTGTTTTAACATGATTGAAAATTGAAAATTTATGACAAGAAGCATTGAGGCAAAATTAAACATGAAAATGCGTTTTTTTTGTTATTTTAGCCCTGCTTTACAATCTACTATGTGGAATGTTGGAAAGTCAATTGTGCAACATGATTCAGTCCGAGGTTTGTGGAAAGGGTTTGCTCCTGTGAGTACCATTAAGTTGTGTGAATAATTTTTGCAGTAAATGAACATTTAGGTTACAAGTTGTTTTAATTTCTTACATACTACAAGGGAGGATTTCGAGTTTTGGAAGTATGCTGAGGGCACACCTTGTTTGAACACTAACAGTACCAGCGAATATTAACGGTTTCTCAGAAATGAAGATGCAATGCCTTTTCATCCCTTAAAAAAACATTTGATTCCCAAATGAGCAAGTGGCTGCAAAAGGTTTACTTGCGAAGGCAGTTGATGAAAGCATTAAAATGATATATGTCTGTAAACCAGCTAACATATGTTGTTATGGACCCCTAGTACATCCTGATAAAGGTTACGGACCCATCAAGAAGAAACGGTGCAATACTATTTCAAATTAGGTCTTAATCAGCATAATAGTAATCAAAATGTCTGGAAAGCATGTTAACCCTTTCAAAAAGTGAGAACAAAGCCTATTAACTCTTTAAATCACATTCATGGACCCCTTAAGGTTCACAGACCCCAGGTTAAGAATCCATGCTGTAAACAAAGGTGTAGATCAAGCCAATACATAATGTGTGCTTTGTGTCAATGTAGAAGCCTAAATGGAACGTTCTGAGTTTGTAAAATCCAAGTAGAATAAATTCAATTTATTATTTTCAGTAAGGTTTTACTACCATTGCTTTTGTCAGTACTGAAAGCATTGATGGTGCAAATATGTATTAAACTTTTTGCATCAAAATAAGTCTGCAACCAGGCTATAGCAAGCAGTTTCACAAGTTTTTTTTTATCATGTGAAGTTTTGTGTTGCGAGTTCAATGCTTGAGTGAAATGAAATCAAAAAGTGCATGCAGATGAAGATTTTTCAAAAATAAGGGTTTCCTGAAATCAAGGTCAAAATTGCCTCTTACAGTTTTGATTGTCACTAGGCTATGTGCTGCGTTGTTACGTGTACTGTTTCTATATACTTTTGGCAATGCTATGATGTATTTTAGGTTGTCCTTTGTAGCAAACACTGTTTTGTCTTTCTAGTCTTTTCTTCGATGTGTTCCTGGCGTTGGAATGTATTTCACATCTTTGCACTGGTTGAAGTTGCACACCATACGGTAAATATATATGATATCTAAGTCATTGTTGCCAGTTGTGGTGCTGTAGCAGGAATGCAATGGACGGTTGTTATACTACAAAGTTTTGGCTCCCAAAAATACGCCATCATTCACAACTTGTTGAAACTCAGCAAATTTGCTCTTTTTGCAGCCAGTTTGAAGATATGTGTAAGTACACCGAGCATAAGCTGCGTTGTATCAGAATTTCCAGGAGTTAGTAACCACGAAGTTTCACTCTGTTTATCAGACATCGGTATATTTGATCGGTAGGGACAACACTTTATAAGATTATTTTTTAGCCAAGAAAAAACTCGGCTTAAACCTTTTGTTCAAAATATCGTGTACTGCGACTAAGATTTTACGTAGATTGCAGCGTATCGAGCTGTAGGTTTCATACGACTACCTCTCTATTGCTATAAGTTTAAAATGCTTCACATCTCCCAGTAACTTGTGATGTGTTGAGAAAAAAATTTCCATTTTTCCCAAGAAACCTGAGCAGCAACAAAGATTTACTTCCCACAACCCAAACGATATAAAGCGGACTGCCATTGCATTCTGTATTTGGAGGCAACATTATGCGACCCTGGTAAAGATAGTGACATAATTTTTGTCTCAGTAAGCCATTTGGGTTGCGCATAGCTGAACTAGACCCATTCGTAGTGTTTAACTTTAATATGTGTTGGCCTGCAGTAAGCTCGCACCGATATTTTTGCGTAGTTTTGTTGCATCTGTTGTGAAAAAAACGCTTTGAACGTGTTCTGTTTTTGTTTTAAATCTGTGTTGTTACGAAAAAGGATTTACTGCTCTCACTTTATGCCATCCTTGGTGTGTCAGTAGTGGTCTGCTGGTGACCATCACCAATTGCTCTGCGTCGTAGGCCGCGCGAGTACTTTCGCAGTGGACGCTGCTGTGCTAAAATCGATATTATTATTTGACATATGAGCGAAATTTTTGTGAATAGGGGTGAAACGCTCACCAGCCGCGAGTCATTGGTTCTTGGCGCCGCTGCTCGAACCTTCACCACTGTGTGCATGCTTCCGATGACTGTCATCAAAACAAGGTTTGAGGTAAGTACGTGCTTGGTGCATAATAATAGCAGCGAAAGTATATCACATGTCGAAGCGGTAAGAGCTGTTGTAAATTAGAAAACTGTTTTACAATGTTAAGGTAGCGGAATGATGCTATGGGAGCTTTTTAAACACGTGTGATATGCCACTGCCATGATGCAAGCCTTGTCACACTTTTGCAGAGAGCGCCTTTGACATGCTGGTGCTTGGCAATGTGACTGCTTTCAGGAGGCTGAACTTGTTGCAAAAGGATGACGCGTGTTGGCGTGATGCGCGCATTCTCGAAATGGACGCTGCGAGAGATAATGGTTGACGTGGTTCTTGCAGAATTTGCGTGGAGTTTTTTGAAGTCGGGAAAACATGTTTAGCAGTTCTGGCGCAGGACATTTGATTGTGTTTTGGCACTTCTAGTCATTGTAACGGTTTTCGATCTATTCCAGAGTGGTCATTTCAAGTATCGGTCGGTTGGCGAAGCACTGCGTCAAATTTACCTCTTGGAAGGGAGCAGCGGCTTGTACAGAGGGGTTTTCGCCACACTTGCAAGGGACGCTCCCTTCTCTGGCATCTACCTCTCTGTTTATAACGCCACAAAATCGACTTTTCATGACGCAGGTGTGTGATTGTTTGATTGATTCATCACCAGTTTGCAAGCAAACATCCACAGCAAACCTATGGCTGAGTATTTCAGTGCGATACAATAGTTTAGTATCAACGCAGGGACGCGTAAATTGCGGCTGTCCGTTTGGCTGAAAGCGCATTGCAAATTTTGCTATCACTATTGCGATTTCTAGGTTAAACTTATTCATAGTAATTCTGCCATGTGTGTTGTTGATGAGCACGGCATCGCACAGCACGTATTCGAAACTAATTACGAACAAGTCAGCAACAGTGGTAGCAGGCATGCAAAGGCGCGCGTTTGCAATTTGTTTCTAACTTGCACAGCAGCAACATCAACTCTCGTCCCACTGCTTATCAACAGGTGAAGATGTTGCAAGCTGCAGATGAGGTGGTCGATTGCGGTGTTGTGGTTGTTATAGCTGTGCTGCTGCTGCTTCTGCTGCAATGTGCGCAAAGACAGCCGTCGTTTGCAGGACCTTTCACCAACTTCGGCTGCGGAGTTGTCGCCGGCGCGGTCGCTTCGCTGGTGACGCAACCCGCCGACGTGATCAAGACCAGAATGCAAGTCAGCAAGAAATCCGACCTCCTCACTATGTCCGGTGCCGTCAAGCTCGTTCACAAGGTTTTTCTTCGCTTCTCTTGCTTTTATCGCGTAAACGAAGGTGTTGAACGACGTTGTGCTTGCACGTGATTGACCAAACTGGGATTTCAGTAAAGAGAGCAAGCGGTGTTTCACGCGCAAACACGCTTGTCGCGAACTAACGCCTGCAAAGCTTTAACACAAAACTAATCGCTATGTAAACGGTCAAAATGCACGAATGGGTCGGAGGTGGCGCCCTGCCTCCCTTGTTCAGTTCACTGCGATGGCTTTTCTCTGCTTTTGGCATTGAATCAAACTGCATTCGCTGTTGAGTGTGACAGTGGCATTGTTAGGAATACCTGCGCCTATATGTGGCGTGCACACGTAATTTCTTCGTAAAACAACGGTGCAACTTTCGCGCGTCGATCACGGTTCAAGTACAAACCAATGTACCGTGGCCTTACAAACTGCATTGACCAAAAGAATTTTGCAAAATAGCACCGGCCACTTCTACGCGAAAAGCTAATACGCACTTGAGTTTTTGTGCAGGTTGCTTTAGAATTTCCTGTGAGTCTTTGCCTCAGACAGCTTATTGCAACTCGCTTCATGTCGTCTTTATTGATCAGGGGAATCCTGATAAAAATAATGTTACCTGGTTGTTTCGAGCTCTTTGTTGCATCCCACATGTTTGGCGTCAAGCGTCGTCGTTTGTTGTGCGTTTCCCGGGGACGCCATTTGTAAATCAGTGACCGTTTAGAGGTTTTTCTTGCATGTTCTTCTTCGTGAAGACAAATGCTGATCTAACGCGACCGGATCCCTTTGTTACTCGCGCTTTTAAATGTACGAAAAATGATATTCCGAGCGGATATAGCAGCATGAAGTAATACGATAAATTTAATTCCCAGAAAAGTGGTTGGAAGGGATTTTTCCGAGGCATCGTGCCGCGAGTGACGAGGCGAACTCTGATGGCCGCCATGGCCTGGACTGTCTACGAACAGGTAAGTCCCTGCACTGCTGCAAGCAATAGATGGGAGCTGTTCGATCGCTAAAATTCGTTGTGCTTGAACAGGTTTCGCGCGCGTTGAAAATATGAGGATTCAGAACAAACGTCAGCTGCTGTTAAGACAGAGGTGACATTGACGCCGCCGCAACGACCACGGAGAAGTCTGCAGCCGAAGGATGTGGTACAAGTTACGTTATGGTGCGCTGCTGCTGGAACGTTGACGTTCTGTCGACCGCTCAGCACCATAAGTCGTTTTCTGCCAGTCATAGACCCGAGTGTGTTGTGTTACAGTTTGAATTCGTTTAAAAGAAAGGAAAAGGTGTATGTGCAAGTGTGCTGTACTAGCCCACGTACGTCACACTGCGTAACGGCTACCAACTCGCCGAGAACTGTTCGCTTGAAATCGCTAGTTGACCATCTATTTGATGTTTATTCTCATATAAGGTGGCTTGCGCTCATTGGCCGGCAACTATTCCGAATCGCATTTGTTTTCTTTATTTTTTGCTTGCGTACTCTGTCCCAGCTTAGATCAATACCGTCGCTCCAGACAGTGGAATGCAAGTTTCTTAGGTCTACTGACATTTTTCTGCGTTGCGAGCGCTTTGAAGCAAACAGATTCGATTCCGTCATTCTTGTGCTGTTCTTCCTTGCACTGCTTCGAGCTGTAACGGAACCGTGAAATAAGTGTGGAACTAGATAAGCGCGGAAAACAAAGCAGTACATTCTGCAAATGTTCCCGGTTGCGCATGGACTGATTACATGACAACTGCTGATGGATCGGTTGTGGTAACGGTCATTTGATGTCTGTTATCGTGAAATTGTTGAAAAAAACTCTGTTTACTTTTCCGCCATTAAACGCGCTGTTTGCTAATTGTTGTCCCCGTAAAAATCTTCTTTTCGAATTGTTCGCTGAATCGTCGGCTTGCAAACGTGCGAGCACGAGATGCAGACTTGGAGAAAAGCTCGCAGCCTGTTCTCTGCCTACTGGTTTGGATCGTTGCCGTTCGATCCGAAACCGCCGCTTCCGACGCGCGGTTGGTTGACCTGGGTGGTGGAGCGCGGCGCCGAGCTCCGCTTTCTCTCTTCAATGCATTTATGATTCGCTCTCGCTGTGAGAATTAGATGACCGCGAAATGAAACTTATCACTGAAGGTAAAGAGTTGTGGCAACTCAGAGACGACATCTGCATGGTTTCTTCTCTCTGTTGCGTCCTCGTTTTCACCAGTGGCGGCTCGTGGTGAAATTGGCCGGGATGGCTGCGAAATTTCATCTGTTTTTTTTTAATAATTTTGGTGACGACAATTGGCGGCAGGTCGAAGCCTGGATTGTACTTCTTGCCGGGGCGATTGAGGTGAACGCTCTTGCCCAAGGAGCGCTACGGCAATTCACTCAGTGGCTGTGGATCGAATACCCAACCTTCCAGTTGGAGGCGGACACTTTACCATTGAGCTATTGCCGCCCTTGGGCAATAGCGTTCACTTCAACCGCCGCGGCAAGAAGCACTGAGCTACAAGTACCATTGAGCTACAACTGATCTCTGGTTGAACATATGGGATTGTCGCCCTGGCTGTTTTTATAATTAGTGGCGTTTCCAGCCACTCCAGCAGTCCTAATCTTATCAAACTCGTAATTTTCAGTTGTCCTTATTCATACATAGAAAACATTCACTTCAGTTTAATGAAACCAAACCCTAAAGCGTAAGCACGAACACAAAATAATTAAACCGGTCCCGTGAAAAGTGTGGCGCATAACCACTGCCATCAAAGCTGCAAAGGCGAGAGTCAAACACAGCACCACTCGCATACTAAACTTGGAACATTCTACTCGCCTGGGCGTTACTGTTAACGAGTCAAAGCGAAGCATTTTATTCAAACCGTGTCATGGCAGCAGACCTAGGCTAGAGCCACTTTCTTTGAGCTGGTACTTTAATCATGTTCTTTCAAATGAAGTTTAAATTTTCCAAAAAATTTAGAACAGTTTATGATTTTACACAAGATTTCTTTTTAACTGGATTGTTATGCTTTTCCAGTAAAAGCTTGTATCCTGAATCAGTTGCAGCGGCAATGTCCACCTTACCAAAATATTAAAGGTCTTATATGCTTATAGGCTTGCCAGATTTCTCATGCTTCAAAGTTTTCATATTTCAATGTTTTAAACCAGTCACATCTTTTGTTGTCCAAGAATGAGATCCACCAACTACTGCCGTACATCTTCAAACGCCAACCCTAGCAAGCTCATCAGCTTAGCCTACAGTTGCAAGCTGCACAGGTGCAGATAAACGAAGGGCTGTATTTTCGTAGCCCGAGATTGGCGACCGGATTTGAATCCAATGCCGCCAATATCGCCATAGTACTAGTAAAAGCATTGTTAAACTTAATTATAAAATTCAATATCCAAGAAATTCAGGGAGTAAAAAACAGTCAAGATCATATTTCCTCCGTTATTTTCTTTAAAAATTCATCGTCAAAATATCAAAAACGCTTTGCGATAAGCGGATATACCACCATGTTTTTTTAGCCAATTGTTTGGTTTCTTTCCTTTAGGGCTGTGCCGAGGACAGCCCCGAAATCGCCAAATTCATCGGCAAGTGTGCTGAAAACGTCATCGCATAAGCGACGTCGTTGGAAAACAGCGAAACATTGGTTTTGTTGCATTCCTGGGAAACGTTGAGCCAAAATGGTGTCGGAAGTACCGAAAATGAATGTGTTGTGAAATTTTCGTAACCAAATCTAAAATTAAAGGCGAGTTTGGCGGAATCTTTTGCCTTACATTTTTCAGGGAGGGCTGCAGCTCGTTTAGACGAACCGCCCCTGGTTTTCACAATTGTTGAAGCGGCAGAATTGTGTCGTTCCTACTATTACGTTGCAATGCATTGCCCTGTTTAACAAACTGCTTCATGTACTCGGTTTTTATAGCGCAGAACGAGCAATTGCAACCTCAGTTGGCTAATGGTGATTTTGTCTTGTTGAATGTGTTAGATTAATTCAACGTGAGCTTTGCATCGAGCGCACATACGTGTCATGTCCTCCTTGGTAATGTTTTGTTTCTTCATGTTGTTGCGGCCGCGCAGCTGTAGCAAGGTTGGTTTGTGCTTTATTTCTATGCAGTCGCCACTTCTGAAATAAACCATGAAAAGCCCAAGGCTACTTTTAAAGCGGAAACCATCGCAGCTATTCATTGTCCGGGGGAGGAGAGCCTATTGGTTTTCTCAACATCTTTTTACGCATTCAACTTAGTGTTTATACCTATTTGCACCGATACTTCAGTTGTTTCAATATTTTTTGCGCGCTCAGCTCCTGTTACAGGCATATTTTAACACTCACGTCTATAAGGATATCATTAGAAATAACGAACTCAACATTTAGATTAGGCAACGCATCATTTAAGCGCTTCTGAAAGCGTTTGAAAGAGGAAGGTTATTCCGAAGAAATCTACCAAAAGGGTTTATCATCCCGGCTAGATTGTTGAGTTATAAACTTATACTCGGAAAGGTGATGACACATCACACCAACTATTTCAGCATATGCGTTGCTCCAGTGTTCTGTAAAGCGGATTGAACACGTGTGATCAGTACTCGTACGTAAATTTTTTTCACCATTTTCAATTATTGCTACTTCACATGCGAAGTCAGTTGCTTCATATACCCGAGTCAAAACATTGCACTCAAACGACTGCGTCCAAAGTACATTTGGTTTCACTTTTAAGAGCAATTGGTACTTTTCTGCAATAAACAGTGTGACCTCTTGAATGATATTGTAACCAATTTGCCCACGTCAGGCATTTGCAACATCAGCAACAAAATCTCCTTCGTCCACATGAATGAAACTCAGGTTACGCTGACGACAAGCTATTTCAAGAGCATCACCTCATACCAGAACCGTCGCGACAAAGTCTTGTGCAGGGGGGCTTGACACTAAAATTTTGATAAAAATCCCACTGATTTACAGTAATTCATATTTCAATTTGGGGGGTGGTGCTTTGTTTGGGGTGCTAAGACCACCAAAACCTCCCTGTGGCGACGGGAGTGCCTCATACGCGTCACCATTTATAGAATTCCACACCAGCAACGTTTTGCCACCAGATTTGGTGTGTTGTCCCGTATAGTTAACGTCCGCGAGGCTGAAGTAGTTTTCGTCAGACATTTCTGACAGGTAGTGTTTACATCAGCTCTTTGATCGTGTTGAAATCGCATGTAACAAAAAGTTAATGTTCAATTCATTGTAGTCAGGAGAGTTATTTGGGGAGGCGGTCGCCTCGCCCCCTTTTTATCAGAAATGCCTTTCCCCCTTGAGAGTTTCGCACCTAATTTTTGCATTGTTTTGTTAAAAATCTCTTATGAACCACTCTAGAGCTACATTAAATAAGCTCTGAAGCAAGTCATATTTTTCAAAATAAAGCAAAATTATGTACAAAACGGCGCCCTTCAACAGGGACTTCTGAGAGTTCCTATTTTCTCTGCCTGATTATATTTTGTCCTTAAAAGTGAGAAGGTCAAAATATAATCAGGAAATTGGTGACCTTCCTAATATCCAGCCCTGATTGCAGTCAATCAGAGTTCCTATTCATAGCCATACAAAACAGGTCTGGCGAAGAATTCCACGTCGGTCTGCAAAATGATGGCAGTGCTTGCCACTTTTAAGAACAACATATAATCAGACAGAGAAAATATGGACAGCTACGGGATAAAAACGTGTAATTCCGAAACTAAATGGACATGATCTTTTTCAAACGGGAGTTCCGTAGAAAATCCGGTTGGCAAGAAATTGGTGACCTGCAATTACGGATGACATACTGTACTACCAGTGGCGCAGCCAAGAAGTGTGTTCGGGAGGGGCCAGTCAATGACGTTGTCGGTCACTGACGTCGCCTTGAGACCGGCTCTTCCTTCCGTTTTCGAAATATCATCCGAAATATGGTCTTCATGAGAAAATATTCGCACAAAAAGTTTTCAGGCAAGTTTGGGGAAATTCGGGCAAAAATCCTTCGCACCCCCAAATATTTGCCTGCTCCTACACCTATGTGCTGAAATGTAACCCAGAGCGAGTTATTCCTAGAAGAGAGCGTGGTCTATTATACAAGTGTTTGTCTGTTCTTTCAGAGCGTGTGACGGGTGCTGTGGGTTTGCGGGCAAGGTTAACGCCACTGAATATTAGTCAGGCGCAATGTCTGTGTGTCACAAAGCTTCCGTTGCAGTTCGCTGAAGTTCAGAGCCTTCGACAGGACATCGCGAAGCGCACGCAGCACAGGTGGATTTGCAGACTGTCATTACCAAAAACAATAAGGTTTCGCCATCTCCAATAACTTTTTTGCCTATTGTGACCACGAATCATAGATACACTAACTCTACAAAATAAAGTGAACGTCCTTGTCTTGATCATCTACAGAAAAATTTCTTAGAAAGAAAAGTTGCAGAGGAAATGGCTAAACTGAAACTACATCCATATGTAAATTAATGCTGTTTTTTCAACAGTAGCCTATGCTAGTTTTCGCTTCAAATTAAGTAACTTGTACGCAACACTATACTTGCCTTGTTTCAAATATTAGCAATTATCTATTTGATCGTACCAACCCTCGTAGGTCTTCAAGATTACGCAATACAAATTTTCTTTGAGTTACCGGTAACTTACTGCGAGAACCTATTTTTGGCAACAGAAACAACAGCAGCCCTGGAAAAGAAAAGTCATATGTTGTGCCAATTTAATTCACCCGCATAATGATAAAAGCATTCGAAGAATTGCAAAGGAATCTTATTTTCTTGTTCAAAATTGTCGCAATTACAGTAGTCTCATCAATGAAACAATTCTACTACTGTCATTCCACAACAGTACTGCTAAATTATGCAGAGCTGCTTCCACTCAGCCTGCATCAGATATGAAAAGGTCCAATGCCAAAACTAATATCATTGTGAGGTGAACAAAAGAGTGGAACGTATTTACAAAAGCTGGTCTGTCACGACCACATGATATATAGTCTGAAGTTGTTGATTAACTTTTATTCCAAATGTTCAAGAATAAAACCCTGTCAGACAGTTCTAGACGGAGGAAATTAGGAAACCATGTTTAGGTTATCAATTATACTTTTGCCTCCTACATGCCGCGGTACCAAACCTATTCACGACCTCTGAACAGTTCCGCTTTTGTAGGATTGGCGCAATCCTATATATTGCTTGAAAATGGACGTCGGATTTAATGCCTTGTTGCAAATCAACCTACGCATCGAAAAGTAATTACAATAACTTTCCAGGCTTGATGAGGAAAACCAGCGGCATCTTGCTGTCTCCAGCATCAGAAAAATTGCACACAAGCTTAATGCTTACAGCTGTACAAATCAAAAATTTCCCTTAATGAGTGATAAGATATTGTTAATTCAAGTTGTATTGCACAACATGACTTTTGCTATCTTTCTCTTAGCTTAAAGACTTCAACCAACTTAAAACCACTCCTCTTGTAACCGTCGAAAAAACAAAATGACTTCGATGATATTCTTTTCCCTTTCAACAAAAGTGCTTGCACAAGTGCATTTAAAATTTCAAAAAAGGTTGTCAAATTTTTCATCACAGACAGCGAGGGCATTGCTTTGGCAAAAATGAACACAACTTCGCCAAACCCCAACACACTATTTGTTTGATAAAGTGATATTGTTTCTTGCCTTCAACTGAGGGCAATGGGTTTAAAACTTTCGTGGCGGCCACTTGCAAGGTGTTTAATTCATTTGTTTGTGACCAGACACGAAGTCCAAAGTATAAACCCACACACTCTGCAGGACGATAAAAACAGACAAAACTGAACGTTTTACAAGGCATTGGAGCCGGCGGAATCACAGAGTTACAGACCCTTTTTGCAACTGTGTTGAAGGCAGAACAACAGGGATACAGAAGCATTCTAACACTTGTTAGAACACTACTGCAGAGTTAGGCGCCAATTCCTAAACTGATCGAGTCCAGGTAAAATGCGAATGCATTGTGACATGACACCCCATCAATCAAACAGACACTGCAAAGTTCGATCACTCATTCACGGAGTGAAATGCGATTGCAGTGTTCAAAGAATAGGGACGAACACAAACAATCTGACTGCATCAAAGCACGTAACCATATGTTGTTAGATTTTCTGGATCTTTCTAAACCTGGTGACTATTAACACTCGCTCTCCCGGGCAGGTTGTATAGAGCACTGCATGAAAAATTATAGGCCACACGCAATCTCTGCATGCATGACTTCCTGAAATTACACCATAATTGTGATGCATACATGGGCGCACAAAAGGAACAAAAAGTACATTTTTAACTGCATTTCAACATCGGGAAAAAGAGGCTCGCAGCTTGTTTGCTGCGCGATGTTGATATCGCAGTTGTCTCTGAATGCCTTTGTCATCTCAGTGCTCAGTATCCAATGTAATCCCCACATATCTGTATTGGTTAACAGCAAAGGTACATGAAGAGCTTCAATCAAGCGTGACGATGATGTTTGTGCCCTTCGGCATCGCTGCGAAGGGGATTACTCAGCGATCGCATAACAATTCAGAGGGTGATCTTCATTGGATGCTTTCCTTGCCTTTCGCACATGAACCTTTTTTATTACAGCTTTTTGTTGTAGTTTGGGAAACACGCCGATACAGACAAACGCATTTCACCAAATGGCTACAGCTAAGCACGGAGAGTTGTCGTCAGTTGGGGAGGCCTGGCCCCAATTTTCGCATGATGCTCACCCAACTGAAAATCAATGATAGCAATCAAATTTTTGTTTGATTTCATGTGACTCGCCACAGGTTTCTACTGACCCTTCTAGCAATCAAAACCTGACGACACGTCTGCTTTGTGTAACAATGGAGATGATTTTGGAGAAACCAGCCAACACAAATCATGCATCGACAAGAAGCTTGTTTATTTGAAGCTTTTTATCAGAACAAATGATGAACTCTTAGCACTGTACGAAACGCTATTTCTTTTCAACAATTACAATCCACTTTTTTCTCAAAAATACTGAGCTGCTTCCAGGGGTGACGGAACCTGGGGGGCCGCATTGGCTTAGGTCCCCCCACTTTTTTCTGGAGGGCCTGGCGCCCCTACTTTTAAATTTCGAATTTTGCTTAAATAAGTTTAACACGTCGAAATTTGCTTAATAATAGATAGAGGTCGCTGAGGGCTTATAAACATTGCATAAATTTGCTTAAACATGCTGACAAACGTTAATGACGTCATATATCAATGCTTGTGACGTCACACTTGCTAATTCAAACTACGAAATTTTCCATAGTTTTTTTGACGAGCACTTGTGAGCCCCCACTTGAAAAAGGTTCCTCCGCCCCTGGCTGCTTCCGCGACAAGCAACATTATCAGAGATAGAAAAAGCTTTCTGGGTCATGTTTTGAATCAAGGCATCTATGGTTTAACCACATTGCTTACTACAGTGAAAGAAATTTTAAAAACAAACATTGACTTCGTTGTTTAAATAAAAAACTTCCGCAACTACGTTTATAACTTTTTAAAGAGAATGTTGCACTGAAATTTCTGAATATTTATTTATTTACCCTTGCAAACAAGTGATAGTCTGACTGGTCCAATTTTGTCGTGTCACGTAGAACTTTCAAAAACTATAGACAAAAGAAAAAAACTACAGTAAGCATAAAGAAAAAGCACAGACGATTATAGCGAGAATGTTTTGAAATTACCGTTTTAAGAAACGAATATAACTCTAAACTAGGGTAAAGAAAAGAACAAGGGTCACAACTGAACATTTTGCGGATGTACTGCGTACATGCGCCAAACTACTTGTCACAAAAACCTGTAAACGTGCTCACACGCGGTAAATTGTGAAAAATTCGAAGCAGATCAGTAAACGACCGATTTGGACACAACCTGGCAAATACAGTTCAGGGGAGATGACTAAGTTTTTGCAACTGGTGAGACTGGCAACCACTTGCCAAAATTCTTAAAAATACACAGTGAAGAGCGGCATTTTCCGATGAGCGAGGTCATGCTCAGCATGCAAAAATAATCAATCGGCTTGTTTAGTGCGAACCCTACACGAGAGGGGAATAAGTCTTGGTCTAACAAGCGAATTTCAACAGACGTTCTGTGTCTGCTGGGTTTGGTGTAATGGTAAGCTTTTTATGATACGTTTAACCTGAAGTTAACAGAAACAAAGTGTACTAATTTTTTAAACCTTGCTTGTTTAATCAAAATATTCTTGTCGAAGTGTTGCGTGGTTCGCCACATCAGCAATCAGGATTGGCAACTTTGTGTTCTGCTTTGCTTCCATTTGCCGCAATCAAACTGATCTTTTCTACTTTAGTTCCCTTCTCCTTGTTTTCAAATGAGAACTTGCCCAACAAATCCGTCTGAAGCTTTTCGTCGTCCACCTCCCAAAAAAAGTTGGATAGCAAGTTGCGCATAAAAAACGTATAAAATTTTCCCCGAATCAGAGCCAGGTAGATTTGCAATACCACGATCATGCCGTTATAGACTTTTTTCCAAGCTGAAGCGCCAATCAAGTCGAACCCCGAGTTGGCGATGGCCGACAAAATGCCGAAGTACAAAGACATGGAAAAATTGCGCAGAGCAAACGCCAAAAAGGCAAGATAATACGACGCCATACAAAGGTTTTTCCATTTTCCGATGATCTCTTTGTCATACGCGATCAATCGTTTTTCAATCGTTTCCAGCTTGATGACCTTCATCACGCTCTCGACAACGCCCAAGCATGCGTACTCAACAGCGGTTAAAACTAGCCCAATCTTGGTCAGAAAACCATCGTCGTATTTCTCTTCCCTTGTTTCTTCGAACTTCGCTTGGCGCTGTCCGATTAGCAGCACGGCGTAAACAATTGCGATGGTTGCCCAAATTATTCTCATCCAAAACATTCGCAATCTAAAGAAAAGTATACTCTTACGCTTGTGGACAAAACGTTTTCGCATTTACACATATTTAGAAAAGTACCAAATGAATTTTTATTCACATTCACCACACAAAGCACAAATTTAACTTACAAAATATCTTCAGTCTATTCTGGCGTTAGAAGAAAACACTGTACACAACACCAAGGTGTTTAGCACTTAAAAGATCTAGGCTCTTGAAGAAATACGAGGAAGTTTAAAAGCCTCCACAGTTTGGAATTGCACTTCCAATGAGCACGATGTAAGAGAAGCTTGAGGCTGGGAGAAACGGAAGGATTATTGGAGTTGGTACGTTACATTTTGTTACGCAATGTGTTTCAGCTAAGATTTTGCCACAAGAGCGTCTTTAGTGAGATGTTCTGCATGCTTAGTGCTGGAAAACGAATTTTTGAAGGTATACAGTAGATTGCGACAGATAATAGGACATCTCATGCAGTGAAAGGCTAATGGGGAGCATGCTTATCAAATATGCCTAGAGGACGAAACTTATTTTTTGCTGATTTACGTGCTGAAACACAAGTCATTAGTCAATCGCATTACTAGATTTAAGGCATTTAGGTCGAGTACAACTATATGCTTTGTCGTTAAAATAACCTCAGCGGGAATTGCATAAAAAATAAAAAACTGAAGCTGTGCTCCTAAGGAAAAATGGAGATTTGCCCTTGCGGTATGATTGATTGAACTTCCAAAACAGTTACTGATACGTGTAATGAACGTTATGGCGGAGCGAATACGAAATACTATTGAGTTGGCATTTTCAGTACATCTATTTCAGAATATTGTGCGATAAAAGCAGTTTTTCATATATGAAGTTAATTATGTTCAAAACAAAAAAAAGGGAAAAATGAGACTAAATCGAGCACTGGCCGCTACGCCTGCTACAACAGCCCGCAAGGTTGGTAGAATAAACAACATTTTGTACTTCTCTCTTTAGATGTATGTTCCATAGAATTTCGTATTAAAGATTTAGTTTTGGTAGTTTGATGCGATTATGACATTGTACCTTTTAGTTGAAAATAGTACCATTAGTTCTCCTTTGCTGTAAACCAGTTTTTTTAAGGAAAATGTTAGGTACCTGGTATGGACTTGTAGGAACCCGATTTTTCTGATTCTAGGGACCCGATGATGAATTTCTTATTCTAGTGACCCGATTTCAAATTCTAAGGACCCGAATCGGGTCCCTAAAACACCTTAACCCTGCTCAGGTAACCTCTGCCCAATTTGGGCAAACGGTTGTTCTACTTAAATTAAAAATTAGTTAACGTTCACGTAGAAAGCTGGTTCTTTCAGTAGCTGTATTTTTTAGACGCTGTTTCGGACAGTCCTATCGAAATCTGCACAAGTTTTGTAAAAAATTCGCCCAAATTGACCCATGGTTACCTGAGGTGTAACAAAATTCCTTCACAAAGATCCCTCCCAAGGTAACCCTGACCAATTTGGGCAAAAGGAGTAGGTGCATGTAGGTTCACTAGTAAGCCACGCCAGCAACCTAAAGGCGGATACACACTAAGCTGCGACTGCGATTGCGACGTGCCATCGCGGGGCACCGCAGTCGCAATCAAGTTGCAACATCGCTTCATCGTAGTGTCCAGCGACTAGTAATACACACATGAAATTCCCGATCCTTGTTGTTGGAAAGCAGAAAAGCTGTAACTAAGGACGCTCGCACTCGTTTCAAATGGTACTTTTTGGTGGTTGTTGTGACGCGCGAAACCTACTAGGCGATTATCATACGCTAGGCTTTAATCAACAAAAATCGAAGCTATCATCTGTAGAAACACAGAACAGTTAAGTACGGTGACACCGACAACACTTCACCGTAATGACCGAGAACGGCGCGTTCAAGCTTCGCAGTGATATACACACGCCAACTGCCCCGAGCTGTCGTGGCAGCAATCAGCGTTTCACCATTGAGAAATCACGAGAGGCAACAACACACAAATCTCCACAGTTGTATTCGTCTAATTCATCTATCTGTCCCTGCGAATATCATCCAGTAATGTGTCTGCGCTACTTTAGGAGTTGCGTGTCTGTCACAACATTCGCTGGATTTGTAGGCCTACAGTAAATAGGAGAAAGCAGCATCTTTGTTTGAAATAAGAAACTTCGCATTTACATAGTCATAATATAAATTGAGATTAATAGCGTCCTAAGTAAAAAATAATGCCTTCTATTTTTTCAATCGTTTGTTTTCACACTCGCATTTTTTCTCGGGAATGTCGCAGGGACAACAACTGTAGCACTCAAAATACATCACAGCAGGGGTGTGCAACAGGCGGCCCGCGGGCCACAACCCGGCCCGCCAAGCCATTTAGTGTGGCCCTTGCCAACACTCTGATTTTCCCCATCATGCATGAAAATCCTAATACGACAGTTCATGTTAAAAAACTAAATTTTTTGTGTGGCCCAGCTAGATGTCTGAAGTTGGTTGTATGGCCCACCGAAAAAAAATGTTGCACACCCCTGC
>Ga0210059_1005424_pt1 | contig 20563 bp, 7 predicted proteins | sample Ectturendosymbi2_FD_188042 | JGI IMG/M metagenome (GOLD analysis project Ga0210059, IMG submission 188042) | Ecteinascidia turbinata endosymbiont from Florida, USA - Sample 2 (SPAdes) (version 2) | ecosystem: Host-associated > Tunicates > Ascidians > Unclassified | place: Key West, Florida...
AACCTCTTTTCCGCTCGAATCCCTTATCGGATTCCCAACCTACCTCTGCTAGTTGGATTTGCTGAATCGCTAGTGGTTGAAAACATGCGCGCTCAAGCAGCTCGGTGAGACACTCATGGTCGTGCTTGAGTGATTTATGGGATTCCCAATCCAACGCGTATCCGATAACAGTGCAGTGTGAAGAGAGTAAGTGCAGTGTAAAGTGGGTAGGCTAAATGATCCCAAACTTTTGGTGCAGTGTTATAAAGGGAAACGTGTGGTGGATACGCACTTTTCTTCGGATGTTTGCTATTGTTGTGTTACATCATAAAGACGTGAAGCTAGTCAGGGCATTTACTTTACACCACATGTTATTGCGTACTCCGTCAAAAAAGGTTTTAATCAGTCGATTCGTAGAACGAAAGAACAGAAAACGAGATTGCAATGTTTAGCTAGCGCGATGCCGAAACCTGTAATGCCATCAGGACTGTGAAAAGCGCAAAGCTTCTAAGAAGAAAAAGCGCAAGTATCTGGCCGTGTCAGCTAAAACGCCGCGACTCAATCGCTGTTTCCAGCAAAACTTTCAAGCAGCAACGTTAAAGCAGTGGCGTTAACCGGTACACCTGAAAATGAAAGTGAAAATCAAGACATTAGCTTGGAAACAACTTTCACACTCAGCCTGGCTGGCCATATTAACATATTCTTTTTCTGTTCTTTTTGTTGGTGATCTCTGGTTTCTGCTTATTGTTCGGGTGGATGTGGTTTCTTGTTGAGTCATTCTCTAGCCTAGTGTTTCTCAAAGGGGGCGAAAATGTTCAACCACTAATCGATCACTGAATTAACTTCAGTAGCCTACTATTATGACTCGTTAGTTTCTTGCAAATCTTAATTTACTATGATAATCGTTGAAGGCTGTTGCTAAAGTAATTTATCTGTTGAATTTTTACTCTGGATCGTCTTTGTGCCCAGCTACAGTGTGAATTATTTCAGGGCTGTGGATCCGTCGTAAAAATGACACAACTCAGGAGCTCTTATTTTCATAAACATGGCTCCAGCTCCGGAGCTTTTAGTTTTCATGAGTGTGGCTCCGGTTCAGGCGCGTAGCCAGGGGGAAGGCAATGGGGCAATTGCCCCCCTAATCCGAAAGTTGAACCAAAATTTTTTGAGGTTAATCAAGCTTTTGATGTGTAAGTCAAATAAATACTTCAGCGCAAATCAACGAAACTACTTTAAGGAACCTAACCTACTTCGGCTTTTAGTGGAACTTTATCAACGCAGTATGGTTTACCAATTATCCATGATTAGTCAAAGGTTGTGTATATGGTGTAAATGCTGGAGAATTCATATCATGGCTGACCTTTACCTGAGGTAAAGGTGTGGAAGTTGGTGATAATGGAATACAAACTTGTATCTGAGTGCTTGCAGTCACTAACCCCAAGTAAAAACAAGGTGTAACACGTTTCGCACCTGTTTCAGGCGCACCAGCTTGCTGTATCCCACCTAATGGTGATGTAAAGTTCATTTCAAAACCATCACAAAATTCCTCTCTGATATCTCTGGCGTGCTACAAATACTGTGTAACTTACGCTTGTCTGCAGCGTCAGCCGTAGCCTTAAATGAACTTTGTAGATTGTTGTTGTTGTATGGTTTTAAAAATGGCGGCGATGTGCGTTTTATATAAGCCTACCTTGAAGCTCAAAAGTTGGCTAAGAAGTAATCCAGTTTCAAAGTCTTTTTATTACGCAATGAGGCCGTAGGCCCTGTTTGCAGGGACGGATTTACGCATAGGCCATGGCCTAGGGCCCCGCGCTTTTGGGGGCCCCGCGTAACGATCTTTTCTATGACGACTCAATTTTAACTAATAATTTGCAAAACTGCGCGGAGGCATAACTTCACAATTTACCTTGAAACGGGCGGAAATCCAAATGTCTAGTCTACTCTAGACTCTTGTCAGTACAGTAACAACATGACAATATAGTGCATCTGAGCGTGAGAGAGATTCAGGCCATCTGTATGAAAGTGGTTACAAAAAAAGAATGAAAAAGAAAAAAACGGTACTTGATGTTCAATTTTCCACTGACAAAAAAGCTGGCAACAACGCAAGACCGCCAGATACTGCAAAACTCCGATGAAAAGCAAGATTGTCAGTTTTGGATCCTACGGTTGGTTGTTTTTACTAGATTTCCCGCAAACAGGTATTGCTTGTTGAAACTCTATATGTTAGTTAAATCAGCTAGAACAGTTTCTCGCGAGCTTTGCTGGAAAAAACGTATTTATATGGGCTTAATTCGTGGTTAACTGAGGGTGTCGTGACAATATTTTGCTTCTGTGCAAAACTTGTCTCCATGCTGTTTATCATCGGCCTATCATAGGCGTACGGGAAGGCATTTTACTGAGGGGGGCGGAAAAATCGCCCTGAAAATAACAATTTGCTCTAAAAACAAACGATTTACCCTGATGCCCTGAAACTAACTTTTTTGTACAATCCAACTGGGGTCTGAAACCTCTTGTAAATCTGTTCTGTACAGTTGAATTCGTTTATAACGGCTTCGTCTGTAACGTCAATTCGCCTGTAATGTTACATTTTGTGCGGTCCCGATGGCATCTTTTACATGCATTTCAATTCGCTTGAAACATCAATTCGACAATAGCGTTCATTATGCAATCCCCTCGAGGTGCCGTTATAGACAAATTCTGTAGTTACTTTGCTTGTACTCAATGGGGTGAAGTTCGTTGCGTGTTGTGTTCTCCCGGACAAGAAACTTTACGGTAATTGCCTTTGCTGATGCAAATATGTACGCGATTTCGATGGCGCAACGCAATGGTTAAAAGCGACGGTTCCGGACCGAAGGGTCTGACCCTACACCTGCCTGTGTTATCGTAAGTGCTGTGCGGTTGAGCAAGGCGCTTAAACACGCGCACTCAAAGAAGCTTATGGCATTCTAAGATCAAGCTGTTGACCTACCGACATCCGATTGTTCGATTTTTACAGAAAACGAGGGCTTGGTCTAGATCAGCTATGCCCAACCCGCGGGCCGCATGTGGCCCAGTTTAGGTTTTCACTGTAGTAAATGCATCCTATGTACTGACAACCTGTCCTTATTTTGATAATCCTGAGTTTGAAATTTTTGATGCAGTTGGTTTTCAGTGCCACTTTATCACTTCTGTTACCATTGCAATGAGGATTCGAACGCTTCCAGTGCATTAGCTTAAGCTAAAATCATTTGATAAGATCAAAGTAAGCCATTCAATGTGCAGCCTTCATTAATATGTCATTCAATGTGCGGTCCTGGTCCAGATAGTGACATACGTTTTGGCTCAGTAAGACATTTGGGTTGGACATAGCTGGTCTAGATCAAAGCCAGTATGACCAGTCACGTCTTTAGTGCAGATTACAAACTAAACTAGCCCAATTTACACGGACCACCCCTAAGTGAATTCACACTGAATACACTGCATTGAAAATTTTTTCACCGTTCAGCTTTTTTGAGCAACTTGCTCTTGCCCTGAAAAATATATTTGACCTGAAATTCTTCACTGTATTGAAATATTTTTTTATCATTTAGGATTTTTGAGCAACTTATGTTTGCCCTGAAATTTTTCACTGTATTGAATATACTTTTTACATTCAGGATTTTTGAACAACTTGCGCTTGCCCTGAAAAACAGAATGTGCCTTGAATTCACTTACTGAATGCATATTTTTTATCATTCAGGATTTTTGAGCAACTTGCGCTTGCGCTGAGAGTTGTCCTGAAATTTTTCACTGTTTTGAAATATTTTTTATTATTCAGGAATTTTGAGCAACTTGCGCTTGTCCTGAAAACAGAGTTTTCCCTGAAAATTTTCACTGGTTTGAAATATTTTTTATCATTCAGGAATTTCGGGCAACTTGCGCTTACTCTGAAAACAGAATTTGCCCTGAAAATTTTCAAGCCGGGGAGCGGAAGCCCCCCCGCCTCGTACGCCTATGGGCCTATGGTATAGAGGATGAAAACACTATATTTTATATTGCTTGGAAAATGACGATTTCAAAACGGCATGAATAAGCCCTGTGTCCACTGAATGGATTGTGCTTGTTTTGTTCAAAAATTAGGGATTACTGTTACTATAAAAAAGGAGTTTACGTACAGGTAATCAGATAGACAGCTGGACGATATTTTTGAGGGAGGTAACGCGGTCCCGCATGAAAATCTTTATATCCGAAAAACAAACCTAGTAAAAACGCTAGAAATCGCGGAAATTTAACGAAGAGAACTTCTGAACTACACGAAAGAGCTATAAATTCCAAGAAAAGATTCCAATGCCATTTGTTCTTTAGACGAATGTAGGAAAGGCTTTGATTTCTGTTGAAGATCTAAGGCAATTGTGGAACCAAAGTCGGCACCACAAAAGATATATTTTGAAGGGGCACTACACACAAGAGGGGCATAATTTCACGCTTTTCACACAAACGGCCAAATAGGTCACACTTGCGTGGGGCCCCAAAAACTAAGATGGCCTAGGGCCCGGCGCTCCCTAAATCCGTCCCTGCCTGTTTGGCAACAATAGCATTCATTCTAGATATATATTTGTGAAGATTAAACATGTAGCCTACTGTGTCTGTGACGGTTCAATCACAAATCTATGGAGCCTTAACCTTTTCATCAGTGGTTTCAAATACCTTGCCGCAGAGTCAAAAACAGTGTTTTCAAGTAGGCTTAACCAGAGTCCTACCTGCGCATAGTCTGATAGTCTTTCAACTTTCATCAGATGTTAATTGCCACCCTATCCTACAGTAAATTTGAGATCAAGTAGGAAGATGATTTTTATTTTGTAAATACTGAGGGCTAAAACGACACTGCTATAACTTACATTGATACTGCCATGATTTATAGATATCTTGCATCTGCTTTCTTGATAAAGTGCATGTGACTAAAATGAAACTAAAGCAGGGGTGGGCAACCATTTCTGCGGAGGACCACATTGAAAACTTTATTGCTACCGGGGGCCGCATATATTACACTTTAAAATCTTTAACAAAAACTTTTACATTAGCTAACACAAAATGAAGGTGAAAATATTCACTTCGGGCTGGGTAAAAATGCGGTTTCGAATGAAACGTGTGGAATAAAATCTTGAGAATTCCAATCTAATCGATAAAATTACCTTAGCGTAGGCTCGAAATATGTACTATTGCGTATGTGTGGCTGCCCTGCGCGCCGTAGTTTGCCCACCCCTGAACTAAAGTAAATTTGTTCCCGGTGTCAAGCGAAATTTCTGACCTATTAATGTTTTAATGTCAGTTATGTTTTCATGACCTATTAATGTTTTAATGTCACCTATTAATGTCAGTTATTTTGCTTCACAAAGTAAAGAAATAAAGTTTGGTGATTACTTTCTGGGTGTTTATGGAGTAAATTAAAACTTTTTTCACAGATTTTGGATACCCACAACAAGCTACAGCACAGGCAGGTTTTTTTAAGGCGTTTTAGGGAACGGATTCGGGTCCCTAGAATCAGAGAAAATTATCACCGGGTTCCTAGAATCATAGAAAATCGGGTCCCTAGAATCAGAGAAATTGGGTACCTAACATTTTCCTTAAAAAAAACCCTGGTACAGGAATAAATATAACCACTGAAAAATATTGGACTTAGCTTTAGACCACAATTATTTTTCTTTTTCTAACCTTAACTAAACACCAAATCCTAAGCCCTAAACATCAATTTTCTCAGCGTATTTGACATGTACAATAGTACTCTGTGCGTATGCACATGGCGTGAAATCAGAAATTTCACAAGTCAGGAATTTCGCTTGACACCGGTCGATTGGATTTTGTTATTTAAACACTAATGGATTTTTAAAAAATACTTCAACCGCTTACGCTAGAATGACTAGATCAGCAGTTCCCAAACTTTTTTGAGCACATACCAAATCTGAGTTTGGTGAACACCTAGTAATTAAGTTCGTTTAATATCAGCGATCTACATTTTTCTCACGTACCTACACTACAGAGAGACACAGACATGGCCGCAATTTTGTTGTGAAATGTGGGGGGACACGTTGGTGTGAAACCAATATATTGCGAAACCTAAAGAGAAAATGTGGGGGGATATGGCACATTATATCTTCACTGTCTGAAAAAGTGAGGGGACGCGTTTGGATCGCCAACACCGGTTTGGATCGCCTCGGCGTGACCCTTTTTTGACCATTCGCCACCCTTGTTTGGGTTTCGACCCATACTTTGGGAACCACTGGACTAGATAAACTTAACAACCGCTGTGTTAACTGTGGCGAAAATTATTTCTTAACGTTAGAGCAGAGCCATGGTGACAATCGATTGTGACTTCGTTTTCGCAAATACCTAACTGTTTTCACACTTTGTGTTGTCAAACATATGCAAGTTTGTTTAGAGAACATGTGTAGCTTTCCCCAATTTACGATATTGTCTTTATCATATTTGTAAGTTATATTGTTAACTCTAAATAGCTAGGCTAAATAGGCCTAGCTAATCGTATTTGGGAAGCTAGGTTGGTGCAAGTAGCCCACAAAAATGCTACTGCAGTCCCATTTCACAGCGTTTTAATGAAATAAAATCAAAACGCTGTTCTATTTGCTACTCATGTTGTTAGTTCGTAGCGTTTGCCACCAGGTTTCAAATCAAGCAGATAAATTAGATCTTCTAGCGATTTTTATTACCGACGTTTCGCCCACCTATTCCAGTGGGCTTCCTCAGGGCAGGCTTTTTCCTCATTGCCCTGAGGAAGCCCACTTGAATAGGTGGGCGAAACGTCGGTTAATAATAAAAATCGCCAGAAGATCTAATTTATCTGCTTAAAATCAAAACATTTTTCAAACGCGTCAGTGTTTCTCAAAATTTTTTATTCCATCGCCCCCTTTTCACTCTCGACACGTCGTTTTCGCCCCCAAAGCTTGATAAAGCAAACACAGGGTAGTAGATTTAAAGAATTGTATTTAAGGAAAGTATTAAATAGCTGAAACAAGTCATTAAAAAGCTAAACTAAGCCATTGTATTACGACGCTAATATTATGTTCAGAATTCCTGTGAAAATAATCCAGCCCTACGGAGTCGGAGCGTTGGAGCTGGGCATTTTGCCTGGAGCCGGAGCTCAAATTAAAAATCAGAAGGAGCCGCATCCGGAGTTCAGTTGAAAATTTATAGGACCCGGCCGGAGTTATGTTCATTTGAGAGGTAGCTCCGGGTCCTTTCCTAGATACTAACGGTTTTGCCAAATAGACTTAGGTGTGCTCTTTACAGCACACTAAACGCAATTGTTATGAGTTACGACACCAGACTGCAATAATAGATCTGCAAGCCTTCGATGTTTCTTTGGTTTAATAATCGCTGAGGCTGTGACATCGTAGCTGGCAGGCGTGGTGTTACTTGTTGAACAATGGTTCTCAAACACTGTTCTAGTAGCCGCATGCAACTCCCAAGCATCCTTTGTGCGGCTGTTAGCAATCTTTCTGTAACAGATTCTATTTGAATGAGAGCTGATGATGCCTACTTTTTAGGCACAATATATACTCTGTAAGAGCTTAATGTCTAAATATTTGCTGGGAAAGGATCCCTTTGGATGGGCAGTGTCTTTCAGTTACACCTCTAAAATTTTGTGCAAAAGACTTCGTTGCAATAAAACAAAACGTGTCAATTGTCTCGTGGCAAATCTCTCTAAAAATTCGTAGGTTTGGATTTGGCTCCCTTCAGCGAAACGGTCGAGAATCACTGTTGTAGAAGTAAGAAAAAAGTTAACTACCACAGCATCCTACTTTTTCGTCAGATTATCATACCGGCTCTGTAGTGGTGTAGCGATCTAAAAAGAACTGAGCTATAATGAGTAGGTATATAATAAAATATCCATAGCATTTGTAGCTGTGTAAGCATGCTGTTAGCAGGAAGCAGACATGGGGCGATTACAGCACAAATGTAATCGATTACGATTACTTGACACTTGCTCGATTACGATTGCGAATAAACAAAATCACAATGTAATCGATTACGATTACATTGAAAGTAATCACGATTACAATCGCGATTACATTTGTCTTGAGACATCTTCAGAACGAAAACAAACCTCATTTGCATGGTTTGATGTACTGTAAGTATATTTTCAGACAGCATGCGATATTAATGAATGTAATAAAATTACTAATCTGTAAACATCAAGCACCGGGAAAAAAGTACAATAATTGTTTAACGAGATGTTCGTGCTGTAAAAAAACAGTGGCGCATTTAGCAGTGATGGAGTCTCGAGACTTGGTCTCGGTCTCGAGACCCATTTTTGCGAGTCTCAATCTCGAAGGTTTCAGGTCTCGTCTCGGTCTCGAAGGTTTCTGGTCTCGAGAGTGTGAATATTGCAGAGAAGTGATTTATTAAAATTTCTGTAATTCGACGATTTTTGTTTGTTGTATTTTCAGGTAAGAAACAACCAAAACACGTCGGAAAAATGCTAGAAATTTGATAAAAGTCAACTCAGAAGTGATAACGACATTTTTTTTAAATTCGGCAAAATGCACAAATTTTGAAGTCTCGAGTCTCGGTCTCGAACTTCAAGTCTGGAGTCTCGGTCTGGTTTCGAAAATTTTACAAGGTCTCGGTCTCGAGAGTTATGGTCTCGACTACATCACTGGTAATTAGAGGTCTGAGCTAGAAGGGAAACTTAGCTGAAAGAGGCCAACTGTCCTCTGTAGGTGGCCTACAAGTTAACACTCAGACAAAAAACTTGAGAAATAATGGTGAATCCGTGTGTGGATGGCTATAATAAAACCTCAAATCAACGGAAATTTTCCGAAAAACGTAAAAGACAACCTGCTGAAAACCAAAAGATTACTAAAACCGAAATATAAGTTAAGTGGGGGCCTGGTTTTTACATTTAGCTGGCCAGGGGAGTCAAATCCACCCTCATCCTTCTCGTAAGTTACTCCACTGGAACAAACACTTTAAATATTAATTAAACAAAAATGATCAATGTTTAAAATGCTTGTTACAGTTGATATACATCAAGGCTTCAAATCTTTGAGAGTCGAATGACATCTATAGGCTTGAACATTCGTCCAGCGACACTGAAAATGCGTTTGTTAATAATTTCAAAATTTCTGACTATTTCTTCGAAGTGCGGGTTACGATCGTCTGCAAGCCAGCATGGCATTGTGCAGCTTTTAATTTGAAATGAAATGAACAGTGGTGCCAATGTAGCTGCGTATCTGTCTATTGGACCACCAAATGTCAGTGGTCAACAAAACCTCACGGGTTTCGTTGAGTTTTTTTTTAGTAGTATCTGGTGGATCACGGATGACATGCTAGTTATCAGTGTTGTGGACAAATACTTTCGACTTGGATTAAAGTACCTTATTCCTCTGAAAAAAAAAATTTACTGTATATAAATTACTAATTATATACATAGCCTACTCCACCGCTTACATTCATAAGTTCACTCTAAATATATATAAATGAAACCAACACCTCTCCTCGTAATGTCCCGCTATTCTGTTGCCGAAGTGTCAACTCGTTTTTAAGTAAAGCTGTTATTTTTGTTGCTACGTCTCACCAGACTCACTACGTTACTTCTGGAGGCTAATAGGAAGGGTAGCTGGAACGAAGCGAGAATTCGCTACAAACGCTGCGCTTGCCGCTGGACATTCTGGATTTAACGCAGACAAACGGGCAAATGTCCTTCCCTGAAACACAACCATAGCAAACGATGCTAAAGGAGGAAACTCAGCCGCCACAACCGCCGTTCAGCACACAGTGATGTAGGGTGAAGATTACCAAGTATAATTGCGAACGTAATCGTCGATTACGATTAATTTGGCAATGTAGTCGATTACATTTCATTTTTGATCAATACAATCTATTACGATTACTCAAAAAACTGTAATCGATTACGCTTGACGATTACGATTACCCTATGTCTTGCAGGAAGTATGATTAAGGTTATGACACCATTGCAGATTTAAGGGTGAAATGCATGGCACGCCATTGTAAAGTAGGAATTTTTGTTAGAAACCAAAAGGTTTACTTCACGTTTTGCTAGATTACTGGCAAAGTTCACTAGGAACCATTACGTTTACAAGCAATAGCATAACATGAAAGTTATACAAATTGGTAGCGAACTGCAGGCGCAGATTTACCACTAGGCTACAAAGGCTTAAGCCTAGGGCCCACGATTTCAGGGGGCCCCAAATTTTGGATAGTAAAGACAATTTCCAGCACTTCTACAAGCAATTATAGCACTTCTATAAGCAATTATATTTGTATTTTTGTATTGGTTCAACGCATATTCTTTACTATGACCCTAACAAAAGATCTCTATAGAACAGTGGTTCTTCACCGGGGGAGTGTCAGCAAATTTCCAGGGGGGCGTGGGCGCTACACATTATTGAAAGTTTGATCAATAAAGTTATCAAACAATACATTTTCTCTTACAACTTATATATAGCAAGAGGGGCTTGAAACAAAAGACAAGTACTTAGGGAGGCGTGGTAAAGAAAAGGTTAAGAACCACTGCTATAAAAGAATGAAGGCATAGGATTGAAGTGAATGACGATGAGCATTCTCTTTTCATGGCGTTGAGAATTGGTAACTGTTACGTACAATGTGTGGAACAACACGCCTGAATTCATTTTTCAGAATACACGAGGCCATTGAGGTAGGCTACTGCTACTCAATAAATATGCAATGGGAGTGTGGTCAGATAACTTCACCGCTGCCTTTTTCGTCGGTTTCATTGTGGCTGTTTTTGTTCCAGATATCGAGAGAATTTAGAATAAAGTAATATGATTATGAATTGGAACAACTTGTTCAGTGAATGTAACGAGCACGTGTAGTGCTAATTTGTATAACATCAGATGTCGCAAACCTTCCAGAAGGGCCCCGAATTCAAAAAAGGCGAGGGCCCCGAAAATGAAAATTCGCCTCTGGCGAACTGGCATTGCTTTGCATAGTAGTACATTATCAGGAGGGTATAAAAATCACTTTTAACAAATGCGGACTTTTCATGAAGTTTTCATCTGTGGAAAAAATCTTTGTTTTCAGCACGGTAACCAGTATTATTTTCTCCTAAGCTTAGCGCGTTAAATTGTGCTTTACTTTGCGATTCATCACTGCTTAGTATGAGTGCAAAAGATAAAAAATCAGAAGTTTTCAGCAGAAATCCAATGTGAATTTTTTGCCAGAAGTCACACTATTTCTTTGAACACATCTCCGCATTTGGGTTAATGCAAATGTGTGCGTTTTTGAAAGAAAACATGAGAGTCGATTATGTGTTTTGCGCTCTTTGTATAGTTTGCCCGGGCAGCGCTGTTATCTGGAATCGTCAATACTGCAACAGGCAAAGCATACGAGTGCAAAACCCTTGGTCAATTGGGACTGGTCTGTATGTAAATGTTCGGACACGAATGTAGTTTTCCAAACAGCCATTTTCTTGATTCTGTCGTAAGAAAAAACAAAAGGTCCTCAGGCATTGACGGCAAAGCCAGCGACTGTCTTTCCAGAAATTGTTTGTACGTCGTTTTGTCGCTAATTTCCTCATGGTAACAGCGCTGCTTGTAAAAAACTACCAGATTAAATTACTTAAATGTTTGGTATATTCTCTTGGTTTTGTGTACTTGATTTCATTAATTTTCTATTCAACTTGGGGCACACCAAGACAGTTACAATATTAATGTGTGAAAACGAATAGAAGCCGGAGCTGGAGCCCGATACATGAAAAAAGAGAGCTCCGGAGCCGGAGCCACACTCATGAAAACCAAGAGCTGCGGAGCTGGAGCCATGTTCACGAAACGAAGAACTCCGGAGCCGGAGCTGTGACCTTTTTACGACGGCTCCGCAGCCCTGAAATAATCCACACTGTAGCCGGGCACATAACGATCCAGAGTAAAAATTCAACAGATAAATTGCTTTAATAACAACCTCCAGCGATTATCATAGTAAATTGCAATTTGCAAGGAACTAGCAAGTCATGACAGTGTTGCGATCGGAAATCCCGAGCGGCATATGCGCAAAGCTTCGCACCGTGGCAGCAAGCAACAATAGAGTTCACATGCCATGGTCACTCTGTTATTGCTTGTTCGCGCCACATATATGTATGGTGTTGTTCTTCACGCACATCCTGTTCGTGGTGAATCACACAATCAACGCAACACCACCGGAGAGGTTGCAACAATAGTAGGACACTGAAGTTAACTCAATCATCAATTAGTGGTTGAGCATTTTCGCCCCCTCGGTGTTTTTCGCCCCCTTTGGTTTTTTCGACCCTTGCCCATCAAAATTGACCCCGAGGGGACGATTCCGCCCACTTTGAGAAACACTGGTGTAGATGGACTCTAGCCTTTACGTTATCAGCTGCATACGTCAACCAGTCGCTCAAGAATCGTACAAGATCCATGTCTTATATGCGCACTAATTTTGTTGACCTACTTCAGGGTCACTGCATTTGCTCAAAGTCGCCACTCGGCTTTGATTGAACTTGTACTGGTGTACATCAGAAGCGTGTAAATATAAAAAGCGCAATCACAATGGCGGGCATGATGACTTTTTGCTCAACTGCAATATCGGCTGCTAAAAGCATACTGCAGGTCTTGCACTTAACGGCATCGAGATTTTCACATGTGTTTTTGCAGGAAAATTTTACGAGCAAATGGTGGTTTTGATCTAGAGTAGAGGCTGGTTTTGATCTAGTAGGAGCTTTACTAAAAACAAATTTTTAAAACTCAACAAAAATAGACCTTCTGTTTTCCGGTTTAAATCTGGACTTAATTTTTCAGAAATAAAGCGCCAGAAACATGCGCGTTTCATGGATTCGGCTTTAAATCAATGGGAACTAAATATTTAGATATTGAGACTTGGTTGTTGTTTGCCCCCCTATCAAAATTTCTGGTTACGCGCCTGCAAGGTTCCCGTTTGTTTTTTTCCGGGAGTCGAGAATGTGCTTACTCAAATACACATGCAGTTAGCTGCGAGAAGAGAATTTATTATATGAATACTAGAGTGTATTTTTGCTAAAAAAATGAATTTCACAGGTCAGAGCAATGTTTCTCAAACTTTTTTATTCCATCGCCCCTTTTTCACTCTCGACGCGTCGTTTTCGCCCCCATCCCAAGCTTAATAAAGCAAACACAAGGTAGTAAGTTTAATAATTTTATTTAAAAAGAAAGTATTACCCAACTGAACCAAGCCATTAAAAAGCTGAACGAAGCAATTGTATTACGACGTTAATATTACGTTCAGAATTCTTGTGAAAATAATCCAGGCCTACGGAGCCGGAGCGCCGGAGCTGGGCATTTTGCCCGGAGCCGGAGTTTAAAATAAAAATCACGAACCGGAGTTCAGTTGAAAATTTAATACCTGAGCTATGGTCATTTGAGAGGTAGTTCCGGATCCGTTCCTAGATACTAACGGTTTTGCCAAAAAGACTTGCGTGTGCTTTTTATAGCACACTAAAAGCAATTGTTATGAGTTACGACACTAGACTGCAACAATAGATCTGCAAGGCTTCGATGTTTCTTTGGTTTAATAACTGCTAAGGCTGTGACATCGTAGCTGGCAGGCGTGGTGTTATTGGTTGAACAATGGTTCTCAAACACAATGTCTATTTCGTAGGCGAAATATATACTCTGTAAGAGCTTAGTGTATGTATCTTTGCTGGGAAAAGATTCCTTTCGATAGGCAGTGGCTTCCAGTAACACCTCTAATATTTTGTGTAACAGACTTCGCTGCAATAAAACAAAACGTGTCAATTGGCTTGTGGTAAAAACTTTTAGTGCGGCCTTCTAACAAAATCATGGGTCTGGATTTGGCTCCCTTCAGCGAAATGGTTGAGAACCACTGTTGTAAAAGTAAGAAAAACGTTAACTACCACAACATCTTACTTTCTAGTCAGAATGATCAAACCAGGTCTGTAGTAGTCTAGCGATCTAAAAAGAACTGAGCTATAAAGAATAGGCATATAATAAAATATCTGTGTAGACATGCTGTTAGCAGGGTGTGTGATTAAGATATGACACCACTGCAGATTTAAGTGTAAATGCACGGCACGCCATTGTAAAGTACGAATTTTTACTAGAAACCATTGAGGTTACTAGCAAGGTTTACCAGATTACTGGCAAAGGAAACATTGCCTTTATGAGCAATAGCATAACATGAAAGTTATAAATAATTGGTAGCGAACTAGCATTGCTTTACATAGCGGTACATTATCAGGAGGGTATAAAAATCAGCGTAAACAAATGTTGTACTTCTTGACGTTTACATCTGTGGAAAAATCTATGTTTTCAACACGGTAACCATCGGTCTTATTTTCTCCTAAGCTTTGCGAGTTAAATTGTGCTTTATTTGCGATTCATCACTGTTTATCATGAGTGGAAAAGATGAGAAATCAGAAGTTTTAGCTATTTCTAAAGAGTCAAATGTGAATTTCTTGCTAGAAGTCATACTATTTCTTTGAACAAAGGGATTTTTTAAAACATCTTTGCGCTCGTGTTAATGTTTATGTGCGCGTGTTTGAAAGCACACGTGAGAGAGGTAATCGACTGTGTTTTGCGCTCTTTGCGTGGTTTGCCCGGGCAGCGCTGTTAGCTGGAATCACCAAGATTGCAACAGGCAAAGCATGCAACGAGTGCAAACCACTTGGTTAGTTGGGACTGGTCTATGTTTAAATTTTCAGACACAAATGTAGTTTTCCAAACAGCCATTTTCTTGATTCTGTCGTAAGAAATAGCAAAAAGTCCTCAGACATTGACGGCAAAATCAACGACTGCCTTTCAAGAAATTGTTTGTATTACCGTTATCTTGAGTTACGTTTCTGCTAGTAGCTGTTATCTGAATTGTCTGAACCTGTGATTGTTGTTTTTTTGCTAGTTTCCTCATGGTACCAGTGCGGTTTGTAAAAGATTACCAGATTAAATTACTCAAAAAGGTTTGGCATATTCTTTTAGTTTTGTGTACTTGATTTGATCAACTTGAGGCACACCAAGACAAGTAAAATGTTAATGTGTGGAAACGAACATAAACCGGAGCAGTGGCGTACGCAGAATATTTCCGAGGGGGGACAAGTTTAGTCACAAACGCGTGACGTCACAAATCAACTTTAGGGGAAGTGCCGAAGACACGACCACTCTAGGGGGGTCCGGGGCATGCCCCCGGGAAAATTTTGCAAAATTACACCTAAAAATACGCATTTTTGTGCATTTTGGAAGCAAGTTTTAGACAATACTGTTTTTGCATTCTTTTATTTTTAGGGTCTGAGGGGGTGGCCATGGCACAGTGGCCTCCCCTTCCGTACGCTAGTGGGCACAGCTTGCCTGGCCCCTCTTGGCTACGCCTATGAAAACCACTGATTTACATGAACAGTGACTACTTAAAAGATTCTAATTGCAAGTGGGCAACAGCGTTGAGTATATTTGCGAAGCATATTTAGTTAGAATCGCTAGCTGTGCAGTTACTGCTACATGTGCTTTGTATTAATTCGACCTTTAAACTGAGCATCTACATGGACATGGTTGTCGAAATTCAGGTCACAAATTGTTAACCTGGAACCATGTGCGTCCGCAAAAATTTTTCCAGGGTGGGGGCAACGTTGATATTTTGCTTACCACTTTCAGGTTGCTGGCGATGCAAGCCAAATGGACGTTCACAAAACGGTTTACCTCTTCTAAACCAACACCACAAAGCAAATACCGCATGTCATTGTCACGGCAACCGTCACATACATGTGGTTCGTTGCCAGCAGTTGCCAGGTATATTACGATAATTTACAAAGTAGGGGCATAGGGCTACACGCAGATTTTCAAAGCAAGATATTTCTTTTCAAGGGAACATTGCCGTGTTCTTAGAAAGAAGCATTGTCATGGTCTTCAATAAAACCACAAGTTATGACTTTATTTTGTCAAGTGAACCTAAATGATTTGTGGCCGTCGTATTGTTAGGTAACAAAGACTCACAGGAGAGCAATCTCCTCGCAAGTTTCGCAAACAGCCTCTGCTGGCAAAGGAACGGACATGAGTGAACTGTGACTTCATCCAGGGTTTTCCAAGAGTTTTTATCAGAATACCGACATGGTCATAAAGCGAAGTTTTAGTGTATTTGGTGGTGGTCGTAAAACGAAGTTCTACGGCAGGGTTTCTTAACCTGGGGTGCTAGCACCCCCAGGGCGTGCTGAATTAATTTCAGGGGGTGCTGGGGAAGGTTACATATGTGGCGGTCAAAGGTAAAAGGAATATGATGTACTGCGCTTGTCTTTACTTTATCCTTGTAGTAACCAGGTGTTAGCGAATGGTAGGGGGTGCTGGACTGCTTAGTTCTGACCAAAAGGTGTGCTGAGGTAGAAAAAGGTGAAGTAACGCTCCACTGCGGTATTTTGAGAGACCATTAGAAAAACTTTGAGAGACCACTTCGGTCCTTCAAAACACCTTAAAAAGCACTGACCTCATCACTGCATAACCAGAATTGTGAACCTGGCTCTTGAGCAGTGAGTGCCATACCGCTAAATAGACTGTCATTGCAAGAATTAATTCAGTTGATCGTAATTAAGCTGCTGACTCCATGTTTTATAATGAAAATCACGGCCAATGAAAATGATACAAACGACATACTGCAAACGTTTCGATAACTCCTGTTATCATCATCAGTGCATTGCAAATTGAACTGCAGTGATCATGCTGCAGGTTCTTATTGGTCACCCAGGAGAAAAGCGCTGTAAAAAATGTAAAACGCGAAGGGCTTTAAAAAGTTAAAAATGCATAGAGGCACCTACTGGATGTTTGCATTCATCTCTGGTTTGTGTTCTTGAATCAACAAAGATTCAAGAATCTGCAGCCGTCGCCAATTATTGCCACTGCCAATCATCTCAGGTCTGTAAAAGTCAACCCGATGATCTGGGTTGGCTTGCAAGTGTCTGCATACTGAAGAGCTTAGTGACGTTCGATGCTCTTCTATACGATTTATTAAATTGCGTTGCGTTTGCCCGATGTGGGAGGCACGGCATGAGAAAATTTGGAAGCGGAAGTATAATTAAGTTAGTATTCGATTATTGCTTCAATTCAATAATCACACTCATATGTTTTTGTTTCAGTAAGCACACACAACGCGACTGCGCTCTAACGTTTGGAATAATTTTTGTTCATTTTGGCATACGAAACCAGTGTTTTTATTTTTTGCTGCTTACGTCCGTTGAAAAACGTAAATTTGAATTAATTCAAAAGCAGAAAGAAAATCATCGAGAAAGAAACTCATCGAACGCAAGGACTTCAAAGAAATAACGTGGAAAAAAACAGATTAATTGGTTTCCTTTGCAAACAGACCCTTTCCGTTGATTGTTCACTCACAAGTCGAACTACTCGCAGCTGTGATATGCTTCGAGTTCCTGGCATTAAGCCGTTCCGAAATCAAATTGACAGTTCTGAGTCGGACAAGCCAGCACAATTGATAACTCACAGTCGTGCTTCCGAACGGCACAGAAACTCTGGGAGCTAAAGGAAGCAATAGATCAGACTTTACAATGGTTTGCATCAGTTTTTCTCAGATACCAATGATTGCGCCCATCATATTCGCACTCTAACTTCCCTGCGACAGCAACCAGTTAATGAAATAGTGCATATGGAAAGCAGGGACGATTGGGATTCAACATTGAGATTGTTGCTTTCAGATGGTTGAAGCCAAAAAAGATTTAAACGATGGAAAGAGGCATAAGTTTGTATGCATCTAGGTGAGAAAAATGAAATGGTTAGGCTATCTATAAACACTTTGAGAGTGGGGCAGAAAAGCGCAGTAGATATTATTTGACACACGGTAAATACAGACTTTTAGGCTTTGATTGCAACTTCTTTCAGTAACAGCAAAAACCCTGCTCTCGTAACAAAAAAACGAAAGCCAGGGTCAAAACCAACTGGTATTTTCGGGAGGGGGCGCAATGATTGTAACTTGTTGTTGTACTATTTTCGGAGGACAAAATGTTTGTAACATGTTGTACCTAACAACTAAACATGTTTTTGAAAATTTCGGCGGGGGCAGTTGCCCGGTTGCGGGCCTTATGAAAGCGGTCTGAAGTGCCGAATGATTAGAAATTTGTTTGGTAGAGGATATTTTGCATTTTTGATGTTGATTGTTGTTGTGGTTGTTTTGCACGGCGAGATTTTAAATTTTGCAGCAATTCACAGCTGTACGTTTATTTTGTTTGCAGTTTTGAAGGTCTTCGTCAAAAACTAATAAAAATTGTGATATGCTTGCAAAACATAAACAAGCATACAATAAGTGTAATGCTGAATAAAAACAACTCCTTGAACAAAAACGAAGAGCTAAAAAATTTTAACACCCATACACTGCTTTTGCTAAGTTAAATATGGGAAAAGAAATCACGCAAACATTATGCAGCAAAATTTTGTCTTGCCTTTCCCAGTTCACAAAACTGCTGGCAGAGGCGTGAATGAGAAACTGTAACTATATATCAATTTCTAACAAATGCCGATATAATAAAAAAAAGCGAATCAGCTTAGACTGGGACGCATTTTTCGGGGTACCTGTGTCAATGACAAGAGAGCAGGAGGGGGAAATATGTCTATAATGGAAAATAGCAAATAGAAAGTAAAAGTGTGGTGGCCAAAACGCAGTGAGCAAGGCTCCCTACAGCGTCACTGGTTTTGTTTTTCCCCGTTACAAGCTCCAAATTCTGAAAGGTTTCATTCGTGACCTTTCGGAAAATAAACTGCTCATAGCCACTTCGATCATTAAGCAAAGCAGATGTGGCCTCATTAAGCAGTTTGTTACAATTTTCATTTTTTATAAATACAAGCAAATGGAAGCTTAATCCGTTTGAGTTATTTCTTGAAGTGGAATAACTTTTGTTCTTCATATCTGCTTTACGTAACTTTGGTTCAACCCTGAGCTGTTTATGGCTCAGTCGCATATTGCAGAAATAATATATACTTCATCATTTACTGGTATACTGTTCATCTATAGGTTCTGAATTTGTTTTAAAGAGGTCGAGTTGATAGTCTTCGTGTATAAGATGAATAGTGATTACTTCCTCCGACTTTTGGCTGTGGTTATTGTGGCTGTTTTTGCAATCCATGGAGGGAGGTCCGAAGAAATTATAAACAAAAACGTGGAGAATATTGTCCCAGTCACAGAACCGCAGATAGATTTTTTTTACCAAGGCAAGCATGCTCGGCTGTGAATTTTATTCAAGTGGAAAACAAAAGTGCATCGTTTTGAGAATTAAAAAAGTTATCAAAGTTTTGTCATGAAATGAGTTAGAAAGTGTTCAGCTAACCGCTGCACTACAACTTATAGTTGCTGTTGGCTTCCTACACTTTTCACTACAAGATCAAGAAAGCAAATAAGCTATCGCGAAAAAATATAGCACATAAAACTTCAAACCATACTGTTCGCAAATGCGTGGAGCATCAACCCGATAGCATGATGGTCTTTAAGATGACATGAAATATTTCATCCCAACGGCAACCCTTTACGTCCCGCGCCCGCCAAAATTTTGGCGCAGGTTTGCAACGCTGTGACTCGCCATCCGATTGAGATAAAAAGCTGTTCAAACCATCTACGGATTCAGCAAGTCATGTAGTTGAGAATAAAAATTTTTTTTTTGTTTTGGGTTTGGGGTTCTCTGGGGGAGGACGTCACAAGTGGGGGTGTCATCTCTGTTTCTTTGGCCTACTTTACGCGGCCCTGGACGCCAACCCAATTGGCCAACATTTTCGCTCAAGTTTTTTTAGAAACTAGGTTATCCTACGAGTCTTTAGAGCCCTTGATTGGCTTTCTAGCATATCTGGATCAAAAATTATGCCACAAAAACCAAAAAGTGGTCAAAATTTCTACCCCTACAAAAGGAAACCAGGGGTTGAATGACACCCCGTTTGTATATGGCCATAACTCGCCGTTAGAATAGGCTAGACAGCTGTTCAAGCCATCTAAAGACTCGTGATGACTAGTAGTTTAGACAGAAAAAAAATTTTCAGCTGGAGATCTGAGTTTTTTTGTTGATGTTTACATATTGAGAGGATGTTTATGAATATTTGTTTACATTTGGATGATGACGTCATATCCTGGGAGTCGAACAATCCATCAGATTTTGTGACTCAAAGTTTTTTTGGATTCTTGGCTACAATACGAGTCTTTAGAGGGTTTGATGAACTTTCTAGCATTTCTGGTTCAAAAGTTATGGTAAAATAAGCAGAAATTAATTAGGAAAATCCCCTGAAATTACTCAGCCATATCCTCAATGATTTGGGGTCTCTGGCACTTACTTGGGCACCAGAAACGCTTGGAAGTCGATCTAGCCCTCTACAGCTTCAAATTCCAGCCTAGAATACAACCAAATTTTGAACCATAAATTCGGCCCATTGTCCGGGTGATGACGTCATAATAGAACAACCAAAAGAAGCAAAACCTACCCTTTTTCTAACGACACCCACCGAAAACCCCGAACCCAAATCTCAAAAGTTTTTTTTATTTTTTTATTCAGTGAAAACTACAAGACTTCGAGTCTTTCGAGGGTTCGAATAGCTCGCTAGCATCTTCTGGCGGAGAGTTATGGATGTTGAAAATGGCGCCAGTGGGAGACTTAATGCATTTTCTG
>Ga0210059_1005425_pt1 | contig 20563 bp, 14 predicted proteins | sample Ectturendosymbi2_FD_188042 | JGI IMG/M metagenome (GOLD analysis project Ga0210059, IMG submission 188042) | Ecteinascidia turbinata endosymbiont from Florida, USA - Sample 2 (SPAdes) (version 2) | ecosystem: Host-associated > Tunicates > Ascidians > Unclassified | place: Key West, Florida...
CATACTGCAGAGCTTAGTGACGTTCGATGCTCTTCTATACGATTTATTAAATTGCGTTGCGTTTGCCCGATGTACGAGGCACCGCATGAGCAGGTAAGCTTGTACACAACGTTAAACCGATTTAGTAAAGCTTGCCGGTCTTTAACAGAGAACAAGGGGAGAGGGTTCAGCCGGTGCACCACGTTGTTGCGTGACACCGTATTTTCTGTATAAGAATTGCTGAATGCAACGGTCCAAAAAATTGTTGGGGTACCCGTTGCGAGACAACATTCGCTTAATATTCATAAATTCCGTGTGCACCAGTTGTTAGGCACTGGCAATATCATAAGGGCAGCGGAGTAGAGAGTTGACAAGGTTTCGTTTCCTGTGCAAACAAGATTCAGTTTTCGCATTTGCATTATATCTTGCAATAGCGTTTTGGTTTGGATTTGAATCTGAAAAACTTAAATCACTTTATTGGTATCTGGAAAAGACACAAGGTCACAGTATGACACCCACTGCCAAGATCACGATATGCAAATACTACATTAAACCACGAAAAGGTGTCAATATATTGTGCCCCTACTGACCCCTCAGTGAAAGCAAAGTCTCAGGTCTGCCTCTACGCAACTTGTGGACGCTCTTGATCCTTAAAATGCAGCAGCTAGACAAACAAAACAGAAACCTTCCCTCAATCTTGATCATCACTGAAGCAAAAAATCCTTATTTCTTTGTGTGCAAACGAACTGGGTTTGTCCATCAAGAACTCAGAGATTTTGTAAAAATGGCTTTGACTCGAGTCTCGAGTCATTGACAGTGACTCGAGTCGAGTCGAGTCATTCTGTGAAATACGTGACGCCATTCGAGTCGAGTCACCATTTTTTTCAACGTGACTCGAGTCGAGTCCGAGGCACCAAAAATCGTGACTCGAGTCATTGACTCGAGTCACGCTATCACTGCTACCTGTACGTCGCAAAGTTGATGATGCCGTCTAGTAGGCGACATTTATACTCTGCAACATCCTAGTACCTGATTCTTTGCTGGGAAACGATTCTTTTCGATAGACAGCCTTAAAATGTGTTTATATGAATTGTCGATTGTGCAGCAAACTTTATTATCTAGTGAAAAAAATTTACTGCTTAATTTCCAGGTGTTTTTTTGTTACGAAAAAATGTCATTTTTTTCCTTTTTGGCATATTCTGAAACACAATTTTGTTCATTTTGTCTTGATGGACTTGGCAACACTGCATAGAGCAGGTCAGGTTTGCAGAGGTGTACGGAGTGTGAAATTTTTGACTCCAACTCCACTCCTGCTTCGGTTGAATATACTCCGACTCCAAAACATTTTTAAGTTTCGGACTCCGACTCCTGCTTAAAATCCAAAGTGAATGCAATAAACTTTTGGCAGTGTCTAAACGACCGTATCCGGTTTTCGCTTTAAAAAGACTAAACAACAGTATTAAACGAAATTGCTGAGCTCTGCAAAATATGTGACCTCTTCTTTACATGTCAGTTGCTTCTAAGATTAAAGGATTAAGGTGGCTATGAATTTTTTTGTAACCCTATACCCTAAATCCTAACCCTCAACACTAAACGCTAACCCTAAACCCTAACTTTAGACACTAAAACTGAACCCTAACCATAACCACAAACCCGAAACATAAACACTAACACAAAACCCTAACCCTAAGTGCTAAACCTGACCCTAGTCCAAAAGCTCTGCTTTTCGAAATGTACATCACAAGGGGTTCAAAAATTTTGACATACAATCTTGTGTAAGTACATCAAAAGATAACTGAAATGCAACAAAGGAGTGACTCGAATTGAAAATTGTCTAGTCACTTCCCACTCGACCATGACAGTAGTGAGAATTTCTCCAACTCAATTTTGTATCCGGCAGAAAACTGGATGCGGGATACGGTCTTTTTGTCTTTCGAAACGCAAAACTGGATGCGCTTGTTGAGACACTACCTGAACTTTTTATATGAGCTAAATTTTGTTGACCAATATATTTTCAACGTATCACCATGAACAAGAAATTGTCCAAATATTTACAACACACATGAAACTCACCAACCTAACCTAATTTACATCCAAGTTGTATTAAAATTTTGGACTTCCTGTGAAGTAGTTTTTCACATTTGCATTAAAATTATAACATCCTTTGTAAAAAAACAACCTGCAATAATAATAATCAGCAATAAGCAGACTAACCACACATTCAAAAAATAACTCTGGCTCCACTCCGGATCCGGCCCTTTTCTTAACAAATCAACTCCGGCTCCACTCCTATTTTCGAAATTCGTTAAGACTCCGGCCGGAGTCCACTCTGACACTGGCTCCTGAACACCTCTGCAGGTTTGGCCACCCCTGCTATAAAGGCTTGGGGGCGTTGCCAAGCGTAGAGTTTGCTTGTGAGCAAGGTTGTCTTTGCATATAGAATTGCTAGTTTCTCCAAACGTCACCAACAACGAGGAAGCTTAGTCATTGTATGAGTAGCCTACTGTTCTACTGTAACCAAAAGCGTACGCAAGGGGGTGTTGGGGTTAACTCCCCCCCTTGAGCTTGCTATTTTACAAAAACTTTGTTATGAGGCGAGTGTATAGGGCTTGTTTTTTACAAAAATAAGGGGAGAGTGTGTAGAAGAACATGCCTATTATGTCAACAAACTTCGCTTGAAAACATGAATATGACGCCAGATTGTGACGTAACAAACAGCGCACACCAAATACAAATGGCCATCATCGGCCACTGAATGAAATCCCCCCATGAAACTTTTCTGCGCACGCCACTGACTGTAACTCCCGACAAAACTGCCTAACATTTTAAGTTGTTAAGCCAAAGCAAGGCGTTTGACTCTCACCCTATTTCGATTTCGGTTTCACAGATTTCCCAGTGCACAAATCTTTATTTACAAAAGGCTGCTTAGCAGCAGCAGAAAAATATTACGACGCTGGCATGTCAGCAAAACAGCAAACGTGTGCCGCATGCGAGGCAGGAACGAAAACTCTACTTGCTCTCCAAAATGGGTACAATGTCAAGAACGGATGTCCGTCAGTGCGGATATCATTAACGGATGTGCGATGACATAACCAGTGTAAAAAATACCTCATTACACGATTAATAAATGTAAAAATACAACAGAAAAAATATTGTCGTTGCGATTTAATACAATTTTCCCCCGAACCCGTATTGCTAAAAAGTTGCGATGTTTTATACTTTTTATATTTTCACAACTGTTGATACCTAAATTTCGGTCCCACTCGAGCTTGTTATCAAGAATGGAATAATGTTGTTGCGAGAGGGATGGTGGCTGAAAGTAAGCGTCGGCTAGCAACAAATAATATTTTTATAACGTTGTGGTGTCACTACTTACTGCAAAATATCGGTTTTTGCGACTCGGGTTGCATCATTTTATATCCGCAACCAAGATCCGCTACTCACGGATATCCGTCTTTTACAGAGCACCTCAAAAAGTCAAGTTAATTCAAGTCAAGTCATGTCTGCGCTGTAAGTACTCGACAAAGCTTGAAACAAAGCTCAATCGACAAAGCTTGAAACAAACAGCACAGGTTGGGTGAAAGATGGCTAAAGCAGTCACTTAATCAAGCCCGGCCTATACTGAATGACTGTCAAGTTTCAATATTACAGGTGAAGCACAAAACATGAGTTTAAAATGAAACAAAAACAAAACAAAAAAAGGCAAAAGTGTGCTCAGTTTAAGGTCAACTCTCAAAAACATCTTAAAATCACGTACTGTATATATTACACATAAGAGTCAATACCCAGCAAGCATTCGCGATTTTACTTGATTTGAAAACGTATGTAATGGTAGCATTTTGATATTATTGGAAATACAACCCCGTGCAACAGGTCTTACATATTGCAGCATTTTTTACCACAATCAGTTCTAACACGTTTATGATGAAAATGTCCTGAAACGTGTTGTCTTGTGCCATGATCATGTATGTTGTACAGTTTCGAAAAAAAGTTATCAAAAGAAGAGTGCAGGATATCGGCATTATACTTATACATGAAATTTTCCAAATTAAGTTGGTACAAATCAGACACTTTGAGAATTTTAAGTAATTAAAAAATGTTGCTTGCACTTGATGTTCTATTGCTAAAAGTCATGCATTTCACAATTCGGTTTTGTAGCACTTGCACTGGCTGGATAATAGTTTTATACGCTCGTCACCAATCAATTATGCAGTATTGCAAATGTGAATGGAAGAGACTGAAATAGACCAAACGCAAAGTTTTTATATCAGAAAAATGTCTAATTTTACACACTACACCGCAGGCTTGAGAAAGTTTCCTACAGAGACTACTAATTTGCGGTTTCCACGAAAGTTTTTATCAATTATAACACCAAGATACTGGATACTGTCAGTTTGCTGTATTCTCACACCATTCATTGAAATTTCAAAATTACAATTTTGAGAACGTGTTGCAGTTAATATCATGTAAGCTATTTTATTATAGTTTATTGGTAATCTGTTAGACCTAATCCAAGTATCGACTTTACCAAGTTCATTTTGGACATTAAGTTGTAACATTTTAACCGTTCGACAACCATTTCGTCAGCCGGAAGCCAGCCTTCGCGAGCAAGGGTCGTAAACCACCAACCAGTTCGATTGCTGTTTCAACGTCCGAAACTGAAGTCAAGCAGTCGTCGACTTACATACATCATTCTACTGTCGACGCAACAACAGGTTCGTAAGCTCCACCAAAATCACGCGCGGCTTGACGCAAACTAAAGGTCGCATAGCTAGGAGAGGAAGTGGCCCCAAAAGGGTGAACTTTCATCCTATAAGGCGTAACTTTTTGAGTGAGGTCGCCATTCGGCCACCACAAAAAACGTAAACAATCGCGGTCACAAGAGCAAACTCGGATCTGATAAAACATCGCTTCCACATCTGCGATTAGCGCTATTGACTCCTGGCGAAATCTTAGCAGGACTCCATCTAGGCGATTGTTTAGGTCAGGGACTTGCTTCAGCACTGGGTTAAGTGACATGTCCTGGTGCACTGGCGCACAATCAAAGACAACATGGAGCTTACCAGGCTTTTTGTCGTTTACTCCATGGTGTGGTATGTACCAGGTGCGTCTTCTAGTCTGGATCTCTCCTTCCGGAACTTTTTCCGCATACCCTTTTTCGATCATGATCCGCATCTCTTCAACGTACCTCTCACGAACCTCAGGATCCTTTATCAAGCGACGCCTTAATCCCATCAAGCGCTTCTCAACCGTCTTCAGGTTATTCGGCAGAACCTTGAAGTCATGTCTCCATGGCAACGGTAACTGATAATGCCGTCGACAAACTCAATCGACTGTGACATTAATGAGTACGTTAGTCTGCCTTCTCTCGAAAGAGATGAGGCAGTGTTGTCAAAAGTGTTCTCATCGACTTCAACACTGTCCACAAGCACATCACTTTCATCAGACAAAAGCATGGCTTGAGCTGTTTCCAATACAGCGTGGGCTCCAACGTGTGCAATGCAGAAACTCGAACCATTTTCATTTTCGCCGGAATTCGTTGAATCGAACGCAGGTCCAAGCAGTAACCAGCCAAGAGGGGTGCGAACAGCATCGGGACAATGGTTATTCCCTTTACGCACCGCTTCAGAGTAGTTTGCTCCGATCATCAAAGTTACTGTAGCACCCTCTACCTCAGGAAGATCAACACCTCTAAGGTAGGAGTGGCTCTTAAGAACGTCATCACAGAGAACTACGTTGGGTTTTACAGGAATTTCATCAATTGCAACAACCTCAGTCAAATCTAGGCGGTCCACGCCTCTTACTGGCTCAACAGACATTGAAACGACAACAGTGTTGATCATTCGCGGACCAGTAAGTGTTTGGATATTTATAGACTTTGGTGAACCAACAGCGCCAAGTTTATCCACAAGTTTCTTCTCACATAACGAAACGCTGCTACCAGGCTCTAAGGGTGCGTATGTGGCAATTCTTTTTTCTCCGTGGTTGACCACTACCGGTACAACGTTTAAGTAAATGCCCAGGCCACTCACTTTTAGTCGAGCACTGTTTGTATCAACAACAGAGCATACAGCGTTAGGGTCATTGTCTTTGGAGGGGCCTTTGTCACGTGACTCCGTGAAATTTAGTAAACGATGGTGTAGCTTGTCACAACCCTCAACAGTACACACACCTTTTTCGTCATCGCAGTTCTTAATCTGGTGTCCTTCACTGAGGCACCTATAGCACAGGTTGTTCGAACGTACAAGTTTATAACGGTCACGAGAGTTCATAGCGATAAACCTTTGACATTTGTGCAAACGGTGATGCTTCGAACAACAAGCACATACCAGTGCATCACTGTTATTTCCTACAGATTTTTTAGGCTCTTTTGGAGACTCAGACGTAGTTACAACATTATGCACCGCAACTGCGGCACGTTTACTGTGAGCATGTTGTCAAGAGGAGAGCGTTCTGTTCAGAGCTGTTCGGAAAATCGAGTTAGCCAACTGGCTCTATTTAGCAACAAAATCAGATAAAGCAGCAAAGTTCGCACGTTTTCCTGTTTCACACTCAGTCGAAGTCGACGTTTCTACCCTCTTTTCTCTCATTTGAACGGGCAACTTTTCTACTACAGCCAACATCACTTCCATAGAATCAATATTCGAAGCATGCTTAAAATTCTGCAGCGAGGTGCGACATTTATCCATTAAAACAGAGAGTTTTAAAAGTCCATCTGGATCGTTAGCTCGCACGTCAGTTACCTCTTTTAATTGCTGCTCGCAGCATTGTGCAATGACATGTGGTTGACCGTATTCATGAAACAACGTCTTCCAGGCTGTGGTACCTGTCACTCAGGTTCTTTGACGTAAAATGTTCAATCCTCTGCCGAACTCACGTTTCTCAGTGCTGGAGTAGAAACAGCAAGCGGATTTCGTCGCATTGCGTCTTTTTAACGATATAAGCCTCAAACTGGCGCTCGAACATTTGGATGGATTACCGACGAACTTAGTAATCACAGGTCGGGGTAAAATTCTCACCAGCATTGATGCACTGAGCACTACCGCCTTGAGGCTGAAATTCTGAAACGTGTTCTTCCCAGCGACGATAAGCATGGGGCTATTATTAACTTCTCGATCAAGAGGCGAGTACTATTCGTTTATGCGGCGACTTACAGTCGGTGTAGCGTCGAGTGGTATTCGAGAATCACGCACTGGTTCACAGAAATCAGGCGCACCATATTAAATAGAAACGGACGTACGTTCTCTTTCAGTTTCCTTCACAGTTTCACAGGTGTGTCCGATAGACTCTTGTTCCCATAGCTGGGCCTCAGCTGCAGCTAGGGCTAGCTCCCGCTGCTTTCCACGAAAGGTTTGCTCCGCATCGGCTTCGGCGCGTCGAGCATCCTGTTCGGCCTCTTTTAGAGCTCTAGCGGCCTGTTCTTCAGCCACTCTTTCAGCTTGCTGCGCTCGTCGTGCCTTTTCCGCAGCGTCGCGCATAATCCTCCCAGCACGATCTGCAGCATCATTGCGGACTTGCTCTTTGACTTCCTGGAGTTTTGAGCGCTCTATTTTGAGGGCTGCTTCGGCCACTCTGACTTTTACACGACTGCACCTAATATCGCTCAGGAAAGAACTCGAGGTTGAACGTGACAAACCAGAGCATACTGACCGTGTCTCGATATTGTCTCGTTGTGAAGCGTGCGAAGCTGATGGAGACGCCGTAGGAAGCTGCACAATCCACTGTTCCACACGCTTATCAAATAGTTCTTTCTGATCACAAAAGTCCTTTTTTATCGACAGAGTTCCAGGAACCGCGTCGCTGTCTGGCATTGTCTCGCAAAGTTTCATCAGGTTTGTAAAGTCTGTGTCAACAGCACGAAGCTGCTCGTTTACAGTGTTCAAGTCCTTATTTTGGTCCAGCAAACTGCTGGCATGCTCATATCCACGCCGCAGTGCTTCTCTGGCTTCTGAGATGCCAAGTTCGTCCGTCATATTGGCAGTTGCGCAACACGTGTTGAACTGCTGAGCAGCAAATTCAGAGTGACGTCATATCATGAAGATATCCTGGACGAAGCGACTGCGCTGGAGACGATGAAGATCGGAAGTTGTCTTTTTACGATGTAACGGATGAGCACCAAACCTCCTTTGCAGGAGGGGGATAAACTGCTCGCACGAACTCCAGTCACGTTGACAAATACGCTCGCCACAACTGCCAATGGTGGTCAAGATTATATTCACAACGCACTGACACAGGAGAGTCACGAAAACAGTAAAAGTACAATTGTAGCTCCTTGGGTGCACAGGGAATCTGCAACACACAGGTGCACCAGTCAAAAACACAGAGCCGCCAACTACAATTCGGCATACCGACGTTGGTTACTGTCCAAGCAAGTAAGTACAACAGTCTACTCACAACTGACTGGTCATTAAGAAACAATTAAAGTCACAGCGTTCGACTCACCGAAAATTGTTTGTCAAGCATGCTTGATTACAGAGCTGCACATAATCCGCTGCACTTGTCTCAGCAGTTACTTCACCCGTCTACAAGTTTACAACTCTTATTGCTTAAAAAATAAAAGGTTCAGTTGAACATAAATCTTAGCAGCCATGCAGCTTCCTGCTTCAAGGTCTACGCAGCTTAAAAGGCTACATGCAGCACCAAGATATTCCTCCGCGTAGACCACATCACATAGTTCAAGCGTTTGTCACGGAACAATACGATTATGACGCGCCAATGGATCATTGCTAGGAACATGGTGGAGTGCAGGGAACAGAAAATGATACATGCAGCCTACTTAAATTCCTTTAATCAGTGTAAGATTTGATCATTTGTTTAACATGAGAATTTGACTTAATGTAAAATAGGTTGCCATCTTGAGACCAATAAGATGTAAAAATGTGGTCCTTAACCTAACAGCGCAAAATGTGGAATGGTGAAATGAGGTCAGCGCACCTGATAAGTCCCTGAGAACCCACGCAGCGAATCTCCCTTGGTGTCAACTTGCCATTTGTGCCAAGCCTTGCCACAAATGGCAAGTTGACACAAAACACCAGTCTGCACATCAGTGGTGGCCGGAGTCACTTTTTCAGACTCCGACTACGGTCCTGTTCCAAAATTTTTCAATTCGGATCCGGGTCCGGCAATTCTTCAATTCTGAGAATCCGACCCTTGTTCGGACTCCGGCTGCAATCATTGATCTAACCGAAATTTACCCATGTTTTTACTTAAGAAATAACCACACAGATTCCTGCTACTGCTGAAATGGAAACGTGACTCCGATCCAGGTACGGTTTTTCACAAATATTTGACTCCGGGTCCGAAAGAAGAACTTATAATCCTGCCGGAGTCGACTCCGGTAAGCCGGATCCGGTCCCAACTCTGCTGCATATACAGAATACAATCGCGAGTTAGGAAACGTCAATTCGTAATACGAAGAGGTAGCCTACATCAGTGATGAACATGATTCGGTCTCCGGATCGCGATCCAACCGGATTCTGCACTTCAGAACCGGATCCGGATTGGACTGGATTTTGAAAAAAACTCAACCGGATCAGATATGGATATCCAAACTGCGTTGATCACTGCAGTAAAATGCTTAATCAGAGTTTTTTCGGATATAAACCGGATTGGATGAAAATTTCGACAGGCCTACCGGATTACAATCGGACCGGGTGACTGAAAGAAAATTTTGGACTGGATGAGGATTCCAAAAATCTCCGATTTGTTCAACGCTAGCCCACATCCACTATGAGACTGAGACCTGTAGACCGAGACGAGACAAGAAATCTTTGAGCAGAGATGGCACGGGCCGCTAACAGTCCAGTCTTCGGGCCGTCCGCTGAGGTTTTGACTCAGTCCGCTAGCAATTTTTTAGCGATGACGTCATTCCGGGCCTCTACGGGGCGCTGCAGTCTGCTTGCCAAAAATTTTTGTTTTTTGCAAAGTTTCATAATCTAACAACGAATATTTTTTGCTGCTGTTCACTCCATTTTACCGTTTTGCCAACGTTCCGTTTCACTTGTTTCGCCGTAAATCAGTGAACCTGAACCATGTTAGGAATCAATCAAAGCAACCAACATTTTCATTTGTAGTCTTTTGCCGAGGTTTATGTTTGGGACAAGTATTCCCAAACTTTCTACGGCCATGTACACCTTCAGGATTTCGTTATATGAGCATGTTCCCCTAAACTTTCTTATGACAAAAAGGCTGAGGAAAATAAAAAAATATATTTACTGTACCAATAAGCATCTACTGATTTTGAAAATAGTACTCTCTGATGTTGACCTATCATTCATAGTTGCAAAATGTTGCACGATTGTATTTTTTCCATTACATCGATAGTCACATTACTAGCAAAAGTAACTTGCACATAACATCAAAACCGTTACGGCCTCAGAGGTTTCAGGCAATGTAGAACACGAAACCATGCTGTAGGCTACTCTCATCATAGGCCATGCGATAAACAAGATATTTAACCAATGCACAAGGTAACACTGCACAACTGAGGGAAAATGAATCTTACAGAAAGAACGAGAATTCGGGAGGCAATAGCTACACATTGATACGGGGCAAGTGGAAGACAGTGATGGTGATCAGTACGTTTAAAAGCAGCTACTAGAAAAAGAACACGTAAAGTTAGATCAAACTCGCACACAGGCCAATATGCTGGCACCATTTCCCCTGACCACTGCCAGGGACAGACGCTGGTGGAGCCACTGACACTCCCTGGGATCACCAGACACATCAACAAGTTTCTTTGCAAGACCACTCAGCAAAGGGGCTGTGGACTTGCCATACACACCAGTGGTCTCAATTGCCACTGGTTGTAAGTGGTAATTGCTTTGGAAGTCATGATATTTTTGGCATTTTGCGACCTCAGCTTTTGTGGCCGCAGAACCGGCCTGTCTGGCAGAGTCTTTATAGTGGCCCTGAGCAAAAGTGTCCACAACTGTTGCGCCCCACACCAGGCTCAGGCCTCTGTACCAGGGGCCCAAAGTCAGGCCATCTGGCCTCTTTCCATCGTTAGTCAGGCCCACAGGTTCCAAGGTAGAGGGGAGGCCAATGCTGGTCAATGACCTCTTGAGGATGGAGTTGATGGCTAAGTGCCTTGGGAAGCGGCCTGCATTTTTAGTACAGCCTACAGGAGAGGTCATGGAGCCCCAGCTCATCAACAACTTCGCCACAGCGGCATCTTGAGCTTTCAAGGATTTTGGCACCAGTTCGGAGGTCGATTGCAATATGGAGCTCATCGGGACTGAGCAAGTTTCCAACACTGGCAATTGGGAACGCTTCTGACCAGGCGGCAGTGTGACTCTCTTGTGCAGCAAGTAACCGATAGTGGTTCCAAGGGTTATTGGTGTTTAGCAGGGAATTAAGTGTATCCCTGCAGGCGAGGTCATCCCAGGCTGCTTGTGTTCCCTTTTCTAGTGGTGATGAATCACGGTGTTTGGACCAGTCGTCAATTGCATCGTTTACAACCCCATAAGGGATTTCCAGGTTGAGAGAGGGAAGTAAACGGTTGACGAGGCCTTTACAGGCATGAGACGATGACAGGAAACATGGCAGGGACAGGTATGCCGCGGAACGGAAGCCCAGGCCTGCATGTCTGATTGGTAGGGATGCTTTTGACCAGTTTTCTTCTCCAAAAGACACATTATATATTTTTTCCATGTTGGTTTTTATGGCTGTATCCAACACCTCCAGTTCCTTTTATCATAGTATCTATGATTCTATGCATAAAATGCTAGTGTTTTGAAATGCATAGCCTAATATACAAACATAATTTTTCCCTTCCATTGCTAACCTTAAATGTGCCCTTTCAGATAGGAAAATCTACCCCTAGGAGTACATGCATCCCAGGTTATGAACCCTTGGTTTGATATTATCTTAGGTTAGGGTTTAAGGCAGGAGTCACCAAACTCCTGCATCATACTCAGAGCTGCTTCTTGGTACAGATTCATGCAAAGGTCTACCAGTTTGATACACACACTTCTGAAAATAAAGATTTGCATGATTTGTCTTCATATGATGTTATGATTAAAAATAAAAATTAAAGATAAGATATTCATCATTGTAAAGAAACTGATCATGTTTATGCTATTGTCAGAACAGGCCACGGGCAACCCACATGGTCCATACTGGCGACCTGGTTCCGGCGGGCACCACCTTGGTGACCCCTGGTTTAGGCTTAGTACGTTAAGCTACTAGCAAGTGTAGTGCAGCCTCGAGCCTGGGGCACTCTTGTCATGTGTTAGTGTCATGTTAGAGGCATAGGGCAAATAAGTTTTCAAAATTGATTAATGAAGGCCCCTTGGTGAACCTATGTCATGTGATGTGTTTATTTTGCTGCCATCTTGACTATTTTGCCACCATCTTGGTGGCAAAATAGATACTGCCTACTTTATGTTACAGGCAACGGGCCAGAAAATATGTTGTAGTTTGGCATAAATGGGCTGGGCCGGGCAGTTTCATGTTAGCTCCAGGTGGGCTGGGCTGCAAAACTGCTGGCCTGTGCCATCTCTACCATCGAGTTCGAGACTGAAACCGAGACTTTAACAATCGAAAAAATTTTGCGAATCAGAATTGGATCGATTTAAATTTTTCAGATCAAGACTGGACTCGGACTGAAAAATTTACCGCCCACTTTGGGAATCACTGGTATAAAGTCTTTACACAGTGACTTTGGTCTCAACCTCTCTTCTGTGGGCCTGGGCCACGGCCTGGTATTATTGAAATCAAGTGCATTCTGCAAGATGAGACTCGAAAACAAGGACTGTTGTTGCTAGTGTTGCCACTTTTGATGTTTCAACATCAGATCTGATGTCTTAAGAGAAATTTCTGATATCTGATGTTTGGCAACAAATCTGATGTTGACTAAGATGTTGCTTTTTTTCAAATTTTCTATTCTTTTAAGATGAAAATGAGTTAGATTCATGCATCTTAAGTTCTTTCATCAATTTCTCACCCTTGTATGTGTTTGGTAATCATTCTAAACTGAAGAAGCTCTCTTAATACCATTGGCGTTGGGAATAACACATACGTTGCACATAAGCAGGGGTGTAGTGGGTTGGGAACGGCGTTCCCACACCTCTTTTTGGTTCGGGAACGTGTTCCCACACCTTTTTGCACTAGCAACGTTACTTGAAGATTTGGGATCCAAAAGATTACATTAAAACGCGATCTCACAACTGGGCTAGCGACACACAGATTTGCACTGCTAGTCAATAGCATACACAGTGACACAAAACGATCCAGTGTGGAAATTCTTGTAGGCGAATGCTCACTTTATTCAAACTATTTGGTTCAGCTTTTTTTATTTGGTGTGGAAACGCCATTCTCACACCTTTTTTAGCACAGCATCCCCACACCTCTTTGAAAAGGTGTGGGAAAGCCTCTTGTGGAAACGATGTTCCGATATCTCTTTTTTTTAGCACTATACTCATGCGCATAAGTAACCAATTTTCCATTTAATGAAGATACTTCCCCCTCTTTCGGATTCAACATGGGTTATCACGCTTTGTTACATATTGCAAAATAGAAGCATTTAGGTTATATTAAACTGTAATGTAAAATCTGATGTTATCTGATGTTGAAAAACACAACAATCTGATGTTAACGTCATTGGCTCCAGTGGCAACACTGGTTGTTGCCATGCAAACAAATTTAGCAGACTTAAAATGTGGAAGATTACTTGATATAAGCATTAGCATGTTTTGAGTCTTGGAGATCTTTCCTTTGCTTTCTAACAACAAACAGGCTCAGCCATTGATTGTAGTGCAGGTTCTGGCAGTCCACTATTGTAAATGATACAACCCTGAGGTTGCATCTTGTTTTTATTTCTGCTTTATGCATCATGTGCAATAGAATAGTGATGACAGTCAGTACTTGTTGCATTGGAGAAGTTCAGTTGTATAGTTCATAGTTGGTGGGCCACTTCCCTCTGACTCTGTTTGTTTATTAATTGGCAGTGTCTATTTTGCCGCCAAGATGCTGGTGGCAAAAGGCTTGGTAGAAACAAAGTAAACCTAAAAGATAAACCCAAAACATAACCTTAACCCTAATCGTAGCCCTAACCTAACCTTGCTAATCCTAACCCTAACCTAATGCTAACGTAACCCTAACCTAATGCTAATCCAACACTAACCCCTGAACATAACACCTGAGCCTGAAAAAAAGTAAAGAAAAAATGCAAAGCGAAAGTCGGCAGGGTGAGAGTCGAACTGAAAACGAGGGCATGGCAGCTGTAACGCATAACCGTTCTGCTACAAGCAGCACGCCGTTTGCCTGACAAACTGACTTATTTCTTCGAATTGTGTCATGCCACGAGACTGAATCTTCGACTGGTAGCACAATAGCTCCAGCCGATGAGTTGCTGCCAGAATCTTGGCAGTAAAATAGACACTACCTTGTTAATTTGGCCCCATGCTAGTAAAGGTTGAGAATCTCTGCTGTAGTCATACATGTTACATGTCACCATGTGGTTTTGTAATTCGTTAAAAGTTTCAGTCAGTGGAGAAAAGGAGGTAGCAGGTCATGCAAGTGTGTGCGCTTATGCTTGTCATGTGGTACAGCCGTGCAGGTGCAGGCAAAGTACTAAGTAGAGATGCCAAGGTCCAGGATTGTTTAGGCATAGACTGCCGATATCTTGCAAAGTGCAGCCTTTAACAACCTGTGGACCAAGGCATTTTTTCTTTAATCTGGCTCAGCACCGCACTGCTAAACAATATATAATAATAATTTTACAGTTTACTTACAGATATCAAATAAAAATAATAATTCATATTATTACGGACTCCAGTCCAGTGGTTCTCAAACTTTTTTACACATTGACCCCCAATTAAAATATACAATTGTCTGTAGACCCGTGGCCTAGCCCAACAGTTACTAATACAAGGAAAGAATGTGTCAAAATAAATTTGAGTACTTTTTACTTGAAATGCGATGATAAAATATGCATAGAACTATAGATGTAAACATAACATAAAACATAACTGGCAGTGCAGCACATCATTTTCTCCAGTTTCAACTTCATTAATGCAAAGGATGTGCTTGATGGGACTCAACAAGTGCAGGGATATTTGGTTGAAGGTTATGCCGTTTGCGTTCCTTGCCCGATTAACAACAATTTTGAATTGAAGGGTTCATTGCTCCAGTAGACCCTAGCTGTTAATCATTGACCCCCTGGCCATTCAGTGACATTCGACCCCATGGCTATTGATCAACCCCTTGGATGGTTCAATTGACCTCTCGAATCAATATTGACCACTTTAAGAACCACTGCTCTAGTCCATATTGCACAATCGTACAGCACATCTCAAGGGCCTCACAGACATTGACTTCAGCTTAATTCTTAGGCCCACAATCATTTAAAGCTGAATGATGGCGTCAATGACATGACACCAGTCATATCTGTGAAATAAGTGGTTAGTTCACATAAGTCGTAAATTTTTGTGAAACTATATCTTAGAACTAAATACTTCTCTTACTTACTAAACTTATTTTGTTTTTCATGTTCCTAATACTTACTGAAAAAAAATCATACAGCACAAGAACATAAAAGATGGTTGGCTGTAGCACATTACAGAATCGGTGTTTGCGCATAACCAACACTGATAAGAGCAAAATCGAATGGCTGCTCAACATCTGCCCCAAGATCTAGTACAGCCAAGCAGCATTTAGAACAACTGGCTCAAAAAAAAGAAACTGGGGCAATCCGTTTATAATCAAAGACCCCTTGTAACCACTAGTCATGGATGTTGCTAATTCTCACAATGTGATAGATACTGAAAAATTATGATAATAGCAAAAAAAGTTTTTGAAATATCTTTACCGATGGCTGAGATACAGCATTTTGAATTTTTGGGCACTAGGTAGATTTTTAGAGGTGAGCACAACCATTTGTTCTTTTCTCACGTTCAATTTTTGGCAATAACTCTTTACCTTCACGATTTTTACAATGAAAACAACTATTTTATCATTTTTTGACCCAAAGAATTCATTTTTGAAGTTAAAATATTGATAAGATGAGGAATTTCAACACAAAATTTTGGGGTTAAAATATTTCTTTGAATTTTTTTTATACCTCATCTTTGAGGCAATATTTTGGCACGTTGGCAAAAAGTTGCCAAAAATTTTTTTTGTCATTCAATGAAGCAAATATGGTGCTATAATTTCACCAATTTTGATTGATGTACATTTTGTCTTAAAGAAGATATCCAACTTTAAAGATCACAAGAAGTTTACCTAAAATGACACTTAACAAAATTCCAAATAAGAGTATCGTTTGGTGGTTGCGTAAGTTGCTGCAATATCTTTAGCTTGTTTTGGTTTTTTCAGATTCTGAACATCAATTAATCATTGTCTGAGCTACTACAACATGGAAAGTATTGTAAACTGCTCTAGCTAATGCCTTGGGGCAAGGATGGGGAACCTGTATGCCATAATTGGTCGCATGAATTGTGGATTATCACTGGTGGGCCGCAAAAATAATCTTAAATTCTGCCTTTATCTTCCTGCGGAAAACAAAGAGGGAAAACTCGGTCTACGTCAAGAAGTGAGATACTTATCTTGACTTACTGTCTGAGTGTCTGCTTGTCATAGTTTTGTTTTGTTGTGATGCTATGTTCTAACTTGAGTAATGAAAATTCGGATGCGGGCCATAAGAAATTTTCATGCGGGACACAGATTTCCCATCCTTTCTTTAGGGAACAAAGGTAATAAACTTACCTATGCAAGAGTGAAGCAAGCAAATCTTGCTGAAATGGAGATCTGGGCTACGACACTTGGATACACTTGAAACTGTATATATGCACCACTATAAATGATTCAATGTCAAAGCATTTGAGGAAAAAAATCTAAATGCTGTGATGTACTGAAAAAGCACAAGAAAAATTAAATGCAAACCATAAGGTAACTGTTGCAATGGCCGAGGAATTGGAAGTGCAATCAATCAAAATTTTACCAGGTTGGAAATAAGTATGTGCTATTTGTTACTAAGAAGTTGAAAAAAGTGATGTTGACAGAATCAGTGAAAGCACCTCTTAAATTAGAGGAGCTACCAGTACCACTAACAGTGATGAAGGAACTGCACAAACAATCTGCAAAACGCTACCTTGAATGCATACTGGATGCTTGTCAAGTGTCTCCAATTTGTTACCTGCAACATAGAAGCAAGGGAAAAGAAGCAAAGGAAAGTTTATGCAAAGCAAAAGATACAGAAAGTGGTTCAAACACTGGAGGATACTTTTAACACTTCCGTTTGTAAAGAATTGTGTTGCAATCAAGATCAGACTGAACTTTCAACATCTTGAGTTGAATGCATGGAAAAAGGATTCAAGTGATTTGCTTAATATGATGCTTGAATTTAAAGAAAAATTGCCATCAGCAAAATCAATTCAAAAATGTAACAACTGCTGACAATGAAACCAAGATCACAGAGTGTAAATAAAGCTGCTGATTTCTCTGAAGTACCAGAATATCTGGTGAGAGAATCACAAAACAAAGTTTGAGAAGTCAGAGGTGGTACATTAGGAAAACCAACATGCAAGAGTAGAAACAAGTTACCTCAATCAACACTTGAAGCTGTTGCTGCATTTTATAAGAATGATGAATACACTAGGGTTATGCCTGGCAAAAGTGATGGTGTAATGTTGCAGGAAACATGTAAAAGCAAAAACGATTAATTCTTAGTAACTTGGAATTGTATTTTGCATTTTAAGAGAAGCATCCTGACATCAAAAATCGCCTTTCACAATTCTGTGGTTTGTGCCCTAAATGGTGTGTTAATCTTTCACATAGTGGTACACACTCAGTGTATGCACCCAACACCAAAACCCCATCTTACTATGCAATGCTGCAAGCAAGATTGCAAAGATTTGGTGTTTGTGATTGTGTGCAGAACACAAAATGTGCATGATTCACAGATGTGGGAGTTGCCCTGGAAAATATATTTTATATCAGTTTTTTAAAACAGAGAAGCTGACAGGTGAATCTACAGATAATGTAGTACACATGCAATCACAATGGCAATCCACTAACAAACAACATTGAAAACTTTAGTATCTGCTCCATCTTTTGTAGGTATGATTTTGCTGACAGCAAATTTTCTTTAACTATAAGCATCAAATCAAGCAAATCACTTAGCCTTTTCCTATGCATTCATCTCAAGATGATGAAAGTTCAGTCTGACCTTGATTGCAACACAATGCTTCACAAATGTGTTAAAAGCAGTCTCCAGTTTTTCAACCACTGTCTGTATCTATTGCGTTGCATGCTTTTCCCTTTGCTTCTTTGGTATGCCATGAGTAACAGTTGGCGACACTTGACATGCATCCAGTTTGCGTTTAAGGTAGAATTTTACAGGTTGTCGTTGTGTGGTTTCTTCATCACTGTCAGTAGAACTGGCAACAGAACTGATCTGAAAGTGCTTTCACTGAGTCTGTCAATATCAATTTTTTAACATCACCTCTGCGGCCTGTGAGTGTGACACAGAAAAAACTGCCAGCCATGTTTTCCTCAAATGTCCAATCCATTGACCTATCCATGGATGGCACTGTCCTGATGGTTCTGGATAATGAGACAATTGAATGGCTGCTCAAGCTTTGGTTGAAGATCTGGCATGGCCAAGCAGTGTATTGAAAGAACTGGCTGAAACGATGAAGACTTTTTCAACCTTTTGTTTGCATATAGCACATTATTTCCAACTAGGAAAAACTTTGATTGATTGCATTTCCAGTTCCTTGACCTACGCAACAGTCACCTCATGGCAGGGTGGGCAAACTACAGTCCATGGACCACATGCAGCTCATAAGTGCATGTAAATGGATAATACATAGTCTGTGTTAAAGAAATGTTCTAGCAATTTTAACAATGTCTATGTGCACTACAGTGTCAGTGTGAAATAAAATAATACAAGGTTATAATAATTTCATCATTACTTCATATTTTGAAACAAATTTTAACTGAAGTAAACAAATGTACAATATGTGGTCCCCGGTAGCAATGAAGTTTTGAATGTGACCCTCCGTAGAAACTCTTTGCCCACCCTGATTTATGGTTTGCATTGACTTTTTTCTTGTACTTTTTCAGTACATCACAGCATTTAGATTTTTTTCTCAAATACATTGCCAATGAAGCACTTGTAGTGGTGCATACATACAGTTTCAAGTGTATCCAAGTGTCGTAGCCCAGATCTCCATTTCAGCAAGATTTTCTTGCTTCACTCTTGTATAGGGAAGTTTATTACCTCTGTCCCCTAAAGATTTACACAGTGAGCAGTTTATGATACATACTTTGCATGTTGTGGTAATTCAGACAATGATTAATTGATGTTCAAAATTTGAAAAAAGCATAACAAGCTAAAGATATTGCAGCAATTTATGCAACTACCAAATGATATTTCGAATTCTGTTAAAAGTGTCATTTTAGGTAGATTTCTTGTAATCTTTAAAGTTGGATATCTTCTTTAAGACAAAACGTACATCAATCAAAATTGGTAAAATTATAACACTATATTTGCTTTATTGAATGACAAAAAAATTTTTTTGGCAACTTTTTGTCAACGTGCCAAAATATTGTGTCAAAGATAAGGTATAAAAAAAATTCAAAGAAAATTTTCAACCCAAAATTTTGTGTTGAAATCCTCATCTTATGAATATTTTAACTTCAAATATGTATTTCTTGGGTCAAAAAATGGTAAAATAGTTGTTTTCATTGTAAAAATCCTGAAGGTAAAGAATTATTGCCAAAAATTGAACGTGAGAAATGAGCAAATGGTTGTGCTCCCCTCTAAAAATCCACCTAGTGGCCAAAAATTCAAAATGCTGTATTTCAAAAATGATACAGCATTCAAAATGCTGTATCTGTATTTTGCTATCATCATAATTTTTCAGTGTCTATCACATATGTGAGAATTAGTAAAATCCATGACTAGTGGTTGCAAAATTTAAAAAATTTGATGATTATAAACGGATTGACCCAGCTGCTACATTTTTCTGTTGTAGTTTGGCTATTAATGTAATCCTGCAACCTGAAGATACTTATTTGATTTATAGTCTTAGCTGCTTTTAACTTACATTTTCGATACCAGTAGGCTGTCACTGCATTCAAGTAACACTAAATTTAAAAAATAGCATTTAGTTAAACATTTTCCGTTTTGATGTTGGAAATGGCATCTGTGCAGTAAGTTGTTGGGCTGTATTATAGGAGGTGACTTGATACAATCAGTAATGTGTTTCATCAAGATAAGCTGGCAGCAAAGAAATTGTAGCGGACCAGTAAACGCAAAATATCCTTCTTCACTTGCATCATCTTCCATATTTTTTATGTATCAGTTTTGTGTATATGCTTAAAGGCTGTGAATAATCTGCTTTATACTATAGTGTTGTGTTGAGTGCTGAAAACAATTTATTTTATTTTGGCTTGGAGAGTTTGTCTGTTCTCATTTGGTGTTAGTTTGTTATTTTTTTCCTTTGTGAGTTGATTTTAATTATTAGCATAACTGCTTATCAGAGCCGGATTAAAGGGTAGGGGGGCCCGGGGCAATTTTTACCGGTGGGCCCCTATGACGTAATTCATGACGTCATCGTTTGTAAAAGTTATGTTT
>Ga0210059_1005426_pt1 | contig 20561 bp, 14 predicted proteins | sample Ectturendosymbi2_FD_188042 | JGI IMG/M metagenome (GOLD analysis project Ga0210059, IMG submission 188042) | Ecteinascidia turbinata endosymbiont from Florida, USA - Sample 2 (SPAdes) (version 2) | ecosystem: Host-associated > Tunicates > Ascidians > Unclassified | place: Key West, Florida...
GCGGTTCAAACAAATGGTTGCATCCTAAAGAAAATAATGCTCTTGCATTTCCTGCAATGGAAACTCGTCGCAACAATCTTGTATTCACCATTTGAATGAGATAGTTATGTTATTCACGACTGAGTGTATTTGCAACAGCGAATTGATTCTTAAACACGTGACTTGTTCTCTGGAAAATCCCTGACGCTGTCCTGGTGCTTTATGCAGCAATCACACCCACACCAACTATGCTCCCTTTTCGTTGTCTGCTTCCATTCGTTTCCACCTACCCCTGTGAGCATGCAGGGTTGGATATTAGGGGAGGTGAAGGAGAAACAGTCACTTCGGGTCCCCATTTTTCAGAGATTCCGCGGGTACCCTTTGAGAGTTTTGCACTTAGTTTTTCCCTGGCTTTTTCCAGTCATCGACCGAATTTACTTTGAAAAGATTAAACAGATTAAGTCAAGTCGGTGATAATGTCCAAAAAGATAGGGTGGTGAATACTGTTTCAACAAGTTTTACTACTATTGCAAGACAAACCACTGAAAAGTCTCAGCAAAAAAACAGGTTTTTGCATTGTTCTGTTAAAAAACTTATAAACCACTCTAAAGCCACATTTTAATAAGATCTGAAGCAATTCATAGGTTTTTCAAAATAAAACAACAATTATTTGCAAATGAGCCAAAGGGGGCTCCTCAACAATTGTTTTGGGGAACCTTTCTAAGAGTTTGCCTCAGGCCCCTTTCTGTGAGGCTGGACTTCAACCCCTGTTTACATTTGACATTACAGTAAAACAAAAGTCAAAAGAATAGACTGGACGTTGAGAATGACATGAGATTAGTTCTCACCAACACCCCCCCAAGAATTTCAAGACTAGTTGCACAGCTGCAAGCTCAATCGTCCCACTGATTAGCATGGGTGCTATTTGTTATGCATAAGAATGTAAATAGAGTGAACGCAACATGCAAAATTATGTGTTTTTCATCTTGTCGGTTGCTTTTTGAACCCCATTAAAGTTGCAGTTAATGGCTGAGGCTGAGCGACTATGTCATATTTTTGAAGGGGGTCGCGAGCTTATGTCATATTTTCGAATGGGGTCGAGAGATGAAAAAGGTTGGGAACCACTGATTTAAAATATAGTTCTTCAAAACTTGGAGAGAAAATCCTTGAAAAAATTCACAGTGGGAATGTATAGAAAAGGACTGACATATCCCACATTGGTCTTTCCCTGAGAACATTCCCCCTCCGTCTATTTCCCCCTGCGAAAGCCGTTGGCGATTATGTATGTTTTTTTTTTGTTTGCGATATGTATTCGACTTGGACTCCCTCCTGTATTTTCACCTCAAATAAAACATTTTGTGTAGAATAGAATCGCTGTACATCTTGTTATTACCGATGCAGAAGATACGAAAATTTTTACCAAGTCATTTTCAAACACTGAAGTCTTTGTTTGACTCACTGGTTCCCAAGTTTTGCCCTCTTGCGGACCCCTGAATGCGTTCATTTTCTTCACACAAAACTCACAAAACGAAAACCGCAAATTATTTACTTTAGAAAATGATATATTTGACAACCAGAGTTGATGGTAAAATTCGGATTTCACGCTCGGAACCAAAGCGATGAAATCAACCTATGTCGTGCAATTATTACCTTCACTGGTATCGCGGCCCTGGCCCTGTGCTAACTGCAGTGAGCTGGCCGCCACAAGATTTCCAGCGCGCATTTCACAGTCTCTCACCTGCTTTGATACCTCACGATTTCCGTGCATCTGCACTTTTGTAACTTTATGAACCTCACAGAAATAATGTGCGGTCACAAGGACATAGCTCAAACAGTGGCGTAGCCATACCAAAATTTTTGGGGGCCAAAATGTTTAATATTAGGCGAGAAACAGAATTTTGTTTGGGACGCTGCTTCTCAAAGCACAAAATGACTAGATATGGTAAAAATTTGGGAGGCATGGCTGCGCCTATAAGCTCAAACCGTATTCTGCAGGACCAGACATGACTTCAACCTGTTGAGTTGCAATTTCCAAAAGTGAACCACCGGCTGCACTGTACTGGAAAACTAACGTTTAACAAACTGTAAAACAGCGCGAATTATCTTCAGCATTTTGCACTAAATAATATTTTCACGCTATGTAAATACAGTTAGCAGTGAAATGGGATAGGGTTTATATTCGATTTGTTTCAAATGTGATACTTTCAACAAAGGCCTTAAAACCTAATGACTCAAATATATCTATGCTTGAAAAGCGGCTTTTTTAGTTAATTGTAACTGCCCGGTTCGTATTTCTGTCTTCATCAGAAAATTTTGTCTGTGGTTATTTTAATATTAACTTTATGTCTCAGCATTTTTTTGCCAAACAATGCAAAACATATTTGAAATATTGCAAACACAAGAGCGACGAGTTTGCTTCCTAATGCATCCCAAAACATTTTCTGAAAACATACGCTGTCATCATGGGCGTTGGAAGGAATTTTTCCAGGAGGGTCAAAAGTGGTGAAATTTCATTTTACTTATTCAAAACAAAGAAAACAATCTTTTTCGCTAAAAATTTAATAGGAAAATGTTAAACTTCAAAATCTTCCCACCCCCTTCCGACGATCGTGACTGTCATTGTTAGTATTATATTCCATTGCGATGTATTTCTAGGCATTTGTGTGGTTTATTGCGAAGTGTTTATTGTGTAATTGTAAATACTTTGTAGGCTTATTGCTTTATCTGGGTTACAAAGTATAAATCTGTGTCATGCCGTCACTTTGGGACCCAACTAGTTCAAAATATGATCAATGGACGCGTTTCCACTGTGATCTATAAAATTTAACTTCCATATTTTGCAAGAATTCAAATAAAATTGTTACAAAAATGTTGAGAGATTCATAACTAAATTAACTGACTTAAGTTTTGTTGTCCGTATATCAGATGTCTGATTCACTATTATGTGTAATTTTTGCTTGTTTTCTTCAATCAATTAATTATTAGCGAAATATTTTAATTATACCAAATCACATCAACTAGGTCGCTTCACGGTTTTTCGGTGCCCTGGCTCCAGGCAGCGGCGTAGAAAGGGGGACTCCGGGGGCCCAGGACAAGGAATTACAATGATATGACTAACTACGCGTTGATTGCATTCTGCGTCAATAACACCCTAAATGGTCTGAGTAAACTTGCAATGAAATTAATTGCTTGCACTTCGCGCGCAAAGCACGGCAAGCTTTGTGGACAACTTGTAAACACGGGATCGATGTTCACACTTTTTGCAAACAGCTTTGGTTGTACTTTTGATCCATATTTTTTGCATGTAAAATCAATTTGAATTACAATTGTCTCAGACCTTTAATTTATTTATTGATTTTTAGAAATAGTAAAAGTACCCAGTAAGATTTTGTAACAATGTTTATAGTGGGGCTTTCTACAACAGCCAAGATGTTGGTATTAATACAAAAGTGACATAACTCTTTTAAGTCTAACATTGACGGACTTGGCCAAAGCAAAAATTGTTTCTGTCTACGAAATACCAACCCTGCGACAAGTAGCTCGGAACTTTTATGAACGGTTGAGAAAATTACAGAATAACTCCACAAAGAGGGGTGCAGACTCCAACCATGATTGAGTAGTTTGAAGAGTTTATATTTCCTAGACATAAAGCTAATCTATGCACCTTTCATATACACCTGATCAGCTGAAACACAAGTTTTAAAAGGAGTTATTCTTATAAAAGTTTAAACAATGTGCTTTTTTGTGATTACGTCAGGCCCGCAGCAAGGTTGCAAGGTTTGTAGGGGCAAAATACATTTTTAGGGGGAAAGATGTTTATTTTTATTGTATGTTTAAAACTAACCTATGTGGGCACAACAAAATTAGGGGGGCAAAAATAAATTTGGAGGGCACTGCCCTCGAATCCCCCACGTATCTAGGACTCAGGGCTACGTAAATTATATTTACGTTTGAGCATGCGTTATAAAGAAGTTCGAAAAACCAACTTGGTGTACCAATGCCATTCAACTTCATGATAATTTTTAATTCACATTACAGGAAAATTGTCGCGCTGAACTTACTTCTTGCGTTAAAAAACGTTTAAACATATTAGCACAACCCCATACACAATGGCAAAGAAAGTAAGTGGAAAAGAAATGATTTTCTGCAAGAGACCAACTTTTTTCTGAACATCTTGCGAGCAGAAGAAATAGTGAAAAAGTGGCGAAAATTGAGAAAAAGGGTGCAAAACCATTCTGAATTGCATAAAGCTACGAAGCAGATCAAAAAAGGTGTAAACGTCGAGATACTAGTCGATAAAACAGCAAGAACAAGTATTTCTCAACACTGAAAACATGATAAAGAAGTCGGTATTCACTCTAAACCAGTGGTTTTAAACCTGGGATTCTCGTCCACCGGAGGGGCTGTGAACAATTTTGGAAGGGTCGCGAGTAGATATTTTATGTACACAGCTGTAATACATTTCGTTTGTTCGAGTTTTAGGTGGGGGTCGTTGGATTATAGTGGGTTTCTGCATTGAGATACAGTACAAAAAGTTTGAAACCACTGTCTTATGTTCTTGTCTCTTTTCATTTCACTTTTCTCCATGTTTTCACAGAAACACGTTTTAGATACAGTTTTTTGACTAAATGTAACTCCAACAGCAATACGTTTCAAACATGTATTTTTTGACTAAATGTAGCTCCAAGTACAACAAATGCTGTACCTATTCATAGAGCTTTATCAAGACAAAAGTAAAAGTTTATTGTATGAATGTAAATCTTTACAAAAGAAGGCAGTTCCATGAAGCACATGCTCTTCCTTGTGTCTTGTTACAGAGATGCGAGAAAGTTGCTTTTTTATGATCAAGGTTGAGGTTCGGTTTCCTTATATTCGCTTGTACTCCTCTCGAGTGTCGAGTGGACTGCAGTGCCCATCTTCGCTTGCTTGAGCTAGGGAGACAGGCCCTTACTTCGATAGTGAATATTGAATTGGTGGCAAGTTGATGGCAGCACCGCTCGTGAACCTTTGCCTTGCACACACCCATAACGCTGAGGAGGATGGACATTCCGTAAGTACTGTTTTTCAAGTCTTCGGTATGACGACCCGAGGAATCGAAATCGAAGCAGTGCTTCATAGCAATGATTCAGATTCACACACGCTTGAACATATCATTACTAAGTACCACTTTTCGCAAGATGCAACTCTACAATTGATTTGCAAGTAGTATTGCAGATGTGATCTTTTCGCAATTATGCCTCAGTTAAGCAGGAATATGCGATTCGAGCACACAAACATAGGAACAAAGAAAAGTCAAGGATAATGATGTGAAAAAATGGGAGGATCGTGAACAGATATACAGCATGAGGAAGCATGAAAAGGAGAAAACAGTTATAAGCCGGAAAGATGGCGGCAAGCAAACCAATCGCAGTTTATTTCACAAGGAAACTAGTTTCGCGTTTTCCAACACATCTTCAGTCCTTATTCAGATAGAATCAGGAAAAAACAGCTGAGACTGTGATTTTTCAAGTAGTCTGAACCAGGGCCGCGATACAGTGTTTTCGGGGTGTCAAAATGACTGTAACTTGCTCTCATACTACTTTCGTAGCTTGTTGCTGTACCTACCAACTAAACATGTTTTTGAAAATTTTAAAGAAGGCAATCGCCCGGTTGCCCACCCTCTGATAGCGGGCCTGGTCCGAACCCTCTCAAAATCTTTACTTTAGGCCCCTAAATTTCTGAATCCACCAGTGATTGTAAACAAAATAGGTGTAAAACACACACACTTTTATCGTGTGACATCGCGTATCGTGCGTAGGTTTGCTCTAATTTGCTTTCTACCTGAACTTAGCCAATCAGTGAATTGATTGTGTAAACATGACGAAAACAACAAATGCAGAAAGAAAAACAATTGCCCCTCAACAGAAGTATCACAGTCAGCATGAAACATAAGCTGAGTTTTCGTGATAACAACGTACCATGTTTGTACGAGATCAGACACGGTAGCTGATGGTTTTTCTGGAGCAGTCTCAGATACAAAATTCGTGTTTCAAACAACAAATCGCAGCCAAATTATATGTTTTCTTCCAGATGATCAAATTCTTTGGTTTACAATGCGTATATCAATCGATTTGCTAAATAAAGTAACATTATCCTCCTTATCCAAAGATATAAGATTTTGAAAACCTTCAATTGGGCTATTTCGCACGATTGCCTTTAAATTGTACAGTAAGTAAAATTAAGAATATAATAGCATAAAAATTCAGAAGGTAAATTAAAGCTCTGTTAAGTGTTACTATCGGTTTTCAACAATCTGAACAAGGTTGCATTTTATTGCATTCGTCTCGGTGTCATGACAACAGACGTCCAGGTACGGACAGGATGTTTTATGTCGTCCACACAAAGGCATATTTGCTTTACGAATTTGAAAGCATGCAACAGAAAACAATATGTTGAGCAACTGAGGTGTCGGACTGAAATCCCTGCCAATGGGAAATTGCTACATGACGTGGGCATCACGCCCCACCAGTAAAATCGTAAACTAAGCTGCGGAAAGACCAGAAGAGTATCCAGGAAAACGCGAGCATAACTTGGCGAAGTGGAACTGCTGATTCCGAATCTGTAACAAATGAAAGACAAGGACTGCTGAATTTTGGAAGCATTTTTTGTTGAATGAAACCGGATTTATGCGCAAAAGCGCAAGCTGTGCTTAAAAAATGACGCAAAAAATAATATGTGCATGTCCATCGGCAACGTCACAACCCATAGACGTTGGACAAGTACCTAACTAAAAGTGAAAGCGCACAGTCATAAAGTAGAGTTATCCTATTGAAACGTATAATTTTAGTTGACGGATAAAAGATAAAAATAGCAATATTGCCATCAGTAAATGCCACAGTTATGATTCCAAACGTCCAAGTGATGGTTGCAACGTTTTTCAAAGATATACCTTAGTTCACATCGTGTTTAGCTACAGCTGTTTTCAATTGCAATAATTTGGTTTTCATCACAAAGACTGCTATGTCTGACATGGCAATAATTGGTATATTGCGTAAGCAGTTGTTTGGTAAGTTACGGATATCAAAGTTTGAATTTTGTAAATCCGTCACTAAACAAACTTAATTTTCGATTTTGCATTCTCATTATTTTCTAATTTTGTTATTTGTTCATCAAAATATGTTTTATCCAGACCGCATATCTTTATCCACATCAGCAACATTTTTAGCAAATCAAAAAAATGCGGTACCACCGACGCTTGTGGTATCCAAAACAACTATTCTACACAATCTCTTCAAACAGCGCTTTGAGCTTTTCTAGTTACCAGTTACAGACTGGGAACTCCAGGAGATTTCAAATTGCTGAAAAGGTCATGTATTTTTATTTGGCTGATGCATTTCTTGCACCTCGAATCAGTGCACTTGCCGGCTCAGCTCTGGCGGGTGTGACTCGGGGGACAGATAAAGAAAGATCAAAAGTGAGTTTGACAAGTTGAAAAAGTTACAGGATAAAATTGATCGCAAACTGTTCCTTGCTATCCTGCAGTGAACGTTGAGAGATGTTTTGAGTGGTTTGTACTGGACAAACCCTTCTGCAGACCATAATTTCCAGCTCCTAAGTCATAACTGAATTATTACTAGTTGAAAGTAAGTGTGATTATTTTATTATACTCTTTCATATCTAAATTTGAACAGTAAAAAAGTTGTGTGGAGAGCTATACCATACCAGAGGCCATCAAATTCTTTGTAATACACTAAGTCACTTTTGCTTCAGTGGATTGGTTGATGAAGCTACCCAGTAAAGCCGACATGAAATAGATAACGTCAGCATTTAGTGACTTGAATGAACATTCATATAATAATCTTGGGTGAATTCATTCAGCACTCACCATTCGAAGTACTAGGTTGTGTTGTTTGGTTATTTTCTGCACTGTTCGTCGTTCTGGTGCTGATGTCAGTTTGTGTCATTGGGATTACCTCCTAGAACAATGATATTAAAATATAACAATAATATTAAAATAGCACTCTTCTGATAAGTGCACCCATCAACTTCATGATATATGTGACAAGCACGTTCACACTGATCATTGTATTGACACAGTTACAAACCGAAGAGAACGTCAAATGGCTGCCTTTGATGGTATAGGTTGTAACGGCGTGCTGGCATGGGGCGATGACAGCACAAATGTAATCGATTACGAATACTTGCTACCTGCTCGATTACGATTACGAATAAACAAAATCACAATGTAATCGATTACGATTACATTGTAAGTAATCACGATTACAATGGCGATTACATTTATCTTGAAACATCCTCAGAAAGAAAACAAAACCCATTTACATAGTTTTATGTAAGTATATTTTCAGACAACATACGATATGAATCAATGCAACAAACGAAGATACTAGTCTGTAAAGATCAAGCGCAGGAAAAAAAATAATTGTTTGATTGTTTACTGAGATGTTCGTGCAGTCAACAAACCAGTGGCGTAACCAGAGGTTTGAGCTAGAGGAGAAACTTAGCTGAAAGATACCCACTGATCTCTGTAAGCGACCTACTAGTCAACACTCAGAAAAAAAAAACTTGAGAAATGAAGGTGAATCCAGGTGTGGATGGCTATACAATACCAAAACCCCAAATCAACGGAAAATGCTGCGAAAGACGCAAAAAGAAGACACCGTTCTAAAAATAACGAAATATGAGCTACGTGGGGGAGCGGTTTTTGCATTTAGCTGGCCGGGGAGTCAAGTCGCTCCTCTTCCCTCCGTAAATTACTCCACTGCAACAAACACTTTAAAATATTGATTAAACAAAAATAATAATCAATATTTAAAATCTTTGTTACAGTTGATAAATATCAACGTTTCAAATCGTTTATCAGGCAAACGACATCTATCAGGCTTGAACACTAGTCCAGCAACGCTGAAAATTCGTTTGTTAGTAATTTCAAAAATGCTGACTGTTTCTTCTAACTGCGGGTTGCGATCGTCTACAAGTCAACATAGCGTTGTGCAGTTTCCAATTTGAAATGAAATGAACAGTAATGCCAATATAGCTGGGCATCTGTCCATTGGACCAATAGTCAATAGTTAACCAAACTTCACAGCTTTCATTGAGTTTTTTTACCAGTGTCTGGCGGATTACGGTTGACTTGCTAGTTATCAGTGTTGTGGAAAGGTACTTTCGACTTGGATTGAAGTACCTTATTCCTCCGAAAGGAAATTAATTTACTGTACATGAATTCATGTACTGATTATATACATAGCCTACTCCAGCACTTACATTCATAAGTTCACTCTGATTATATATAACTGAAACGAACACTTCTCCTCGTAATGTGCTGCTATTCTGTTGCCGAAGTGTGGCCTACAGGAAGGCTAGCTGGAACGAAGCGAGAATTAGCTAGAAACGCTGTTCTTACCCTTGGACTGTCTGGATTTAAACCACATAGACGGGTAAATAGCCTCCCCTGAAACATAACCATAACAAACGATGATAAAGGAGGAAATCCAGCCACAACAACCGCGGTTAATCGCACAGTGACGCAGGGTGAAGGTTCCCCAGTATAATCGCGAAAGTGATCGTCGATTACGATTAAATTAGCAGTGTTTGTGATCGATTACGATTACATTCAATTTCTGGTCAGTTCAATCGATTACGATTACTCAAAAAACTGTAATCGCTTGTAATCGATTACGATTGACGATTACGTTTATCTCATGTCTTACGACGTGTGTTGAGAATTCTGTTGAAGTAGTTGTTTCTTCGTTTGCTAAAATAGATGACGTTGACGGCGGTGAAATTGTTGGTGATACATGATCAAGACTCAGAGATGGCGTGTACATCTTGACAACTGCATGCAAGAAAATTTGTTTTGTTTGGCCCTATTCACAATTGTGTTCTAGAAATTAATATTTTTATACTTTACTCCGTCTGTTTCAAAAAGAACGCATTTTGATCAACACGTTGACACCCGTCTACTCTAAAAGACGTCCGTGCGAATCATCGTAATAACTAAATTGTTATTAAAAACGCACATCAACAAAAATATAATTCATTTGCAAAATTTTGTTTTTCGTTTATTGGTGATAATGGCATGCGTATGGCCCATTACTTCATCAGTTTGTTTTAACTTCACAAAATGGCTGGTGGCAGCTCTACTTTTTTCTTGTCCACACCAAAGTACCTTTATTTATCCATGATGAAAATGCATTCACTTTGGTGTACACTCCTGGAAAGCCGGGTTTTGCGCAGCCATTTCCGAACGAAACGATGCCGACTTGAAACATGGCTGTTTCGTTGATCAAGCATACCAGTGGTCCTCCAGAATCTCCCTGGAATGAGTTCAATCGTCTACCTTATGCCCAAGATTTTATCTCAAATGCTTCTCAAAGTTAAAATTCTAGCAAACTAAGCGTTGCGAAGAAACCACAACTCTCTTTCAAGCACAAAATGACAAAATTCGATTTATCAAAACACAAGTAACAATTAACCTTTCAGTTGAAGCTATAGCAACGATATCGTTTCAAACCAGTAGTTGACTGCAACAGTAGCATAATGTCAGATTACGTTTTAATGATTCGTGAAATACGATGGGCAACAAATCGTTTTCAAATCTGTTGTGCTTCTCTCTGAAATATGCAAATAATTTCAAACATCGGGCTCATTTTCGTTATGTTCGTTGGTAGAAAGCAAAGATTAAAATAACGTTATACAAACATTTTGCCACTTTGAAATTCACAGCAGAGGCTGGCCCTTCGGTTGAATAATACATTTTATGAAAATTAGTATTTTTTAGTCTAAATGCCTTTCATTTGCATATACAAAATAATTTGGCAAACACAAGTTAATTTTATTATGTCGGGTGCATCAGTAAAATTACTTTTCCGATGCCACCAATCACTTTCAGCTCACCAAGCAAGTATCTACTCCGCCGCGTGAGAAATCTCCAGCGCATATGGTGTTATTGGGTATTGCACCATAGGAACTGATGCAAGAACTTTGCTTGACAATCGCCAAGCGAACTTGCTGCAGTTTTTCAGCTAAGACGTCTGTCTCGGGATCTGCGAATAACTACTGCATGTTGGATTTGCAGCGGAGTGAGCAGTGGTTGCACATGAACATCGAAGAAGTCAGGAAGTTTGGTGTTAGTAACCCCAAGGGTAAAAATTCCGGTTTCGTGGGTATTGAGCGTTTTTCAATACACAGTTCGGAATTTCGATTAACTGAAGGCGACTTCTCAATTTCGTTAGTCGGAAAATTGCAGGGATGCTTAGGTCCGATATGGTCGATCTGGTTCTTTCATCAGTAGCATAACTGACGTGAATTATTATAGCCGGAAATGCACGAAGTTGAGCTGTGTGCATTAAAATTTTGTACAGAGCATTGTTCTATTCGAGGGTGGAACTTTTGAATCAACGCTTCATTAGAATTTAAAGTAAAACGTTCATCAAAACGTGGCCAAATCATCAAACTGTCGTTTCATAAACAAAGCAACAAAAAAAAACATCTAAACCAGCGTTTCTTAAACATGTGTGGGTCACAGATCCTTAGTACTTCCAGATAAAAGTTACAAACCTCTCTAGAAGAAACGTTGCAATAAATATTCGAAACTAGGTTTTAATCATCGCAGTAGTAATCAAAATGTTTGCAAAACCTATTAACCCTTTAAATCACATTCCCAGACCCCTTAATCCACATCCACAGGCCCCTTAGGGGGCCACGGGCCCCAGGTTAATAAACCCTGATATAAACTCTTCAAGGGTTTTAGAGATCAGCCAGCATACCGGTTTGACTTCTTTCCAGATTGTTGATTTCTTTTTGCCACAACAACTGCTCTACTAAAATACTGTCCGCTGCTCTACCTACCAATATTGCTGCCCTGTCTCTTGGGTGTGAACCTCTTTTGCAAAAATTGCGGTTACACCAGCTTCAAAAACACTGAAATGATAGATTTGTTTCGTTTAAATTTCTATTCAACTAAATTAGCGAACCTTTTCGTACGCTTCAAAACTCGTTTTAGCACCTTCTGAAACAAAACGATTTTCAAAACAACTTCAAGAACCACAAAACTTACAGAGTCTTCCCCAACCAGTAGTGATGCAGGTGATTCCTGGAGCAACCTCCGCGCTACCGGAGCTCAAAGTTTGCAAACAAATGGGACGGATCATCTCCGAGAACACAATGGTTTGGTTGACCAGAATAAGGGCTATGTCATTGGCCAACGTTCTGTAAAGCATGTTCCGATTTGAATGTTAGGAGGCGGCTTACTTTTGAGAACACGCACCTTGAAAGAATTGGCATAAATCGTGTACGTTGTTTGAACATGCAACAATAAATAGGTGAAGCATGAAGAGCAAACTCAATTTTCTTTTCCATTTTAAAAATTTTTGTTTGCGCGATGACCCCTATACCATTCTTGAATTTAAACGCAGCATCGAAATTCGTTGTGCGAGTTTCACTGCTGTAGTTTCACTTTGTTTATTTACAAGAATATTAGACTGTTAGTAAACATTTAAAATAAGAGTTACAAAGTGTATCTTTCACTCCATGCATATTCTTATTTGTTTTGCGTCGCTTGTGCGGTCATATGCCAAGGCTTTGCAATAAGAGAATATGAATACGTGTTGAAGAGGTTTGAGATCCAACCACCGCACCAAGGTTGAACTAGGGCTTTCCGTGGAATTATAATCGACCGACGGCATCTTACATTCGGTTCCGCAACACCACCCAAGCCCTTACATAAGCTTTTCAACTTTGACTCAATTGGTGTATGAAAGATCTGAAGCGTAAATTCTCACCAGAGTTGTAGTTGGGTGCACGACAGGCATTCGTCAGAGTTCTGACTGCCATTTCAAAGGCCGACAAAGGTGGCGGGTTGGATAAACTACGTTTGTCGTGAAGCATGATGAACTAATATTTAACAAGTGAGATGAAGCACAACAGGCTAAATAAAAATCTGTTTGAACGTCTTGAGCCAATTACACGCCACGTGAAAAAACTACTGTACAAAAAACTTGAAGGGTGACTACACTTGTTGAGCGTATAATTTATTTGTTTGTGAGCAGACACGAAGTCCATAGTATAAGCACACACACTCTGAATAATGCAGGTCGATAAAACAGACAAAACAGAGCGTTTTACAAGACATTGGAGCCGGCGTAATCACAGAGTTACAGACACTTTTTGCAACTGCGTTGGGTTGCAGACACATTCTCAACAGTTAACACTATAATTAGCTAACACGTAACACTTGTTACAACACTACTACAGATTAGGCGCCAATCCCTAAACTGATATAGCATCGAGTTGAACGAAATAAAAAGCAAACAAACACAGGAATGTGAATAAAACAGTACCACAAATCTCAACACCCGCTACACGCAGGGGCGTACCAAGGGCTCCCGGGGCAATTTTGGTGCCCCAATGTACCTCAGGTCTTTCGGAAGCAAATGTACTGCATTTAAAGAAAGTATCTGCGACATTGTTGGGACTTTTTGGGGCCTCCCCAGTGATTCTGCTCTCGGGGCATTGTGACCCCAGTATCAGTTTGAAATTTCTCTGGGTGGCTGCTGACACATAGGCCTACGTCTGCAGCTTGATTTTCGGTAAAACTTACGTTTAGCAGAGAACTTATCTTCAGGTCGGGAAATCGCGATTTGTTGGCATTGTAAATTGAACTTGCCCTTGGGCAGGGCAGGTTGCAAGTAATTTAGTTGCATCATTTGCCTGTGTTAGTCAGAGATATGCACTTCATATTTCACTATGTTGAAAGGAGCTAAATGTTACTAAGCGCAAAATAATTACTGCAACTGAAAGCAACACAATTTTTTTCCGCACGCGCGGAGGAAATGTAATTAATTTTTCAACGTACCGCACATTAACACACGGCACACCTCTTCTTACAGTGAATTCTTGGGTAGGTCAGGTGGACAGAGAACAGAAAACAATTTTTTCTGCTATAGTAAACCCTAAGACGTTGAACCTCACAAAAATTATTACAAGTCAAACAGAGTTTTAATATATTTGTGGCAACACATAGCAGCTTACAATTTTTATACGAGTTGTTACGTATTTTGGCTGGGCCATAATGTGCCTCAGAATTGTCCCACAAAGGCAGGAGAAGTACATTACTATCAATTAATTTACGGTAACATGTCAATTTGTGCAAGGTGAACCAGTATATAAACACATTTTTATCATATTGATTTTATATTACTCAACAAGTGGTGCCATCCTCCTGTATAGTTCATGTGCTTATATTTTTTGTTTTCGTTAGTCAAAAACTTGTTCAATATTTCAAATACGGAAGGAGGAAAATCCTCGACACCAATGGATAAAAAGTATAACAAGGAGAGCTGAAAAGTGACTGAATCACGAAGGGTATTTGCAAAGTATTTCCAAGCACATGATTTTCAATGTCTTCTGCTTATAAGCAACTTTATCGAACTTTCTCGTGATTCACGTGCAAAAAAACATTGACGCTTGAAACATATTGCAGTACCTTAGTCATCTCCTGATTTGTCTATAATACGAGCAGTTGTCCGCTTCTGCTTGCCTGTCTTCCCCACGGAGTACAACTGCCAGTCCAGTAGTCCTGCCGCTACACCTAAACGTGATGCCCAAAACGGCAGAATTGAACAGCAGAAAAAGGAAGCACTTAGCCTTGACACATTTTACTTTTCTTTCATCTTTTGTTGACAGTTTATAAAGCACTGTGTTGACTGATGGTTGCTCCACTTTTCAAAATCTTTTTTAATACTATCCCGTTTCTTTCAGCATTTACTGAAGTCTGGTTCACTGAATATGATGTCTTAACTGTTAAACGTACTCGCATGATGCAAGTCTTCTTTGAAATCCATCTCCCTGCAATAGCAGCATTGATGTTCAGGCTGAGTTGGCTGTACTTTGCTCGTAAAATAATTGCTTTCTGAAGCACGTTGTTGTCACTGAAAAAGACAGTACCCATCGAACTACTGTACCTCACTTGGTTTCAAATGACTGGATATCCCTGATGTAAATTAGATTGAACTTTACTGCACCGTTTTTTCGTATGCCTGCAGATTTTTTCTGGCTGTTCCACTGAATTAACGTTGCGCTTATCCATAACACCACTTTACAGGAAAAGACGTAATTACCAAAAGCTAAAAATGCACTTTTTTCGGAAACCCACAAAGATCATCTTTGTAAAATTCAAGAAATGTAAGAAATCTCTAGGCGGTGTAGAAATTTTGGCAATTGTTCTCTCTGCTGATCTTTTTCAACTTTTTCTCCATATTTCGATGCTTCAACACAAATTAAAGTAATCGTTGGCATCTATACAACGATTGGTTAAAACAGCGGTCCCCAAACCTTTTGGATGCTTGGCCAAATTCGCGATCTTATCAGCGTCCGCGGGCCAGACTATTTTGTGTATCGAAAACAAAAAAAAATGCAACACGTATAATTCTAGTCACGTTTGTAAATTTTCTATTTATTTTCTTCGCTCGTTAACATGTTTGCAATGTGATTTATCTAACTACTTCCTTTGTTACATAATAGTTGTAGGTTAATAATTGGTTCCATGCTAGATGCTGCAATAAGGAGAGTTTCGTGCAAATATGCACCTGAAATTCTTTTTACAACTGCCAGATAACGCCTACGCTCCACACTCGAAATTCCCACTACAATTTACAAATTTCGCAGCACTGATGCAAGCTAATGTAGAGTCGACTTTTTTTCGTTTTGAAAACACAAATTCATTTGCGTCTCCTGGCCACTAAGATCTTGAAAGTCGTTCTGAAAACTTCAAAACGCTTTCAAGATCTTAATGGCCAGGAGACGCAAATGGATTTGTTTCAAAAACCATTCGGTGTGAATGTAGAAAATATTAAAGGCGCTGACTTCTGAGACTTGCAGTCAAACTAAGCCTTGCACGAACCTTTCCAAGGAGATTCAATAATTAGTTTTTACTCTCGACTCGAATAAAAGAAGTATCCGATGTTGTTGAAAATGCGAGAATCTGGATTTGTCAATTTACAAGAACGTACTGTTGTGAACAAGCCTTCTCAATCATGAAAAGAAACAAATCTAGGCTGCGAACTAGGGTAACAGAGGGACATTTAGATGCAGTAACGCGTACTGCTATTTCATCGTGAAAGCAAAATATTTCAACTTTGGTCCAATGAAAACGTGTCCAACGTTGGGGCTGATCCAGGTAGAAAGGTTAGGTGGGGGTATTTCAGTAATATTTGGCAGTCAGGTCTCATTACGGGTTCACTAGTCACTACTACAAGAAAGATGAAGTATACGTCACAACACTGTTGTGACAAAACAATGGACTGCAAAATGGCCTTATATCGCGAATGGTGTTTTCCGAATTGTACAAAATCATGGTGAAAAAAGTTACTTTCGTAGTTTTTAGGGGGGCAATCGCGCCATTCGCCCATCCCTGAATCCGCCCCTGGTCCAACGCAGAGTTTTTAACCGCGAACTAATTTCTTATGTATGTTTTTGGAAAACAGTTGTTGTGTGATAAAGAAGTTTGTTTTCACTGTATGAGCAATTCATTGGACATGGTGTAGCCCGCACCTAGGTTTTAAGCAAAATTTTGGCCTGAAAATCCATTTGGGTTGTGCTGTAGAGCTTCAATAAATGTCAAAAAGGCTGAAAAAAATAAAATTTTAAGCTCAAACAACTTTTTTTCTGCCAACACTACTAAAAAAAGCCAAAACACGCCAAACAGCATTTTTTCAAGCCAAATCGCTTTAATTAAGGCCGAAAGTCTGCAATTCGGCATTAAAAATGCCAACCTGGCAGCCTCTGGTACAACATTAGGGTGCTGCTGCGCAGCAATTCCAACGAAAAAAGCAGGTATTACCTAACAATTTTCTGTGTTTGCGTTTACTTGTCCGTGTTGTTCGCAAACTATAACATTACAAACGAATGGCCTACGTCCTGAGTAAATCACTTTTCAACTCAAACTTTTGCACAGTAGTTGAGCTTTAGATCAAAGCGGTAAGCTTCATTTGTTTTGGTTTAAAGCCCATCGGAATAAAATTCTCATTTGCAGCAATTGTGCATTGAAAACGTAGAGCTTTTTATTGTTACAGCAATTGTTTTTTGCTTTTTGTGTAATTACATCTTACATTAATTTATTACTCGAAATTGTTTTCATAATAAACATTCCTAGGAAAGCTCGCGGGCCGGACTTTGGGGACCGCTGGGTTAAAACAATTCAAAAATTAAATCATGCGTTATAGGCTGATTAAATGGTTTATTGCAACGGATATTTCACATCGCACTCTATCATTTTTTATTTCCTTGGCAACTTCGTGCAATCTTCACACCACAAAACCCCCATACAAACGCTTGCTGGCAATAAAATGTTGAACGCTAAACAAAGATGCGCAGAAAAACAAATAAGAAGGTCGTGACTAAAGTACCCCTGTGAAACAACCACTTTTCTTACCAGATCATTTGAAAAATTTATCACGCGACCCAGCTAAACATGTCATCTGAAAATGTTGAATCAAGTTGAAACGTTTGACAATGGGACCTGGCTGGAGATCATTCTGACATAATTTGGCAAAAACATTACACAATACATTTACCTGAAAAAATATCAGAGCAATATCATTTCAAATTAATACGTGTCTTTGATGCTGCATGACCTGAATACGCCCGGTTGTGATAGCAGTCTGTGACATGGCATCATGGTTGTTATAAGTAACGCATGAACTATCGAAGGCAGCCAAAATATATTCATGAAACCGTAAAAAGATTTAAGATGAGTTAAAGGCAAAATCTCTATTACAAGTTTGGCACTTCGTCAGTTTCACCATCGTATTAATTTTGGTAAAAGAACAACTCAAATATAATCATAGCATAATATCTGGCCATTTCCAGGATCGACCCCTTCTCCCGCTAACACCCTGGTTAAAAAAAGACGTTACCACTGAATATATAAAGCCCAGAATCACTATGTTAATCTTTAAATCATAAGCGCATGCTGTCAAATTTTTCTATGGTTTGAAGCATGTCAAAATGGAATGCTATCTATCGTGAGTGGCTCTGATAAACTTTCCTTCTTGTATACTTTATTGAGGTCGTAAAACCACTGGTATATTTAATTTGATTGACTAAAGTATACTGCAAGAAATTGCGTCTAATGTCTGATAAAAACAAAGTGAACATCTTTTTGGTTGATATGAAGTGATTAGTGTGAGAAGAGTCGAACTTGGGAGGGTCTACTGTGTAGCAGTAGTCAAAAGTTTTGATAACAACTTAACGTCTTGGCTAAAGGGCAGATTTTTCCAGGGTATTCTCCATAACCAGTGCTCCTAGGGTTTTACCAAAAAAACAGTACTCAATCCGTGTAAGTATCTGTAACACAGTGAACTATTTATTTGCTAGAATTACTAGTTTGAGCTCATGCGAAATTCATAATATTCAGGGTTTTTTAAGGCGTTTTAGGGACCCGATTCGGGTCCCTTGGCGCAGAGTGCCAACTGGAAGTCACCCAGCTATAAAACACGCAATGCAGCAGAGGCACCTAAGAGCGAACCTGATCGAGCCAGGAAATTCTTACTGTTTGTGCTGCCGCAGCCTCCCGAGCCCTGCATTCTGGCTTCGCGTCTCCAAGAAGCGACCGTTACAACGTCGAAACAGATTGGGAACCACTACTGCATAATATAACGTCATAAAAATTCCAGCCATTCAAATATTGAACAGCTGAAATAAAGTTTTCGCATCTTAAATTTGTCCTGGAAAAAAATTCACGCCTATTCAGATACACAAAGCAATTTTTCAAAACTTTCGTAAAAGAGTTGTCGTACTTGTTGTTATAGTCAGGATGCAAAATAATACTATCGACGTCCAATCTCACTTGATTCGGACCAGGTTTGGTCAGTTTATGCCTCCCAACGTATACTGCAATTTTAGATGAGGTCCTGAAAAATATTGATATCTTTTTATAAACCTTAAAGCACAGTACATGAAACTTGCATAGGCTACTTAAAACAAGCAAGCGACAAGTAACAATGCAAAAAAATATCCAAGACCATTCAGGCATACAGCTCAGCTCGCTCATTCTCCACGGTTAGAGTAATATTTCAGTTCCGGCTGTGCTTAGTTGCAAGTCATATAATATCAGTTACTTTAGCCCAAGGGTTGGGAACCTATTTACTATCACAGGCCGCATAAATTGTAGATTTTTGCTGACAGGCAGCAAATAACAACCGATTGCATCCACAAATTCTACCTTCATCTATGAGTGATGAAGGCTTCCCAGCACACCCTACCTTAAGTACCTGCTTATCATGAAGCTTCATTTCAACGTGATTTTGTACTCTCAATTGGGTAACAAAAAAGCGGGCCATATCAAATGTTCACGCGGGCCGCAGGTTCCCCACCCTTGCTTTAGCCGTATGTCTTATTGGATGATTAAATCATTTTCCAAATGACGAAGAAATTTCAAAAGCAACCAAACAATAACAAGCACCTCCATTCAAGTCGAATGTAAAATAAAAAATATTTTTTAAACTTACAAAAGTAAAAATATAACATTTAAATTGGCTCATTTGCCTGGTTTTCTTCTGAGGCCGTGAACCTGATTCGAAAACAGTTTTACCCGTTACTGTTTTCTTTTCTCTGCTATTGTAAATTATTTAAAATTGGAAAATCAATCCAATGATTGTTTAATTTATTAAAAGGTTCTTCATGCTCATCATCTGTATCTTACCTGCAAAAGCGCAGTGTCTCACTGCTACTTTCAAAAAATAAAATTTTTCGCAAACGATTTTTTGTGGACTGCGTAAATACACTTCTGTCCAACTTACGTACGATAATTGAAATCACATCGTGCTTCGCTACCGTTTTTGTCATGGTAAAGTGCTTTCAAGATCACAGTGCTGACGACGTTGGAAGTTCCTGTTTCTTTTCAAAATTTTATGGGGTGCCGCTAACGTGACCACGTGATCATTATTCGCACGCAGCCCCCCGCGCTGTTGAGGGTCACGGTAGAGGCCACTAACCACGAAAGGTTGAGAACAATTGACCTAGAATTGTAGATGCTGTTGACGTAAGCAGTAGCGGACACAGGCTAATTTGGTGGTGGGGATGCGATGTCGATTTGCAATGAACCCAATGCTTCACAGGAACATATTGGGTAAATAATCACTTTCGCGTACGAACATTTACGTGGAAACAAGTCTAAGCTTGGTTTAGAAGCTCGAGTGATAAAACTGGTCAAACTTTAACACTGCACCGCTACGGAACCAACACGCAATGTGGCACATAACAACGATCTGATGACGTAGTTACCGGCGTCGGCGCAGGTACATCGAGGATTCGAGATAAACAGTTCACGCGACGACATAATGCTTATTCTCATTGTAGGCTACGTTTGTTACAGCACAATTACTCAGCTAGCAAGGCTTGTCAGCATCACTCAGAAACAAGAGCTGCAAAAGTCTGGCATCTCGTCCAAAGCGATCAATGAAAACTTGCTACACAAACCAGACAATTAAGTAGACCTGTATGTTGACACGACTACGGACAACTCACTAGAATTAGAACACCACGCAGGTTTTGCAAAATTGACCAGATGAATTATGAAAACTCGC
>Ga0210059_1005427_pt1 | contig 20561 bp, 19 predicted proteins | sample Ectturendosymbi2_FD_188042 | JGI IMG/M metagenome (GOLD analysis project Ga0210059, IMG submission 188042) | Ecteinascidia turbinata endosymbiont from Florida, USA - Sample 2 (SPAdes) (version 2) | ecosystem: Host-associated > Tunicates > Ascidians > Unclassified | place: Key West, Florida...
CGACGGGACTGGAGTGGCCAACAAGCGCCCATCTCCGCTTACTTGCGCCGTGGGCCACGCGGCTACTTTCGCACTGGTGGCGAGACAATGGCAGCACTGCGCCTGAACTGTTCCCGTGCACACTCCTCCCATCAACGCCGAGCACCAGGCTGGGCAGGCTGCAGGTTCTGTTTGTCAAGTCATCGGCATGACCCGACCGCGAATCGAACGAAGCTTCAGCGACGGGCGCTCTTTCCCAATACGCCACTTGGCCGCTTGACTCGCGCTATTCGTTTCGATCTTAAACCCTCCTGTCTCATTGCATCGATTAGATTAACTTCATCACAACCGCAATTGGTAATCATGCCAGGAAGCTTTGAAAGAGCATAGTTCAAAACAATCTCTCACCACTTCCTACTTCAGGGCAGGGTTCGCACTGATCACCCCATGCACTGGTAGCCCCAGGTACAGCGCAGCAACAATCCGATCTGTGGGTTGTGATGGAAAGGGCGTTGTGGGGCCGACATTGACCATTCCTGACGCTGCGGAAGCACTGGCCTTTGGTCAAGTCTGAAACGAAATAAAGAAACGCTTAACACATTGTTTGCACTTTTCAAAAAAGTTTCGGGATGCGATTTTAGAATCAAAAATGTGTCATTAGAGGATAAAAATGTGATCTGGAACTGCTTACCAAGTACACATCTCCTTCCTGTTTCATCGAGAACCAAAAATCGATGACATCTGCAAATGAAGCTTCCTTGGCTATTCTCGCATTGGCCGTTGAGGCATGGGTTATTTTCACATTCATTGATGTCAACGCAACTTTCGCCACTAGGCTGAAAAACACGATAGATTGTTTGGTTTCGCTTTGTCTCATGAAGAACTGAAGATATCGGGTCAACTTTGAGGACCTACCACCAACTTGAACCCAGGGTTACAAACACATTTGTATCGGCCGTCCATATTGACGCACTTTCCGTTGTTGCACATATTTGTTCGTTCACATTCGTTTTCATCTGCAAAAATTTCTCATGAACAGCTTGGCTGATACAGAAAAACGAAACAGTACAAACAGGAAACACAAAATATATCTTCCAAACGCACAATAAAGCTCCATGAGAACTGTTAGGCTTTTCGAGGAGTTACGTCGCCATGACCTGATCAGTCAAGCATTGCGAACGCACTGTGACGCGCATTCACGCAAGACTTGATTCACGCCCCACGACTGCCGCAAGTGGCTGACGTCAACAACATAATCCGAAATATTTGAATAAATATGGATCTTACCAAGACATTGGGTTCCGTCGGGGGAAACGTAGTACCCAGGGTTGCAAAGGCATCTGTAGTGTCCTTTGGTGTTCAAGCACCGTCCATTCTCACACAGACTGGGGTTCTCTGCGCACTCGTCGATGTCTGAAAAGTGGCGTCAAGCTCACATAAAACGACTTCTACGTACAAAAAACATGCGAAGGAAAGCTTTTCGCTGATGCAGTACGTAACTGTTTTTGCCGATTGGCGTAACATCAACAAAATATTACAAACATCCATGTCTTGGTCATTAATTCCAAAATTTTAATTCATGCCAGAGAACGATTAAGTTTTGGTTGAAAAGTCGAAAATGGGAGTTGATTAAAATTATTCGCAGCTTCCGCTCGAAATTGTTCGTACCTCTACGTTTCGCAGAAAGTTTGACCTTAATCTCTCACATTTATTAATAAAGTTTTCTTTAAGCAGCGGTTCTAGTCCATTCAAGAACACATTCCAGAACTCGCATGAAGAACATCATGAAAAAAAGGTTTGTTTTCTGTTTAATTTTTCTTTTCCAGAAAATACAATATAAGGTAATGTTTCTTCCAAAAACCGCTAAAAACCAACAAAGGACCATCAAGAGCTGCATAATTCTAAGTCCCATTTGAAACATGGAGTCCTGTCGTTAGATTTCTTTTGTGTTTTTTTTTTCACAAAGCACTTCTCACAATCTCTATCGAACCCATCGCTACTTCACACGAGGTACGTGGTCTCGTTTCACCTGGGAATGAAGATTCTCCGGGTTATTACAGCGGGTTTTACTACAGCAGTAAACTTGCAACGGTAATGAAAGGGTACAGTTAAAACATATTTTTAGCCAGAATTTATTGATTTCAATGCTACAAAAGCAAGAATGGCACCGGAAACCAAACCAGACCTTGATATTCATGGTTGTTCACATTTGTCGAAAAACGTTCATTTTTAACATCATTCAGCAGAAGACAAAATTAACAACTAAATTCGTGCAAGGAAGAAAATTCTCAATTCACACTTAAATATTTTCACACCCCTTATTATTATCTGAGAGCCTTGCACAAAAGAACTGAACACAACTTACGGATAGTTTGTTTCATAATTTGCGTAAAAACTCAAATTTGTTAATGCGTTAATTTCAAACCAGGAAGAGATTCAGAAACTTCGCGCTTCTTTACATTCCTAGACAAGGTGCGAAATGCGGCGAAGATCCGGTTGAGCTAATGAAGGTTAATGCAGCGAGGTCGCATACCATACATGGCCCCACGAGCATTCAGTGCATCCAACCCCATGAACTTTTTTCAAAACTTGGCCGTTTGCTCGACGAACTGAAATCGTCTCGGCGAAAAACAACGATCTTTTGTTGAATGGTTTCCGATTTCTGACCATACTTTCAATCGTCACTCGTTTTTTATTGATCTATTTTAAACGCAGACGCACAGGTCAGGGAGCTGATTGAGACAGACAGAGTCATATTCACAAACAGGCTCTCTTTGTCTGGTTGTACAAGGGCGATTACTTCCGAAGTATGCCTACTTTGAGTAAGAAAACAAAGGCAATTACTTTCAAATTACCGTTACAACTTTGTTGTGTGGCAGAAACTCTGTAACCATCATTGCAATTGCACACGAAGCTTCCTCGGGTGTTCACACAAACACCATTTTCGCACAGATTGTCCTGTCCCTGACTGCATTCATCAATGTCTGCCAAAACAGGTGGGCGTTTATTGCAAACAAAAAGTACACAAAACGTAACTAAATGAAAAAAAGCAAACTACAAAATTTTTTCAAGTACTTCGACGTCATTACCGACACATGACGTCATGCTTCCGGGTTCATTTTCAAAGCCATGGTGACAGTGGCAAACGTAGGAGCCGTCGGTGTTGAGACAGGTGCCATGCCGGCCACAGATGCTCCTGCTTTGACCAAGTTCAGTGAGACACTCGTCTACGTCTATGAAAGCAGAAAGGAAACGTTTCAGAAGGTAATTTACAGCCACATGCCACACAAAAGCATTCACCCAAAACCATGAGCAAATCCACTACAAACCAATTTATTTAACTCCAACTTTAAATTTTTCAGAAAAAAGACACGGTTTGACGTTTGCTCGCAGACACGAAAAACAAGTTTGTAAGTTTAAATATCAAGATCCTAAAGATAGTGAAAATACGTCACTTCATGTTATCGACCTATTTGCAATCTATACTTCCTGGTTGTTCTTCGATACTTTCAAGAATCACCACCAATGTAATGTCGTTCTACCTCAGTTTATTTCGTAACTTCCATGGCGTCAGCATCCGTTTCTGTGGGACATGCTAGTGATGGCAGTGGTAGGGACGTGGACAGATGGAAGTCTCTCATTATCTGTTTCATTAACCGGCAGTACTAATGAAAACCAGCAATTACCGTCACATCGCTTCCCATCAGCTGAAGGCTGATAACCATCGTCGCATTCGCAGTAGTAGTCGCTTTGTTCAGGTTGTTCCACGCACCTTCCGTGGGCACAAGCTTGAGCGCCCAGCAACTGGCACAAGCTTTGTTCCCCCTGCCCTTCGCAATCTCGTAGGTACTCAGCTGCCAAAAAGGTTTCATGCAAGTAATGGAGTAAGTTGAAACGGCCAAAATGGAATGACAAGAATTTGCAATACTTTCTTCGTCACGCCCTTCGAAAAAAGTTTTCATTGGCGCGGTGTTATCAAACGCGGTTGTAAAAACCATTTCAGGATATTTCAGCGGGCATAGCCGAGCAAGCAGTTGGCAGCGAATGCCGTGCACATAACTTACGGGTTCCGATTGCGGCGCAGCGCTCAGGGAACTGTCCGACCGCGGCGAAACATTTCCCGAGGGTTTCCTGTCCAGACGTCACACAACAACAGACAGTTCGCCTGACGAGGTTGCTCAGCGGGCTTGCACACATACCACTCTCAATTGCTGTGTAGCATCTTCCAGGCAAATCAGCTGGAACAAACAAACAAGCATGAAATCCTGGCGTTTAACAAACTTGTAGTTTGATGCTCAACCGCCGTAAAGATCCCGAACCTTTGGAAAAACAACGGTGTTTTTTCAAAGCCCTACTTGAGCAGATGTTCTTGTTACGTGAAGTGCGAGATTTGACGATACCTCTCAAAATCACATTAGTGGGTTGGGTTCTACAAAAAGTATTAACGAAACATCCGTTTCTTTTAATTCTTATACGGTTTAAAACAAGATTTCTGCGTTTCACTCTTAAATTAGGATCAATTTAGAATCCTAAACAAAATTTTATTATCTCACAGCTTAACTTATGTTCTGAAACGGTCTAGTACGCTGAATTTCACATAAATTTCCTGCAGAAAACGGGAAGATACTATTAAAAAGTATGTCGTTCAACGCAACCAAGCCAATGCGTTTATTTTTCATGCATTGTTTGACCAGAACGCAAGTATCTAGCTGACTTGGTCAGGGTTGCCAGATGGTGCCAAATGTGGCAGAAATTGCCAAAAATCACTGTTTTCCGAAACATTTGCCAACTTATTTGGAAATACTTTTTTGTGCCATAATTTTGCAATTTTGGGACTATGTATCAAATAATTACCCAAACTTCAGGGAGATAATACAGCTCAACATTAATCGTTGTGAATTATCTTTCTGACCACACTCCACTTTCCGCGAAGCACACTTACTGGTACTGTGTTTTGCAGTGAAACTTAAACCGAGATATTACTTCCGTGTTTTTAACTATGAATCAAAAGGAATTATTTCGCAACCAAGAATCAGAGATTATGACTTAAACAGAGGATATCTTTTGTCTTTTTTGTAGTTGTCAAACTTTGAAAATTGAAAATTATGGAAAAAATATACAAGAAAAATCAATATTCCCAATAATATTGCCATTGTCCATTTTTTTGCCAAAAATTGCCATAAACTGGACAAACACTTGCCATATTCTTTGTCAAGCATCTGGCAATCCTGGACTTGGTAAAGAAATCAGTGCACAGCAATGTGTCCACCACAAAATTGTTAAACAATGATTTTGAAACTGTGTAGTCCGATTGGAAAAACAGCTAATATGAAGTTGATGCTCAACATACATATGCACTGTCGGCCATCCGATGATAGTTTGTAGTTCTCGGGACATTCGCACATGAAGCCTCCGTCCGTGTTGATGCAGGTACCGTCCTGACACACATTCGAAGTGAGGCACTCGTTCACATCTGTGAAAGTTAGTTGGGTTTAGACTTCACCGATGCCTTCAACTTCAACGAGTGTTTGTCACGCACCGACGCATTTGTGTACTTCCGTGTCGTATCTGTATCCCTCAGGACAGTCGCATCTGAATGAACCATCGGTGTTTACACATTTTCCTCCTTCGCAAAGTCCTGACATAATTTCACATTCGTTGATGTCTGAAATAAAAAATAACAGCACCTTCAAAAAATATTGCCTGCATGTTCAAATGACAGCTTTTCCTGGTCAAGCAAGCTATGTACTTATGGTATACAGGACATACAGTTCTTTAATCACAAAAAAAACAAAGAGCAATTCATTCACAATTTCAAATGAAACGAATCCAACGAAATTTTTTTTTACCTGTACACAGGGGTGGTAGACGCCCTTTCGTGCAATTTCCAACTCTGGCTGGGCATTCTTCACAGGGGTGACCCCAGCCTTCTCCGACGGTGGCGCAGCAGAAAAGCTTTGTGCACATCACGTTCGGCACCTCATTCGTGCACGTGTTGTTTGCTCTTGTCAGGAAACATGGACCTTTCCGGTAGTCTGCATATTAACGCTGCATTGCTTGTTTGCGTTCTCGCAACGATACGTCTTTGATATTACTGATAAAATGCGGTTCACCTCTTTCACATCTCATTCCAGTGAAACCATAAACACATGCGCAACGTCCGGGGATGACGCATCTTCCGCCATTTAAGCACCCTGGCCCGCAAATCGCTGAGCAAGAAAGAGACGGTTGGTCATGTTCTCGATATTTATAACAACAGCAAGAGTTTAAAGATTGACTTACGTTGTGTGCAGTATGGTCCAGTGTATCCATACCTGCACCGACATTGGTTTCCAACGCATTCACCACCATTCTCACATCTTGTGTTGCACTTTGGTGCTGCAAATTAACCGAAGCGTGGTGATATCTAAGCAAGCGCTAATAAAATTACAGTTACAGACAAACAACCAACCTTGGGAATTCGCCCCAGGACATGTGCGCTGAGTGCTTCCGTCCGGACATAAACACAAATTCGGAGCTTCGCAGACTCCTTCCCCACAAGCTCCTTCCTCGCACTTGGCTGCCAAATAAAAAGTGTTTCTATTAAATAAATTGGATTCACCACCGATGCAAATCCATTTCTATCATACTAACCTTGCATGCACATCTTTCCACCGGGAATCAAGGACCATCCAGGGCAACAAAATTTTGAACCCTTTTCTGTACAGACGTGGGGTCCGACGAGACTGCAACAAAATCGAAGTGTGTTGCATATTCGAGAGCATTGCATGCCTGGCAGCTTTCGCACAACGATCTGTCGTTAAAGGCATGTCTGTAAACGTTTCCAACACACCGAAAAAAATATTTTTTCTGTCACACTTTCTTCAATCTTTCTTAGACCTCCAATTTTTAGAGCAATCCGATATTAGGTTCAAAAATGTGCGTGTTCAGTTTCATGCCGTTGTAGTTTTGCAACTGTTTGAAAAAAGCGAGGAAGGACTTTTGCAAACTGAAGCGTTCTGCAATGTGCAATCGTTCGCTTACAAGAGCAAAAATTAATCTTGGAAGATTTCGTGGTGCCCCGCCTCAATCAAAACTTTACTGAGGTAGCCTTTTGAAGCAAGCGATAATTTTCTCTTTGGTGACAATGAACAAAACAGGTTTTTGCAAAAAATGTTCAATAGTTTAAATGCTTAATCGGCAATATCTAGTTAAAACCAGAAGCAGAGTTAGTTAGCAAACGCAGCAGCACAAAAATCTAATCGTTGCTTGCTGACTTGTTTCAATTTCATCGTGGGCGCTCATCCTGAGCAGTTTTGAAAACAACTTCCACCAAAAATCGCCACTGTCCAGCAAAGTGTCTTTTACCTGCTTTCAAAACGCAATGATACCAGCAAAAACTATTTAGAAAATTTCGTCAATGAATTTAATTCTTCGGAGGGAGATTTCTTACATGGATTCACGCAAGTTTTTGTGCAGCCGGAGCAAAGTTGCGTCATAGCTGTGTGGAAAATGTTTATGAAAGTTAAAATATATCCAGTGAATAAAAAAAATCTCAACTCATGAGATTGCTGTAGTTGATGTTGAAACTTTTCATTGAAATTTCTTGATTCGAGAGTTTTTTTGTCAATGGTTTTGTCTTAATACTGCGTGTAAAACAAAGCTTAATGAAGAAGCTGTTCGTTAATCGGCAATCAAACCCATTCATCTTCAGTTTCCAGATCAAATAGAGTTGATTGTGAAAGGTTAATGGAGGAAGAAAACGTAGTGTTTTGGTTTACAGGGAACTTGCAATCACTCAACCTGAATATACCGCTGTCTACATCACTTGCAACAGCTACTCGTGCCTACAGGCTTATCTGAGAAAATATGGAGTATCGGGCCTATTCAAAATTATCCCTCTCTTGGCCATGATGTTACCAATTGCAAATGGCAATTGCTTTAAACGGGCCGTTCCCACACAGACATTGTTTGTTGAATACAGTTTTTTAGTTGAAATTAACGACTGATTCTGTTTTCAAGTATCTTGAAATTCTTATGCGAGAAACCCTTAATATTCCTCACTTAACTTGTACTTATTGGAAAAGATAGCGCTCAATGACAATGGCAACATTTGTCAAAATATTGTTACAAGTTTCATAAACATTTGTTATATTCCTCACCTTAGCTGTATACGATTGGTTGCATCTAAATGGTGTGGACAAACGCACAGCGCTCAAATGACACCCACCTGCTTATCAATGGGCAAGTTTTCGTATGGAGTTTGAAGTACAAATTTGATAATTGTTTTTAGTCCAGTCTAAGATTTTAACTTATAAGAGAAATCTGGCGTCAAGAACAATAAATTGCTTTGTACTGGCCCCAAAATGCGCCGTGTGTGAAGATCGCAAAGATCAGGGTTGATTACCTTGGTTCTGAAATAATCAACTATGTGACTCCACAATCTTTGCATGCGGATTCTGCTTGCAAAATACAACAAAACTTTTCAACAGCACTCTGTTTCAGGAGCCCGGTCAATCCATAATAAAAACTAGGTTTGCTGATACTATGGATAGTTGCATGGTAGCTATAGTTTGACAGTCAAGTTGTCTAAACCCGGATAGTTCGGTGAACTGAGTTGTTTAAAAACACGCGAGCACAGGAAGGGGATTCACCTTGCGCAGTTTGCACGTTTTCCAATTTTAAGAAAGTGGTTCTGATCTTAACTGGTAAAACTAATTCGGTGGCAACTTTCACAAAAAACAACGTCGCTGATGCTAGAAATATTTCATCCAATCAAATTTAAATTGATTTGATGGATGAAAACATAAAAAGAGAAATCCTAAACTATTAAAAATTTTGCAAACCTTCATCTTACAACGGTGAATAAATCACACGATCGAGTAGGAGAACATCTGCTGAAACTAACGCTGTTTTTTTCAAAAGCATCGATCCATTGTTTTTGTTTCATCAGTTTTGCTTCTTTACAGAAACGGAACAGAAACATGTTTTGTTTCAAATATTTTGCTTAAATATGGGTATAAACAGGTAGAATTAATCTAAGATGAGGGTCTGTGAAGACTTCATTCATTGGGCAAATGCTAAACAGGAGGCGAGGAGGGGTCTCACGCGAGCCATACAAACGTCGGATGAATGTGCGGATGAATATACTGTTTCGATGAATGGATACACCTACACGACGAATGGACGTGCCAGAAATATTTTAATTTCAACGTTGGCAAGTTTTAGATTTTTTTGCATATTTCAATTTTCCAGAAATAAGACGGTGACCGCTGGTAACTGAGTATTAGTTTTAAAAGTAGAATGATATTTCAAATCAGAATCGTTGCTATTCGACGAGGAAAGGAAGGAGTCGGGGTTAAAACAGTTTGATTATTACTAATCAACCTGACTTCTGCATGCAAATTCTCTTTGCGTGGTATCAACTACCTCCGTACTGATACGGCAATTGTTGCGAAATGAGTAGCGAGAATTGATGAGAAATTCAAAAGCACGTACTCAGGAAATGTCGTCCCACAATATGCAAAAAGCATCTAGTATGCTTCATGGATGTATTAATTTCTTTATCCAAGTACATTGTATTCCACAGACGAACGTAAGTTATTCTACTAAGAAAGGAAACGTGAAACTTTTAACCCAAATATGTACAAGCTCGCGTGTTAACCACGAATCACATGCCTTAATGTCAGACACGCGAAACAGGAAATTAAAACACTAGGTGTGGAATGCACGCTCTCCTATCCTAAAGCTGGTTCTGGTTCGTAGTCAGCAATATAGACTTCCAGGATTGCTACGCTCAGCCGGATGAAGATTGACAAGCAGTGCAGCAGCAAAGAAGTTCGCTGCTCGGCGCAAACCACGCGCCGCATTGCAAATGCACATAAACGTACGCCCTGTGCGAAGGTAAAGCCCTTCGTGCACCAACAAACGATTACGCTGGACTTGGTATTTTAACAAGAGAGCTGGGAATGCTCCACCAGCAAACAAAGCTCTAGCATTGTCAATGGCACGCGTATGCTGAAGTAACCTTTTTGGTAGTTGCTAGTTGCTACCACGTTGGTAACCAAGATAAATTTTTATGTTTTTTCTATTTCTAGCTTGCGTGCTAGAATCTGCAAAAGCTTCTAGCATGTACATTAAACAAATAGATTTTACGCATACACGGTTTGAGTTGTAATTACAGGCAATTCATAACTGTATTGTGATGTTACAGTGATAAGATGATAGAGCGAACGTGGACTTATGTTGTCCTGTGTTAAAGATTGACGTTGTGGTAACACTAGTGTTTCAGCAATAATAGCTTTGCTGATTAGCAAGGACGCCGGAAAGCGGGGAATGACGGGGACATTGCACCCCCTGCCCTTTCACAGGGGGGCAACGCGGGCAGAGGTGCCTTTTCATAACAGTATCACTGGTCATTTCACGGCTTATAAAGATTGACTTGAAACAAACATATTGCAGCCATTCGCGCACCCAGAAAATTCAGAATGGTTTTGTGTAATTTTTTAAAATTACTTTTGAGGTCAACAATTTTGATGAACAGAAACAAACATAATTGGTAACGATTTTTTTGCTTTTTATAAGTTTCCATTGCCCTCAACTCTTTTATTGCCCCCTTGCTCTACGATTGCTCCGGCGTTCCTGCTGATTAGTTTGATAAAGTAAAATAAATTTGTAAAGCTTACAGTAATACTATCTTGTTGGATGACACTGCTTTTGAGGTAAAGAATCTTTTTGAGACGTATCATCATATGCAAACACAAAATTGGAAAATCATGCAATCTACCCCAAAATCGAAAACAATAAATGAAAGGGGATCACTTAGTTGTCTTACAGAATAAAAATAGGTTAAACACTTTTTCTAAACTTCGTGTGGTAGTGTGTTTCTTATCCTTAATGGAGCGATAACAGTCGCCAAGGTTTACAATGCTACAAAATGCCAAAACACCGGGGGCGGATCCAGGGGGTTGATTGGGCGATCGCCCCCCCCTAAAACCTTCGAAAGTAACGTTTTTCACCATGATTTTGTACAATTCGGAAAGACACTTGACTGCCAAATATTACTGAAATCGCCCCCCCTAAACTTACGGGCTGGACCCGCCCCTGCAAAGCGCACAGTTTCAAACAAAGTCAAAGTTTTAAAAACAGCGGCTGATTTATTCTACCTTGTTATTTTCCAATAAAACTCAACTTTTTGCAATGCTCATCCAGGTACTTATCTTTTTTTGTGATTTATGGTGGAGAGGAAATGAAACTGTCTGAGGTTTACTAGGGAAAAAAACGGAAAAACGTTGAGAAGCACTGCAGTGTCTACTGTCGTGGCGGAGGGCAATGCAGCATCACTCGAACATTAATGCACTGCTTTGACGCATGGCCGGGCATGATCGTTTGACTCATACACAGAAACATGGCGCAGCACAAGTAATCGCTCCGTTTAGAATCCAGCTCAACATTCCGCCGGTCAAAACGTTCAAAAATTTTACCTAGAACTGCTTTACAAAAAACTTACACGGAGTGATGTACGAGCTACATGATACAACTAAGCGCATGAACATGACCGATCGTTTCGTGGGATGCCATCTTTGCAAAAGGCAAGGTGGTGATGATCAGCTCCTGCTTATGATAGAACTTATTTTCCAAGCTCTTCGCAACAACGCAGACCGGAAGAGTGTTAAACTCAACACAAGCGAATCATACATACACGGCGCCCATCCTCCTCGCGCGGTTTCGACCACTCCGTTGCCGGTGACCGCGGCCTGAGACCTCATGACGGCCAGTCCATGGTCTCCAACCTTGTTTAGGCATTCTCATCGGAGGGTTTCCATGGCCTCGACCGTGGTGCATGCTATGACGCCGTGCCTCCATCTGTCCGGCCACGGCCATTGCCGTACACACAACTGCTACCCAGGCAGCCCAAAAGTGGAATGAAATCTTCATCTCGCCCACCAGTTATCAGCCCTACAAAACTTTACTGTGCAAGACTGATTGCAATTGAATACGCTTCACTGCACCCAGCCCGACAAAAACAGCCTTTACTAAGCTGAAAAACAGATAAGCAAATTAAAAGCGCATTCAATACCAAACGAAACAAACGTGGTGCTTCCTCAACTAGTTTTGACAAGACGCAGGAAGAAACCAGGTTTATCATTTCATGTAAAAGTTGATTGCAACCGAATGATGACAAAAGTGTTTAAACAAAAACTCGCAGACCTGGCCTGCCAAACAAGCAGCATGCCGGAGCAAGAAAACGTACATATAGCATGTGACCCGCAATGCTTATCTTCGTCAGCATGCTTCTTGGGCGCTCCAACAATAGACGCAATAAATCAAACGCCACTTGTCCCAGCTTGCCTTGTACAGCGCAACGCAACAATCCTGTGCGGCGGAGTTTGAGGCTTTTTCGATTGTGGACTAAACACCACCTACTGCAGCAGCATAGCGAGCTGGTTGCAAGAACGCGACCGGCTCAATGCAAACCTCCGAACGTCAAGTGCTTCCTGACTTTGAATACTTGAACTAACCTCAGTTTTGCCTTATTAAATTTGCTTTGGCAATCCTAGACCCTTTTTCGTGCAAGCAAGCAGACCACTTCTCCCGGCCCAACGCAGACTACCCAATAACTCAACACACCGGCCGCCGACATCCGGTCTAAGCATTTCAGCCGCGAGCATTCCGCCGTGTTTATTTTTTCTTAATCGAAAAAATGTCGCATCGTATCCAGGCGCACGCCGGTCACAGCGATCTTCATCAATTCTGCACATGTAAATAATTTGATCGAAGTTGGAACAAAAGAGGATAAGATCAAATGAGACTGAATGTGCATCAGTACGTACCGAAGCATCTCTATGCAGGGCACCATTGCTGCAGCGTAGTTAAGCAAGCGTGTCTGAGATTCTTCAGGGCCGGCGTCGCGCGCATCGCATATGCACCTGGATCTGCAATCACTGATCCGTGGAAATGGAGTCGTGGTACCGGTCACGAGCTACCGCCTTTGAGAAGAAAGGACGTTTCTACACAACCCCGTTTACAGTTTGTCACGACTGGATCGGATAAACTTCACACAACATCAGAGCTCTCACTTTCCAGGAAGCATGCCTTACTTCTCATCCACGGTCAAGGATAAAGTCGGCAGAGCTTCCTATTCCGTAGAATTGAATGTTCAAGCAGACGTCTTGTTGCGTTTGTGCGCAAACGACATTACGTCTGATTATTTTTGTGATGTCACAATTACGCATTCGGAAATAACGTCAATGTTGCGATTGAACATGAATGAATGGTGATATGTTAGAGATTGTGGTCAATGGGCAAAGCTGCATCAGTCGCTAAGAAAAATGTCTCGCCGGGCGCTGATATTAACCCTCTGCCAGTACAAATACATATCCGGAAGGCATTAAAGACCATTCACTTGTTTGCTAATAGCTGTTGAACGGACAGATCATTTTGCAGAAAGCGAAGGACGAAATGATTGAACGGGAGATTTCTGACGCATTGGTTTGTGTTGATCAAAGCATGAATTGCTGTCTTTGCTGCATCTGCTAATGGTTTTGCGTTGAACTGTGAATGAACGCGAAGAGAGAAGAGGGTTAAGCGAAGAAGACTCCGGCCAAGCAGCCGATTTCTGCTTCAAGATTTACAGACGCGAAAGTTTCAGCGTCGGTCAGGAAACCGAGGGAAGGATGGTCGGCTTAGAAATTGCATTTGCTGTTATCCGTAACTCAATGTCGCGCGAACCATCGCGATTCATAAAACGATTGTCGGAAAATGTCGTTTGTAGAAAAGCCTTCGTTCTGTTTATTTATACGAAAACTTCACAGAACGTATCAGTCGAGAGTAGGTCACGTGTTGCTTCTGGCTGTCCGCCGCTGCTCGGCGCTGACAATAAGAAACGCTCTTTTGTGGAAGCACACGATTTGCTTCGAAAAGTATTCACTTTTAAAACTTTACCAGTAGAGTCGAAACATACTCGATTTCCTTGCGAACGTTTGGTGTCTTTAAACATATCTCCCTTATCTAAGAGTAACGTCGACTTGATTGCAATGAGTATGTTAATCGTTCATTGATATCAATGTAACTCTCCATGACAAAAAATTCACAAGAAAAAGGGCACTTCTACGTTTAAAACTCTTCGAGATGGTCCTCATTACCGATTGAGAACAAATTTTCAAGTAGTTTGGTAAACAGTGTACAATCAAGGCGCGTGGGAAGTAGACTCGACAATATTCATTGCGTCTGAAACAGCAAACACTGCTACAGGAGTGCGAGTTAGTCTTGGTTGTGTGCATTACGACTTGCGGTGGTGGGAACAATTGGTGTGAGGAATATTCTCAACCATAGCAGTCTGAGAAGTACGACTGAGGGCGTTTATAAAAATAACATTCAATTTTGCTCTAAACCAGTGGATCCCAAACTGGGGTGCATGTACCCCTAGGGGCACATTTGCATATCTGAAGGGGTAGCAATAGAAGATAAAAATTTGTTTATATATCATTCATTGCGAAATATTTATACATATATCAGTGAATTTATTTTCAAAATCATTATATGCTTTTGGTAAATAAGTTTTTGTTATTTTCCTCAACCTTTTTGTCGTAAGAAATTTTAGGGGTACATGCTCATCTGCCGAAATGCTGAAGGGGTGCATGGCCAGAGAAAGTTCGGGAACACCTGTTCTAAACCAAACAATAGACTTAGAATTTGGAAATACACACATTTTTTGTATTTAAAAGGATAATAAGCACGGAAATTTCATTAACACTAAAGTAGTCTTCAAAAAACTATAATGTTTTATTTTGAGACATTTCAGGTTATGCTTAATCCATCTTCTGTCAACAAAAACGAAAATTTCGATATCAAATTTGAGAAAGCCTTGGAGTATTTAGCTTGTGTCCAGTAGCTTAGTCTGAGGCATCATACATCCTGACTCATAATGTCACAATCAAAGAAAAATATTGATAAAAAGTACATTACCCAGTGTATTTTTTCTTTTAACATCTGTAAGTCTTTCTGATTAAAAAGTTGTGCCTCGGCCACAACTCTTGGCGTAAGTAACCTATGACGAAAAAGGTACACAACGAACTACACAGTATTAGTTATTCACTTAATCAACTTTTACGACCGTCCATTTTCTATTCCAAGTAATTTCGTATTTGGGGAGAAGCGCAGCTCAAATGTCCCCGGCAGGTCCTCCAGGACCATCGACGTTCACATGAATTACAAACGATTTCGTACCAGCAGCACGTGGTTGCTATTGTTGTTTAATACTTGACCCCAAAATTGTGAAACAAACTATGCATCTTAACGAGAGATGTGTTTTTTCACTTCAGGCCACTTCCTCACATAGATCACAGAGTTCATAGACGCCAGCACACAAAAGTAGGCTGCAACGAAAGCCAATGGCAAATGTCATCATGCCACTCGCAGTGTTAATTGTTTGAAGCAGGCTTGGTAATACTTCAACAGCACAACGGCCAGGCAAACTCTCATAAACGGCCAAAGCTTCGTGCTTAAGGACAAATGCGGTTTTCATTTTATTTTGTAAAGAAATATTTTCGTTAACACAATTTATTGCCTGACTGACCAGATTTTAAACAAGATTAGAAGTTCGATCGATTGATTTCATAACAATGAAAATTATGTCATTAACTATTTCCATTCTCCCGGCCAAATAAAATTAGTCTTTTTTGGCCTTTTTTGACCTGTTCAATTTTTATGTCGGTTTGGCAGATTTGAAGATGATTTTGGTAGATTTCTGGACACTAGCAGATATCTGGAAACTGTTTATAGACACAGTATGATAAACTTTTATTGCAAACTCTGCACTAGAATTTTATAATTTTTAGTTTTGGTGTTTCATGCTTTCAGTTTTGCTGTTTGGTAGGTTACTCCTCAGCAAGACCAAAATTTTTCAGACGTTTACTAATTGAGTGAGCTTAATGCTGCATATGTATATATCGTCTTTAAAAGTGCTGTGCAACCCGTAGTAGGCGTTTAATAAGTGTTGTTGTGCATTTGTCTTGTATTTCACTTTTTTGGTGCTTTCTGGATTGTTTACGGTTGATGTAGCCTTGTTTGCTCATGATAACCTGGCCACCCTGCTCCGGGCTTCCAATGCTAAACTGGATAATTTCAACTGTCATGAAGGAAAGCGTGCTTGTGCAGGGTGTATATGGAACAGATGAGCAGCACTGGACTGGACTTGGATTGGACTGAATCCGGACTATAACGAATTTTTTGAATTGGATGAGCACCGTAAATCGCATTAAAAAAACTAGGATCATGAGATGACTGGATTTGGACTAAGAATTGTGGCATTTTTTTGTTGAAAAGCTGTCTTTTGTTAATTTTTTGGACGTGGAACCTGTTGCGTAACTAAAGGTTTGAGCCAGGGGGAAAACTTGGCTGAACAGGGCCCACTGACCAACACTCATAAAAAATCTTGAGAAATGCAGTGAATCCGGATGTGGATGGCTATAGCTTACTAAAACCTAAAATCACCGGTACACATTGGAAAAACGCAAGCACAACAAACTATTGAAAAGTAAAAAAAATACTACGGTAAATACTGAAATATAAGCTCTCAGTGGGGGCTAGGATTTTGTATTTAGCTGGCCATGGGGGGAGGTTCGCCCCCTTGCTTCCGTCAGTTACGGCACTACTTGGGTCTTACGTTTTTTAAGTTTCTTGGACTTGGACCGAGTTTTGAAACTTCAGGACTGGATCGTAAAATGTGACAGTCCGATCATCTTTGACATTTAGTAACCCCGCCAAGAATCTTGGTCGGGAGGGGCCAGTCAATGAAGTCGGAAGTCACTGACGTTGTCTTGAGTCCATCCGCTTCTTCCCTTTATGTTCTAACATAGGGTTTCTCAACCTGTGGGCCACGGAGGAATTTTTGACGGGCCACGGCCTGTTGTAATGGAATTGAGTAAATTTCGCAAGAGGAACCTCTTAATCGAAAACGTAAGTAGCTCCTGAGCTACAAACATCATTATGTGTTAGAGATTATTGCAACATAGAAATTTCCGCTTAGCCTTCCACGTTGTGCACCAGTGTTGCCAACCTTGCGGTTTTCTCGCAAATTTGGTCTGGGCTTGTTTTTTGTGGACTTGCGAGTTTTTTTTAAGACTTGCGGATTGCTTGTTTTTGCTGAAAGTTGTTTGTTTTTGGGCTTGTTTTTTGCAGATATAGTTCTGTAAATTGCTTTTTTTGGAATGTCATGGCGCTTTTGCTGTTTTAATTTACCGCAAAACGCAATTTGAGCGTGTCTTTGCATAAATTTGCTCATTTTGGGTTTATTTTTCGGATTTGTCTCCCTGCTTTTGTGTTTAATTTTCCTGTTGGCTTTTGTTTTGTTCAATTTTCCTGCCAAACGCATTTTGGGCTTGTTTTTTGGTTAAATTACCTATTTTGAGTTTTTTTTGCAAAATAACCTGGCATCATTGTTGTGCACTATATGCAGTTACTGAAAGCATTTTAAGGCAGAGGGGCTGCTTTTATTGCCATGAAAACGAAATCTAAAACAGGCTTAATGTGGAAGATGACTTGACCTGCACATTATCATAAATTGGCCCTCGAATATCTAAATCAGGCTCACCCTTTGCATTAATTGTAGCGCACGTTGTGTTATTAGAAGGGCCATTTAAGTCATAAGAGTCATATTTTTTTCTGTGCTTCAGGAAGCTGCGAAACGGATTTTAAAACAAAAATCACACCCCTAAAAAGTCTATAACAAAAGTTATAAAGTCATATTTTCCATGTTAAGTCATGAAGCCATATTTTGCATATTTTCAACTTGAAGCCAAAGGGTTAAAACAATCTCAAAATGTCAGGTGAAACTACTATATCGCTAGGTCTAAGCTGTATCCTGCAAACTGAACCCACTTGGGCACCCTGCAAATGTTGGCAACGACGTAGGTGAAATGAGTTATTTGGACGAAATGTAATCCACTACCTAAAATGCATGTTCTTGCTGCCCCAAAGAAACAAACCAATGTCCATACATGTTTTCAATTTGCTTAAAATGAAACTACAGCAGAACTCGTCTAATTCGTCAATTCGCTTAATTCGTTACTTTTTCGTCGGTCCCGGCAGAATCCCTATCTTTTGCGTACATTTCTGTTCGTGTAATTCGTCAATTTGCTTAATTCGTCACCTCTTTCTGTCCCTGAGAAGCGTTTTATTCGTCTAATTCGTCATTTGCAGTTTCGCTTTAGATGTCTAAGCAGCTGGTACGTGTGGGAATTCAAACAAATTAAGGATCTTTATCTGAGAATTGTTGCACCATGCAATTTGTTTATCGAATTTGTACACGAGGTGCGAAGCGCGACCCGACTCCCCATTGATAGAACGCGGAAAAGTTTATTGAAGATTAAAAAGGTGCTTGATTGAATGGAGGAGTCCAGATAGAGCAGAGGAATTAATTGTTGTATTCAACCATAACGTCATAAACTTGTATTTTACTGCAAATAAAAGCACTATGTATCCATACGAGTTACTTTGACAAAGTACACGAGCTTCTATGACAGAGTTTTCACCTGTTTGCGTAATTCGTCACTTTTTTATAATCCCATTGAGGTGACGAATTAGGCAAATTCTACTGTATATCTTTTGCTCATGTTTTGAGCTTTTTGTTTCAGTGGGGCTTCAACAAACCATGGGCCCACCTTCTCTTATGCCTATTTTCACTTGTAGTGCTTCTTTGCACAGTAGTTGTATGTTCTAGCTCAGTCATTTTTGTTTCGTTATTTAAAGTCATAATATCTGAAAAATAAAGTCATATTATCAAGCTTTTTTAGGTCAGAAAAAACGGCCGTAGTGATTAGATGCTGTTTTTGGTTGTTTTTATTTCTGCTCTGTAGCCAGCCTACATGTGCAACAGTTGTCGCATTGGAGAAGTTGCACAGTCGGTGGTGGGCCACGGACCCTGTGTTTGTTTATTAAGTGTGCCACATGCGTGAAAAGGTTGAGGACCCCTGTTCTAACAGTTGAAAATTGATATAAAGCACCAGTAAAAGTCTTAGCAAGTTTTTTGAGGGGGGCCAAGGCCTCTTCGGCCTCATTCTGGTTTCGCCACTGTCTGACATGGAGACATATTAAACACTGAATTTCCGGAATGGAGGGGGATGTAATGTGCGTAGACAAAAAACAGTAATACAATGAGGCATGAGCAGAGTAATGTGACAAACACAGAAACAACATTGCTGCACGAAATACGTGAGTGTGTTAACAGGCTTGCAAGAACACACTGACAGCCTCGCGGTTGATGTACTGTGTGGATGGTCGTGACTTGTCAACTGGCGTAGATCAGTGGTTCTTAGTCGTTTCTCTACCACGCCTCCCTTAAGTAATTGTCCTTTGTTTCAAGCCCCCTGACTTCCAATAAGTAAATTGGACGGAACTCTTTCCCGTTGAAAAACTTTCCATGTTGTAGAACGCGTAAGGGCTCACAACCCCTGGAAATTTATTGACGCGCCCTGGGTAGGGATAGACCGGGCCACTAAATTTAGCCGGGGCCGGGGATTGAACTTTGCCGGGCCAGTCAAACATATTTCTTGGTTTAGTTATTTGAAAAAAAACAAGAGTGCTGTAGACTGCACATACATCGTCATGGTGGATGTGATCTTGAAACTGTGTTTTTTCAGTTTCTCGCAATGCAAAGCAAAATATTTTTTCAGAAATGTGAAGTAGAAATCTTAATAAAACAGATGGCAAACCTGCAACTTGCTAGCGAAACGCATAGGTGCAGAGCACGTGGCACTAGTTAATATACACAGATGTTTTACTAGTTTTGTTAGTATTCCTAACGCAAAATCAACATCACTTGACAAAAACGCAACAAAAGAAGAGCCTTCACTGCTTCACTTGACAATATTTACATAGCATCACAGAACGGTAGCAAGAAAACACAAGTCTTTTTTTGTCCAGGCCATATGGCTTTTGCAGACTATTTTAGTGCATAAAAACACTGATAAACCAAATAACTGTTCAATTTACTCAGTTTATGTTATGCAGCAATTCATCAAATCAACCTATCACACTCGCAGTCACCGTGGGTTTGTTTTATGCTACTCGGTTATTCCATTATTTATCTTCTACTCCTCGCAGTCAGAGCAAGAAGTGTCACTGTGACTTTCTGCACTCCTACCATGGTTGTTTAGCTTAGTCAATCTTACATCAGACAAGGTTATCGAGTCATAGCCAATTGCTTTCAAGTTATGTTTTAAAAACAGTAATTTTTCCACATTATCAGGTTTTAACCGAGTTCTACTCCCGTTTGCCAGGTCTCTTGCCACTTTGAACTCCCGTCCGCTGGCGACTGAACTCACAGGAGCGCTAAGGTATTTCAAAGCTATTGTTGCAATTTCTGGATATTTGTGGCACTGTCCCATCCACACCTGTAATGGACAAACGTTGCTTTTACACTTTGGCTCATTCAAGTACGTGGCCACCATCAGTTTTTTACTTTGACATATGGATTTTCTTCTGATTGAGATGAATTGTCATCGGAGCAACTACTTTCATCATCTAAAAAAGCAAAGTATTTAGCCTTGGCAGAACCACTGTCTGTTTTTTGATATTTTCTATCAGCGGCTTCTTCATCTGAT
>Ga0210059_1005428_pt1 | contig 20561 bp, 6 predicted proteins | sample Ectturendosymbi2_FD_188042 | JGI IMG/M metagenome (GOLD analysis project Ga0210059, IMG submission 188042) | Ecteinascidia turbinata endosymbiont from Florida, USA - Sample 2 (SPAdes) (version 2) | ecosystem: Host-associated > Tunicates > Ascidians > Unclassified | place: Key West, Florida...
TAGGGCATTGCTGGCCATAGGAAAGCTTGGGTGGTGAGCACTTATACGACATTCGGTCTATCAATATTATACTCTAAATTGATCATAATAGATATTCATGAAAATATATCTCATTTAGCTTATATAAGCCTGTTATTCCATTGAGCTCAGTTAGACTCTCATCACTTAGCAGGAAACTTGACATAGATCTTCCACCAGCAAGAGTCGTCAAGGTTCATTTACTAGAGACACGCGGTAGTTGCTAAGGTACTTTTTTCGTCACAAGCGGTCTTATCTTCCCACGCTTGAGCTTTTTTGTGGGCGATCTGATGCCATGTAGATAACTGTAAGTGATACTCAACCTTAGTATTTCAGCTAAATTTAGAGCTAACCATTTTTGAGAACGTCTTCCCGAGTGGCTCGATCCCGATTCTTTTGCCTTTTTGATCATTCGGTAAACGCAGAGGACCGTTGTCCTTTCTGCGTTTGCGTTCAGCGCGTACTTCGACTACTTCAACCTCACACGCGAGCTTGGTTTGAAAAGAACTTCTGACTTTACATCCAGGTTTCCAGCTTGAAACGAACCCAATAAACAAAAGCTGCATTTGAAAGAAAAACAACATTTTAACAACTTCTTTTCCGCGGCAACTCAACTACAGATACACTCTGGGCTTGTGAGACTCGGTATTTTAAGAAGTAGGAATTTTTTAAACCTCAAGCATAAATTTAGCAGTACGAAAACTGGAGCTTTACACTGTAAAATATGTTGAAAACTCGGCAAGGATTAAATCCAAGTGACCGGCATTTCTTTCGCAAGCGCAATGTGCACTTCACTATTCCTCCACATAAGATACTTCACTTGTCAGCCTACTGAAATTCTAAAAAATAAATTGTTTACTATCGCTAGGGTACACTATAATGAAGACCGACAGACCCCTTGCAAGATCCACTTTAAAACTGTTTTTCAAATTTTGTTTAACGCTATGTGCTTCGAATTCAAATCAATCGTGGGAATGCTGAAACCTGCGCCTTGATTTTTTACCGAAGGTGTAGTTTATGCGCCCGAGAGCGGTCACTTGATCGTCTGCAGAAAATTCGACTGCTATCTGACAATAGATTCCAAAAACATTCCTGTCTGCTCTGTGAGTGATTCCCACCCACTCTATTTCTGAGACCAGCTTTCTCAGCAGCTGACTCAATGGCGCCTCTTATGTGCAATCAAGCGCTCGGTTGTTGACCTCAATATATCTTGAACCAAAGTATTTCTAGCTTAAAAGTTCGTGTTCGAGGCCAATTGTCACAACCGGCAATTATCGTGAACGCAGTGATTGGGTCACATTTAAATCTTGCACGGTTCATTGCCCGAAAGCAGTGCTTTAATTTCACTTTAGGTGGACAGAGCTGCGCTACTTCAGTGAGACTGTTCATGTTCATACCAATAACAACGACAAGTGCTTTTGTGGGCATTTTACAAGAAATACCACAAGCATCTTCTCGTCTAAGAAAGAACAACCATTGCGGAACAACAGGAATTGAATGCATAAAACAATAAATAAATACGTGATTTAATATGACAAAACACTTGTGTGCAACGTTAAATGCACGTTATTAAATGCACATTCTCTGTCTTAGAGACAAACAACGTTCTGTTTAAAAAAACACTCCGTCCTTTGGTTGGTTCACTACGAACTTATCTGACTTTACTGTTTCAAGGTTCCCCTGTGTGCGAGTGAAACATTTGTGCAATTTGCTGATAACTCGAGTCAGTTGCTTTTCAAAAGCCTACGCAAGCAAAGTACATCTATGCCAGGTTAGCTGAGAAAGTTCCACTCATTTTGCTTCATGGACCAAAGCATCAGAAGTTTTGTCGAGTGCCAGCGCCTGTCTTGCAAATATCACCATGTATTCACTGGCATAGATGAAACAAAACTAAAAGTTTATGGGGGACACCAAACTTTTTTTATCAACAAGATCTATTTTTGCCCATCTGTTAACAATTTCGTTGAAAGCAAGAAGTATTTTGCTTGGAAAAAGTAAGTTTTGTCAAAATGGCATTTGGTGAACACCTTTAACTTTTTACCCAAATAATATTACATGTAATTAACAGATAGCGTATTTGACCAACAAGGTGTTGACATACCTTAAAAGCATTTCTGATTTAGATAAGCACTAGTTCTTATATAAAGAACTTTATAGTTTTCCTTAGTAAAGAGCGATTTTCAATGCTCTGGAAAAGCAGCTACCCTAGTTGTTGCAGCTGTGGTGTAGGCTTCTGGAGGCAAGGTCAAGGCGGGGCACCCAACGGGCACCTTATGAAACAGTTGACATCAAAACGTCAAATACGAGTACAGCAACTACATCTTTATTGCTGAATTAACTGAACGTTGCGTCTAAGCATCGCCAAGAAAGCAGATTTTCAGTCCAAATTAGTAGACCATGGAACGAAAATGATTGCTAGATTTACCTGATTCCATTTTCTTTTAAACTCTGTCGCCTCATCAGAAACAACAGCGCAAAACCAAAGATGCAAACAAAATCATACTGGACATTTCGAAAAGCAACTATTTTCATCTTCAGCAGAAATTCGTTGAATCAACTGATTCTTGATCGTTTGCAGAAAATTTGAAGTTACGTGATAATAAAAATCCAGAAACATTCCTGTCTGCTCTGTGATTCACACACACTCTACGTGTATTTCTGAAAACAGCTTTCTCAGCTGCTGACTCAACCACGCCTCTTATGTGCAATCAAGCGCGATTCAATGACTTGATTTAAAGGATTTTGCTGACGACAAAAACATTTGTTTTGTGAAACCTGCAACGTGGTTTTATTTGAATCGTTGGTTTAGGCGTTGTTATATTTTTGTACGATCTTCCAAGACTTCCAATTTCCACTCTGTTTTGTTTTCCTTCAGAAAATTCGCCCTGTGTTGTAAATATTTATGCGCATGGCGATACATATGATCAACAGTGGCTTTGTCTTTCTCCATTACAGTCCCGTCGCCATGGCCAGATTTTGAGGGATTAGCCCCCTTAAACAAACTCTAAGCCCCCACAAAAATTGAAATATGAAACACTATACATCATTGGAGTTTTTATCAAATTTTCAGAATGCCACGCCCTCCTGCACAAATGTAACCCCACTTTCTAGCGACGGTTTTGATACATTATTGAGTCTAGAGAAAGCAGAAACAAGAAGAAAATTGTGTACGGTGTTTGCGTGTCATGAGAGTTGTCCAACAAGATCATAGCGATATTTATTTGTAACATCAGGTCACCGTTGATTTATTACATTTTGTTTGAACAGATCGGATTTTATAGCTCGACACTATAAATGGATCATCGCAACCCTTAGCGTTCGCATCGCGCTTGGATCGATGATAAGCTTATGTTCCCAAAACTAGCTATAAAATTGCTTTTTACGATCCGCGGAAAAGCTGTATTTGTTGTGGCGATCTGACCGCTAGCAATTCATTTTGGTTGTGTTGTTTAGGATGCCAGTAAGTTGAAACGTGGACCTCACTTTGAACGTTTTCCCCAGTAGATTTGTGATCTCATATATAAGTCACTTCAAATGTACGTCAAACGTAAAAATATTTTATTCAACATAACTTACTTCTGTATTTTCCGACGACATTCGCTTTAGTGTTACAGCATGAACACTAATCGATATAGGGATTGGAACTTTTCTAAGGTTAACACTCGGTATTCAGCGCAAATCAACGCTACGCAGAACGTTTCTGTGTTGATTATTAACCTATTTTCATGTTTAGTGATATGCCGTCATAGAACGCGTCTGTCGCTTAATATGCGTTTTGTATCACCAAAAAATGCAAACTTTCGGCTGCAATAGAACAGGGGTGGGCAATTAATTTGGCTCGAGGGCCACTTTGAGAATGCCGCATTTAGTCGAGGGCCATATCTTCTAATGGAAGTAGAAGCAAGTCTCGGTTCAAGTTAGCCTCAGCACTGAAGTTACTGTGATAAGTTGGAGGAAATTTCAGATTTGAAGATTTTTCATGAATGCTTCCGCGGGCCACTGAAAACGATATGGCGGACCACATTTGGCCCGCGGGACGCTAATTGCCCACTCCTGCACTAGAGTATAGTCTTTGTGGATCAATTGCAACTTCGATTTCGGAATGACACTGTAATCAGACTGCATTCCATATTGTAATGCGACGCATTTGCCACATGTAACTGGGAATTAAAGCGCTAATTGCGCAGTCATAGTAAACAGATGACAACGGAATCGTATTTTTGATGAAGCACGAATATTGAACTTCTCGAAAAATTTAAAAAAGGGTGGTTGCCATATGCCGAACCTGCAATTAGTGTCAAGTACCAGATGTTGAAAATACGAAATGAAAATCAGAGTGCCAAATTTTCAGTCAACCGGGTTTCAGGAAAGTTGCAACTCCTCGAGTTGTCACCCTTCAGCGAATCAGTTACCGTAAACTCACTGTTTGAATGACGTCACCAAAAAGCAAAACATTGCGAAAGTACGTTTATAGACTAGATTGACGGAGGAAATACTTCTCGAGCATCAGCACGTAAATCGTTCTTGTGTGAAGCAATGCAAACCTAGTTATCCACCTCACGATATTTTGAAAACGAAAAGGAGTGCGTAAAGGGAGTATTCCCCAGGCCAAACGTACTTTCAATCGAAAGACTGCAGTGTTTGTTTAAGTACACTAAACTGTTTGCTTGTTGTAAGAAAATACCTGAAATTTGACCTGTCATGTAGCAGTGCTTAGCGTCAAAGGAGTGATTTTCAATTGTGACGTGCTTCAATCATTGTACACCCGCATCAAGAATGATGCCAATCTTCGTGCAATTAGGTTGATTCAGAAAATCACCAGTTATAAGGACATGTACCGACACTCGGCAAAAAGTACAACTGCAACTAAAGTGTTTTGACAATTTTCAAGTGGATTCTGCCGCTTTAGTACTGATGCGGCACCCAAGGACACTTTTACCTTAACGACCTAAATCGTGACTCTTTTGCTTCCTGAACAAGCAACCATGGTCCTTTTTCCGGCAGTGCTATCAGTTAAGATTTGGAATAGCGTGACATCGGTGTCCGTTTGAGATAGAATCGGGCAGTTATTCAACCGACCTTGACGTCCCGCAGGGAAGGCGACTTGTGTGGATAAAGCTCTACGACTCTCATTGTTAGGGAAGCATGTCGTAAAGGAAACCTTTTCGGATGACTCGTGTCAATAGCACATTGACTTGCTTTGAAAGTTTGCTTGCGACAAGACTGGGAATAACCTGTCAACCTGTCGACTGTCGCAACGTATGTCTCGTTTTCTGCGTCATTCCCAACATGTTGCTCGAATCGATTGCTTTAAATGGCAGTAAAACGTGCGTCTGGTGAAAGCCTGATCATGTTGACATCGCTAAAACTTTTTTGTTTGTAATTTCAAAATTCTAGGGAAGTAGGTCATTTGCCAAAGTTTTTCAAAATTGGAAACATTCTGAAATGCTTCACACCCCATATGACAGGGTAAAGCTGCATATAAAGTTTGTTTTAATAGTAATACTCAATGATGGTGTTCAAGTAACTTTCCACAGGAGAAATAAGCAAGGAATTAAATTTGTGATTGATTCCATGCTTATTTCACCTGTGGAGTGAAGTTACTTGAATACAGATATCCGCAAGTTTGAATCATCGCAAAAAGATGAAAGCAGAGCTCAATCGGCTGATTCCTCTAACGCCTATAGAAAACCTTCTCTAGAGCTTTTGAATGTCAATGATGATGCTGTCAACTTTAAAACTGAGCCTAATATGTCCATTAGATCAGTGGTTCCCAAACTGGGGGTAAATTACCCTCCGGGAGTAAAATGCGATTCTTCGGTGGGTAATGCGGAACCAAAACCACATTGTTGTTCTGTATTATGAGCGATCACTGCGAAATATTGAGGTAATTAAGACATAATCGCTACCTTGATTTGGGTAGCGGATCGAACAAGTTTGGGAACCACCGCATTAGATGTTATAACACTGGTATAATGATACCAGTATGTCAATATTTGAACCGTTTGCTCTACAGATGCTCAGCGTTTTCGTACATCAGCTCAAGTCGCGCCGCCGATCACTGAGCATTATTTCGGAAACCGTTTCAGTCTACCAAAATTGCTGCTTTGTAGATCAGAAACGTTACACACTCAACGATAGCAGAGAAAATAGCGGGTTTTGTTTAGCGTGTGCGGCAAGGGTATTGGTTGTAGTAAACCCCCTTGCAGAATAAAATGATGACGCAACATGGTATTAAGGCCAAAATAAAATGAAAAGCGGATAGACAATTGCTGCACCGGCTTTGCCGGTCACGTGCATCTCGTGGCTGTTTCATAACAGCACATCTTGCTTGTTTCCTGGTGTTCGCACATACGACACTTGTGTTGATTGTAGGTTGTCTGAAAGGTTTGGCTATGCGGGATATTGGCAAATATCCTCATGAATATGATCTTTTGCACCAACATACGTCATTCATTATTTTGCCAATCTCTTTGAAGTGCACAGAGCACTTGTTCTTTTAACGAGTACGGAAACTGGAAGAACAAGGGATTAAATACGAGAGTGCAGTTTTTCTCTAAATATTAGATACGAGAGTGCGGTTTTTCTTAGTCACCTTGTGTTGATGAAACAGATGCTTGCATTTCGTTTTGTGTCGTACTGGCTTGGGTGCAGTGAGTTTACTTATGGGACGGACGCAACGAATGTTAACTGCGTAACAAATGGAAGCTTCGAAATTGTCGGGCAATCTTTGTTTTCCTATTTTCAATTAGACGGGACTTATCCGGTTGCCCGAAGGCGATTACTTCATCGAGCCCATGACAAAATCCCCTCCCAAATTCCAAGAAATGCACCCCCACAAAATTTACAAGCGAGATGCCTCTTCACCACTCTCCTCTTCAGATGAAATCGACGGTTCGACATCGCAGCAATTGAAACGTCATAATACATTCCGGGAGAAAGCAGGTAAAGGTAATCGTTTCTACTAAAATCAACTTAGGTATGCTTGTTTCAACTGCGTCACTTCCTATACCCTAATATTATATTTCGAGCGTAAGAAGACAAAATTGCAACTGCATGATAACCACACTAGAAAACTTATATATTTTTCGGTGATCTTTTTATGCAAGCAGTGTCAGCTTTTCGCGGGACTTCCTGAAAACCAGGTTGATTCGGGTTTCGGTTGCATCGGATCCTGGCATTTAGATCGCTAAGTTCTATTTTGAACGTTAACATACATGTTAGCATTGCGATCAGATTTTTCAGTCTTGGTTTTTGGTCAAACTCACATTGTAACCATGAAGTTGCGGCCAATTACCTGCTGCAACGTCTGGATTATGACGCAATGGAATTCGTGCAAAACAAATACGTTTGCAGTTGACCTGGATGCACGCGAAGCTTCACATAGCAGCGCATATCGGGGGACATCCCTCAACCGCAACTGTTGGATGAATATAATCGATAGTTCACCAGCGCCTAATTGACTTATCAGCCGGTGGTTGAATAAAGCTATGAGCATAACGAAATACATTTTGCATCCATCTGCTTCTGCCATACTTTTTCTTGTACCCGCAGAGCACTTTTAGAAAATTGCACACAAATGCTTTTCAGGCACTGAGTTACAAATCTAAGCTGTTGTAATGCGAGCGAAAAGCTTCACCGCAAAGGGCATGATTCTTATTTTTGCCATACTGGCAAATTAGGTCATCACAAATTCAAGAAAACCATTCAATGCGCTGTCAGTCTAAATATTCGCAGAATGAGCAACATCAGAAATTATCAATAATTGTAATAAAAGAAAATATGCTAAAACGCCCCAGAGGCGGTGCTCATGCAGTGTGCCGACTCAAGCCGCTTGGTGGAAATGCGGACCAAACCAAACCAAAGCAAACACAGCGACTGGTTAACCTTGACGAAGAACGACTCGTTGATTCTCTCGGCGGGACCACTTGTACGTTCAGGAACCGCAAAACATGCTGGTGCCGATTATAACAAACAACGGTTGCTCAGCGCGGTCGCCCAAGCGTCTTCTATTCATTTTTTTCCTAAATCTCCTTTCGGTAAATTATAAACAACCTTTGTTAATTTTCGGGCAGTTCACAGATCGTTATCTCAAAACTGATTGCTCAAACGAAACCTAAAGTCCGTCGCAGTGAAGGCATTCGCAGTTATTCTTCTAATTAACTACAATTTCTGTCAAAAATGTGTCCTTGAATAAAAAACAGCCGAAACGTCATTTTCGAGTACTGCGAAGATTCGACTGAAACACTAAACCCTTAAGACTCAACTTGATGTTCCCTGAACATCCACTTAGCATACACACGACCGGCCTGAAACTTCAGGAAATGTTTCTGGCCTTATAGATTTTTGTTTTTAAGTAACGAGTAGTGCACACCACGTAGTGAACGAGAAAATGATGAGAACAATAATATAATTAAAATATTTCATACGAAGGGTTACCGTGCTTGCTTCCACGTGCAGTCGAAGTGCTTCCATTGCTTTGTTATGAACTGCAGTCGAGACGTCATCAACTCGGTACGAAATAAATAGTTTGGGGAGTATGAGCAGCTATAATTTCATGTGACAAAATATACCGACACCTCATACAATCGTATTGCAATGAGCCAAGACTAGTTCGGAGGATAATTCCACTGTCATTGGGTTTTTCAATGGCAGTTGTGTACTTAGACTGGATAGACACAAACGCAGGGACAGATATATTATCATACTGTAAAATATCTACACCAGCAGGCCTACGTTAATGCTCGAATCGAAAAGGGCGGAGTCGTTGGATTTAAGCACAATTTGATTTCCAAGCGAAAATGCGAAAGAAATTCGCAGGTTCGATCCAGGAAATGTCGTATCACGGAAATTCGTTCTCTTAGAAATTCCTTACCCCGTGAAGTGTCAAAACGAATGTAACCCGCGCCGGTTCACCCGTCGCCAACATTACCAAGGTTTGTGTTGTGCGACTATGCCTCGGTGGTCCGCGAGGCATTGGCCAAAATTTGGCCGCTGGCAGGAATGGAAAAAGACCGCTGGTCACGGCAGGATAGCGTCGACGTGACGAAGTACTACGCTGCTTATCAATCCTCACTACTTGGGTAAGCAACCGACACACATGACATCCAGATGATAACACATCCACAAGATAACATCTCTGAGCAAAGCCAAGCAGATCACAGGCGTCTAATCGAAAGTAACAAACTTCTATCAAAACCAGAGATTGCTTGAAACCGGGGATTTGCGCAAGCAGTGAGGTCAATATGGTTGCACCACAGGTTCTGCTGAACAGGACATTAATTGGAACGTTTTAAGAAGTCTATTTCTTGCCATCAGTGGGATCAGTGAAGACGCAGATCTTGAAAAGCATGTACACCCAAATAAAGATTGACTTCCGAAGACTTTCAAACGATCATTCAAAAGGCTTGATTTTCGTCTGAATGATGGGAACGTGTCAGTATAGGTTAAATTTCTACAAAAAATGTTGATTGCCCCTACCACAGGTTTATGTAAAGTTTTTGATGTGATGATGCTGTTTGTCCTAAAAAATTGTCAATATCCCGATTTCCGACGCCAGCTTTCTTTGTGCAAAATACATTTCTGTATCTTGAAATTTACCGAAAAATTCCCCTGAAAATAAAGTGAAGAACAAAAGAAGATATCAGGTCATACATTTTTAGGAACCGAACTATTGCCGCCCCCCAAACCTTACTGGATGGATCCGCCCCTGCCAAGATCTCGCATTCAACAAGTGTCGCAAGATCAAAATACTGCATAAAGCTAATAATTTCATGTGTCCGAAAGGTAAAGAGAAAGAAAAGGCAATTGCCTACAGTATGTTGAGCGTATATGCTTTAAGAGAGGAGGGAGCTTGCACGAAGCAAGGCATCAAAATGTAGCCGCAGCAATCTACCAAGTTGCATGCTGGAATTACAGGTTTATCTACCTCTAACTCCACAAGCCGAGTCCATTTAAAGAAAATAGGAAAGTTAAGATACTCTGAGACTTTGAAATCACAAGTGGCAGGTTGATCAAATCCTGCAGACAATGTTTAACAACAATAGACAAAGAGATTACCTATGAGTTGATAATGGATGTAGCGGTGCCCAGTGACACACCGCTATACAGAAAAAGAGAAGAAATTCGAGGACTTAAGGAAAGAATTTGGAGAATGTGGAACACAAAAACCAATGTGATAGGGTCGTCGTCGGTGAGTTGAATGCCCCCAGCGGCGTGAGGGCGATGACCTTATTTTTAGTTTTTCCCTGAGTGTGGCCTGCCTATTTTCCTGTACCCCCCAACAACTAAAATCTGGCGTCACGTCTGCGCTGAAATCGCAGTAGGAGCTGCTTGTGACAACCGATGGAGAAATGTGCAAAGTAAATTCCAGTCACCGGTGAAGTTCAAAACCTAACAAAAGCGTTTTTAACTTGCAGTACAAATACCCTACGAAAGATGCTCGGTGATTCACAGTCCGGTTAGGAATTCAGTAAAAAACCCACAACAACAGTAATGTTGAGAGAAAACAAGATTATACAACGCAACAACCAAAAGTAATACACACTTTTAGAAGGAACTGGTAAAATCATATTTACCAAGACCTTCGCTTAAAAATACAGAAACGGTTATGCGCAATGTTCCATCTGAGGTGTGCAAGTGCGCAGTGAAATCTCATTCTCGCGCACTTGCAACGTTTCAAATTTAACGTCGTATATGTATCGCATAGCGTTTTTAACGCTTGAAACGCTTCACGGTTTGTGTGTATACATGGTTGCACAATTGCACGCGCACTAAAACACACATTTGCTCAATTCAAAATTTTCTTAGAGGGAAGGCTGGTTATGTGTCTTAGCAAGAGTGACTTCTGTGTTCGTCAGATCATTTGAAACGTACGCAGCAGAGTTTAAAAATTATTTGACTGCAGAACACTATCAAAAAGTAGCACTGGGAGGAAGTGCGTAAGTGCTTCGCGAGATTCTGGTTCTCCCGAACAATCGCGCAGACCCGAGACTTGAATATTAACGGTTTCGTTGTGGAACTCACTTTTTTTGAAGTTTGTCACTTGTGTTTCTATGTTTTGTCTCGTTTCTGCGTTTCTCTATTAATGTGGAAGATTGATATGCAGACGTTGACGGAGGAACGCCGGCACTAGGAAAACAAAACAACTAAAACGTTAAAACAATGCCACAATAATAATGATACAAACTTTGCCCCAAATCGCCAACACGGAAACCAAGCGATCAAGTGAACATTGCATAAAAACCGGTTTCAACTTAAGCTTTCACCCGCAATCCTTATTTTCGTTAAAAATGCCTTTTTTGGTAAAGGAAAACTTGTGCGTGATTACCGCCGGCTTTTCTTAAATTCACACGCGGCCTCAAGCTCAGCTTTGACCGCAGTTTTCGCTGCTCATTCGAAGTATTTTAGGGAGATTGATTACAACAGTCGGTCCGCTTAGCGTTGCTGCTCAAGCTCTGCGGTTAGAAGCTTTACGCGTGATTGGTAAGAAACGCTTTGGCTTTTGCACTGTGAAAACAAACGAAAACGGTTTTGTGCCAATACCCATCGCGTACGCGATACCATTTTTGTACCCGGGCCAACCTCAACAATTTCATTTTCAGAGAAACGCTCTTTCTCTTTTCGCGACCCCTTCCAGGCGTTTGATACAGAAAGAGATTTTTGCGGAGTGGCCGGTAAGTTTCTTTCTTTGCTTTTCACATCTTAAGCGCTATCGGTTACGTATCTAGGTCAGTTGATTTGGTTTAAAACGGTGGAGACTTCGAGTGTGTTTGCCAGTCAGCTAAAACAGCTTGGCCTTTACAAATGCCGAATTTTCATGGCGTTGCCATGAACAGCAGGAATCAGATATCCCAAATTGAAAATTCTGGCTGTCACCGCCTTTAGCACCACTGGAGTTTACTTAAGAAATAAATAGTCGAGACGAAACTTAGTGACAGGAGAGATGAGACATCGAAGGTAGCACGGCTCAGTCGCACGAAACAAGCAACAACCAGTTGTTTTCATGTTAGATTTCAGCTGAGTAGATTTGAGATAATTTGCTTTTAACAAAAATGCTGTGACGCTGACATGTGATTTCACCAAATCGATTGCCACGTGGCTGTCTCCGTAACCACTTGCTTAAGTCTTTTTGAAAGATGAAACTAAACAGTTTCGGGATGCGTATTACTTTTAAGTGGTCTTAACTTATCCTGAGTTAATTTCAACAAGAACAGAGATTCCGCAACTGGTGTTTCAATGAAAAAGTTTGGCGTGTTTAATTTACGATCCGTGATGTAGCAAAGATAGCCTCAGCTAAACCTACGTGCTCTCTGTTTTGTTTCCAGCAAGAGCTGCAAGCCACCAAACATATGTACATTTAAGCGTTTGCTTAGCTTAGTCGTCTTGCATGCCGCCATTGTTTGACACAGACACGAAGCAAGAATATCGGAAGAGTTTGCACGCTCGCGCCAGGTGGGAGGATAAGCGAAGAGGAAACATTCGCTTTTCGCGCTCGAGAAAGCGAAAGCGTCGATCGCTCAGCTTGGAACAATGGATTGAGATGATGGTGGTGGTCGATAAAAAGATGGTGGAATATCACGAAGCTTTTCACAAAGGAGAAGTTGAAAAATATGCTTTGACTATCGTCAACATGGTGAGTCTTGCTTAAACCCATTAAACGTGGATTTCTTAGACTTAGCCTGTGCAGAAGCAACTTATTCCCGCGTTTATCAAATTGTTCCCGACTTCATGACCTTGTATTAACCTCCGATCATTGCGAGCGTCGGTAGCAAAGCGCTTGCTACAGAGAAATTTTTAAATATTTTCAACCCGACGCCGAGCAGACTGTGAACGCGTTTCAAGCACAGCTGAAATTTTGTTGGAGTCTGTGTTAATGTGATGTTATCTGAAGTACAACGAGGTAGAAGCAGATTGCAAAAATCTTTTTTGTTTCAGGTTGCCGAGCTCTTCCATGACGAAAGCATAGGAAACTCCCTGCATGTCTCTCTCATTCGACTGGTGGTTCTTGAAAGCGATGAGGTAAATTGTGCTTCACTCGAGAGCTTCGTTCTAGCGAAAAATTTGTGGTTGCTCAAGTATGATTTTCGAAGTGAAGGGTAGGCATTGAAAAACATCAAAAAATTTTGTGATGTGTGGAAAAACTTGTTTGAAATTTAAGGGGACGCCCCCTCCGGCTCCCTATGGGCACTACGCCACGGAATTTTCTTTCTGCTACGTTTCACTGACATTTTTTATAGCTTGTAAAGATCAGTGCAGTAAAAATGTCGCTAATATTGAAGAATTTCTAGTCTGTTGTTTTCTTCTTTACCTATTTGACTTTTTCCCACAATTGAAAATGTTAAGTTCTCAAAGAACGTTGGTTTGCTTGTTTTGTATTTAGAAAAAATAAAACCTGGTGTATACACAATGCAGTATTTATTGAAAATCCGCACAGCAATGTTTTTTCAGCAGTTCGACGCTTTATGGTATCCACTGCCGAAGCGATGATAAGCTTGAATTTTGGGAAAATTTCCATTTTGATCTACATTTCCAAAAGTTGGTATCGTAAAAAGATGTAGATACTGCTTTTTTCTGGTTTTTGTTCCAAGCAATCGTTAGCAAGCGTCTTCACAGTTAAATGTGTGAACTAATTCCTCAAATGAACAACTAGCAGTGTTTCTTCTATTTTTGTATCTCAGACGATGTCGATATATGAAGAGTTACAACTACTTTTTGTTTTGTTTTATTTTATTATTTGTAGAGATGCGTACTGACTCTATCGTTGAACCTTCACATTTCACGTCATTACACAGCTAAAATTAATTTTTGGATGAATGATTCTTTCCAGACTGAACAACAATAGAAAAAAATTTAGCACTTTTTCCTATCAATTCTTTTGTTGCTTCTTGGGACATATTTAGCGTTTTGAGAAGCATCACATTCCGCGATATAGTTGATTTATTCACACAAAAAAGCAATTGCAGGTTTAATTTACAATCTCTGTTCGAATCCGATAAAAATATTGTTAATTGTGGATCTAGATTAGAATAAAAACAACCTGCAATTTTTTTCTTGCATTTTTTAACCGCAATTGGTGCCTCTACGGGGTTCACTGCTGGAGATTGTGAAGGTGTATTTTTGTCGCTACTTTGCAAGAGATACCCTCCAATAAATGCTTTGCTAACCTCTACATTTTTTGTGTCATTGGACTTTTTTTAGATAAAATATTTCCTGCCTAATCGTAATTTTCCGAAAATCGGTTCTTGTTTTAGTACTAAAAACAGACGTTACTAAGTGATCAATGGGTGTTTTCTTGTTAATCAAAGTGAGAATTGTAAATTTGAGACGCAAGTCTATTTCAAAGAAGAATCTATTGAGAATACGTTTCACCTACGAGACGCACTCTGCTTGATTGGACACTTATTTTTCCGTTTTTTTCTAAAGATTTTTTCCCAGTTTGGGAACATGTGCGTTTGGCAATAGACTGTCCGAGAAATTTCAGAAAATGCATTGTGTGTAAATTGACATAATCCTATTTTGCTATATGTCTTTTAATGATTTTTCGGCCACGTATTTTCAAAGATGCTAGTGAACATGTAACTGTGAAAAAGACAGTCACCACTGCATACTTCATCTAAAGCCAAACCTTCACCCTGACATAAGTAGCCAGAAAGTTATTTCAGGGATATGCGTGAGCTACAATTTCCATTTGTTATTGGTTGCATGAGGGAGCCAAGCATTTTTGCTCTTCCTTGGAGAAAAGACAGCATACCGACATCCATCTCTCTCATGTCGGTTACGACCCATCCATAACATGCGCCCGCCGCTGAAATACAAACGGACGCTCTCGTCTCCCTCAAATCATTTTGCTGTTTGCATATTTCAGTGGCATGGTTTGTTGGTGACAGCTTCCCAAATCTGTAAGCTGTATGTGTCGCAATAAATCCTAGCAAAGATTCTGTTGTTACGCAAAGTATATCAGCTGACCGCTGTCGTAATTGCCCATGTAAGACATTTGGCAAAACAAACAAGTTGGACTGTTTTGTTTCTCTGGTTCGTCTTTCTTGGATCTCCATGTTGAACGTAAGCCATATTTTGACAGAAATTAGACTGCACCCATATCGAAAAAGTTTTTTATCAATCTCTACTTGATATAATTCAGTAGTTTGCTATGAAGCTTGGCACACGTTTCTTCCGATTCGCATTTTAAGTTATGGGATGCTTGGAACTGGGAAGCGATCGCAGCGCGCCGAGAAAGCGCAGACGATTAAATCCGCAGCGGAGCATCACGTTGTACAGAAAGCGACGGCGCCGCTGTTGACTGTACACGTGACCTGTTGACCCGTGATCTTGCTTGGCAGCTAATCCTGTCTCGCCATTAACCATGCAGCCGGTAGCGTATCGATTGTTGCAGAACATTAGCGGCTTCTTCGGCACTGGTGGGAGGTCGATTGTTTTGTGCACACAGAGCCGGGTGGCATACCGTCAGTGTTTCCCTTGTGTTTTACACATTGCCGCGGTATTATGCTGGCAGCGTGATTATGGATTATTCATAATGTTTTGTCGCATGCTATGTGCGATTCAGCGGCCTAAGTGGAAAGCATTGCGCTGGTACCGTTTGCGGTGGCGCTAAGCATAGAAATTGAATAGTTATTCTGTGGATCACACCTAAAGGTGTTGTAAAATACAGAAGTGTCAGTGGACATGCCGAATGCTTTGCCGCAGAGTGGGAAGTTTTTAACATCCATTTTAAATGAAATTGAAGCTTTTTACGTCTGAGACTGAGCGCATGTGTTGTGCACAGAGTCTTTGGTCGTTAACGTTTTGCACGAAAGCTGCCAAGTTCCCGGTGCGCTGTAAAAATGTTTCGCCTTCACCTCCACGATTTCAACGGTTTGACAAATGCTGACGCAATCCTTGCGTTCAATTTTAATTGTGTGCAGGATAATCCAACGATCATATATTTGAAGAACTGGCGTTTGGTTCTCCGATATTTTACTGCCGAGTACTAAACATACAGCAAGAGTTCCTCTTACAACGTATCAAACTGAGGCAAAATTGCGTTGACCTTATTGTGGTAAATTGTTCACTGTTACTCTTGAAAGTTTATGGTAGTATTTCAAACTGTCACTTGTACCAGCACTAGTAGTATTTGCTAGGAAAAAGTCAATTACAATATATCAAATTGTCCACCTTGACCTTACCGTTCAGTTTTGCTTTAAATCTCGACTGGCTTTTATATGTTGAGCTGCTGGGGTGTTAGGAGGGTATATCTTGTCTCAAAACACCCGCCACTGTTCGCTGACTTGGTTTATTTGCCTGGTAAAAGACACAAGGAATTGCCAATGTGGCAACGTGAGAACGCACTCGATTTTAGGGCTAATGACATTATTCCCATTTTGAAAGGAGAGCGAGTTACCTTTAAAATAAATTTTTCAGTTCTCAACGGCGGTTAGATTGAAATGAAAGGTGGTGCAATCCAAATTCAAGTTTATGTTTGAAAACAAATGCACCGTTGATTCCAAGCAACGGTGACTGTAAAAACTTCCGTAGCTCTTTAGATGGTTTCATTTTGTGAGTTTAAACTTGATTGGCTATGTTCGTTCAAAACTTTACTTTGACAAATTCAGTTGCCCAATTCTTCGCAATCAAACGTGCTTACATCTTTTAAATTTTGGACTCGCGGAGCAATTTTTTATTTGAAACATTAACTCGTGTTTTCGGCAAGAACCACAATAAAGGACAGTCTGCAGAACATTGGCCTAAATTAAATGTTTCAGTTTGGGTCTGTCTTCGTGATGAAGCTTGAAATGGCGCTAAGTGTGTTTGTAAACTTGTAAGGAACAATACCACAAAAACATGTTTTGGCTGAAATATGTTGTTTCCTTATCTAAAGCAAATAACAGTGGAATATAACTGACTCCCTATCATTGCTTGCAATCTTGCGGGTAAACAGTAAGACCAGTCACTTGTACGCCCAAAATATTCGGCTGATTGAGCCTTTGTTGCGGTTACGGCACCTACAAAATATTGTTTTTACCAACGTAGTTCGTTGGTGACAGTTCTGATCACAGCGAACAGAAAGAATCAAATGCAGTTCCTTCTGTTACTCATTTTTTTCTTCTGTTACTCATTTTTTTTTTTTTTTTTTTTTTCTGTTACTCATTTTTTTTTTTCTGTTACTCATTTTTTCGTTTCGTGGCAGTTGCCACCAGGTTTAATTTGAAGTAAATGAAGTCTCGACTGGCGATTGTCTTCATTTCGTTTTCTTGCCGACGTTTCCTCCACCTATTCGAGTTATTTTGCGTTAAGAAAGCAGCAAGTTATTTAGGGTTTAAGAATTGTTTTCATTAGGAATCCCGAAAAATAAAACCCGCTGTAACTGAACCTGCAAGTACTTTTGAAGTATCACTACAATTGATGACGTATGCAGGAGTAGCGTTTGCTCTCGGCTCTTGTTTTTTCCTGTTTTTTCAACTCAAGCCAGTGTTCACATTTGGAGGGCCTCACCGCTTACAACGATGATCGACAAGATTTGATGAATGGGCTACTTAAGCGCAAGTTTGCAAATATAAGCACCTCCGGTTTTTGATGGAGTAGATGAGCTTCATTTTGAGCGGAAGAATCCTGAGATATTTGCTGCCTCAGTTAATTTGCGGCTGTTTGAAGAATGTTGCTTCTGAGGATAGCTGCGCGGTGGAAAGACCACCACTGTCGATTGTTGTCCAAGAAAAAAGGAAAACCTTCTTGTATATGCAAAACTTCAAAATGTTTGGGCTAACACACAAAGGTTCATCTCCTTTACCGGTTTTAAAATTTAATGATTCGTCCTTTCGGTTACCTGAAACTTAACGTGAAATGTTGCTTTTTCTTCTTTGGGAACCTTTTCTATTGTGACGTGATTGTTGTTAGGATCTGTTGTTTAAATGTGATGCGCTGGATTTCTATGCAATTTTTTAATGTTTATGCCACATCACATTTAATTAGCAGCTAAAAGTAGGTTTTTCCTGAGTGGGTATGTGCCGTGAAAAGGACTGTTGGCTGCTGTCAAAAATTTACCCTCGTCAAATTGTTCTAAATTGCGCACGGTGAACAAGATGATTGTGAAATAATCAGTTTCGTAATTACAGTATGTTAGTCACTGGAAGCAGTATTGGACAGCAAAAAGTATGATAATCAAATAAGTATTGCATTGCATCAAGTACTCACTATCTTTGATAATATGATTGTTGAATGAAACAGATGATTCATGACATACATCACAATTACTATAATCATTTTATGATTTTGCGAACCATCATACTCAGTTGCCACTCTGAGTAATTTGTCCTGCCGATGATGCTTGGCCGATGTGGAGCAAGACAGCTTTCAATCAATTAGAGAGCACACCCATTTTAATATCGATCCCAAATTCAAGTCTTATCAAGAAATGGACGAACTGGAATTAAAGCCCACCTTTGAATCAAAATTGCCACATATTGCACGCAAGGCATCAAAAAGTGATACAGCCACGCAATGATGAAGAACTGAAATTGACTTCAATAAAAAATACAGCAAGACAGAGAAACTTTCTCCAGAAGCAGTAAAATTTACCCTATTAACTATACTAAGCAATTGCACCAGTTTAAATTTGGTAGTTCAAGTTCCAGTTGTGTGTCTGCTTCTGTAGTTTGTGGTTCAAGTCTCAGACAACAGGTTGCAGGAGACCTTAGATAAACTTCGAGTCCTGTGAAAAGCGCGTAAGAGTCTTAGTCCGAATTCCAAAAGTTTGGACAGGAGTAAAATTAGACTCCATGCCCGGACCTGAATCAACCCACCCACAATGGTCTACTATTTTACGTGGTTTTTCCTCTGTCGAAATGTGAAGTGCAAATAAGAAACAATTTAAAAATTTTCTGTGTTTAAGAAGCAGTGAAACAATCTTTTGTATGCAGTTATTTTTTCAGTAACGTTTAGCTTTTGGTTCTGCAGTAAAAGTACTGCTCCCCCGTCTTTAGATAACTTTCCCAACTGAAACAAATCACTCCTGTAAGCCTTTCTTGAACTTAATATACGCACCTGTGGTCAACGACCGTCTGTGCGATTCGCGGTCAACGTGGCCTGTGCTACACGCTTTCGTACCCTGTTTCATTAGCTTGCTGTAAACGACAACAGAAATTTTATCTTCGATGTTGGCCAAGCGATCGCTCACAACTCTTCGCCAGGAAACCGCTTCGTGTCGGGTGCTACCCAAACAAACTTGCGGTTGCCTCTGGACTGGTGAAGGATAATGTATCTTGCGTTCGGTCGAACAGCACGCTGGGTTAAGCGATTTAGCATAATGTTTTAATGTACCGTATACCCGTAAACGGCACCACAGCAAGTACCGGTGAAATTTACCTCTGCCCTTACGAAATGAATTAAGGTTCAGAGTAACAACTAACTTCGAGGATAAGGTTTACGTTGACTCAGTTTAACTAGCACTGTAAAACGCTACGTTACAGCAGATCACCATTAACCGATTGTTCAGATGCTTCCTGTTGGTTCGCAATATCAAATTACTTATTGTGAAAAAGCATTTCTTTAAAACGAAAGGTTTCGTTTTTGGTGCTATTAAAAAGATTAAATTATTACCGGAATCTTCCTGTAAAGCGACTGACAAGAAACATGTGTGCTTGCAGTGTTATCTTTGCTTTGAGCAGAGGGCATTGAAAGTGAGCCAGCATGCGGAAAAGACCTTGGACAGTTTCTGCAGATGGGCGAAACGAATGAACCCGAGGAGTGATAATCATCCTAATCACCACGACGTGGCAGTCTTGCTCACCAGGTATTTTGCTGCACTGAATTATCTCTGCAACTTCAACTGGCTAATTTACAGTTAAAATATAGGTTTGTTTGCACGGCTATTTACGAGACTGCTCCAAAAAAATAGCGGTTGTCGCATTCCACAGGTTTTTGCTGTAATAGTACCCACTTGCCTCATTCTTTTCGTGCAGCAGTGGTCCATTTACCGTGGTTGTGTAAACATTTTCTTATTCAAACGTTGAGGGACAGACGATGGCAGGCTTAACGCATATATCACTTCGCACCAATATGTCAGTGATATCTGTCCTGATTTCATCATTTGGGAAAAAGGAAAGAAAACCGACGAAAATAGTCACGTGATAGCAGCAATTGTCTTGCACAAGCACATTGGCATTGTCCTTCACGCAGATTTACATAATTTCTGCCTAATAGTTGTTTTTCAATGTTGAATCTAATCCCCTTATCAAACCAATGCAGTGAAGAAATCTTTCGATCTTGCCATACATGTGAAAATGATTTTTATGCCGCAGTTCAGCCTTTGACTTTGACGATTTAATACAACCTTTTTACTTGTCATTACCCAGATGCATGAAACAGAGTGAAATTCGAAGTCTTACGAAGTAGAATGAGACACAGTGTCGCAAAAACCAATGATCTAAATGAAATCATGCTAGAGTTTTTGGTTAAAGAATTGTTTTATCATCAACAATAGTTCACTGAATTGAAATATGATTTTGTGGAACTGATTTTACCCCAAACATTAAATTTGTGTCACACGT
>Ga0210059_1005429_pt1 | contig 20558 bp, 12 predicted proteins | sample Ectturendosymbi2_FD_188042 | JGI IMG/M metagenome (GOLD analysis project Ga0210059, IMG submission 188042) | Ecteinascidia turbinata endosymbiont from Florida, USA - Sample 2 (SPAdes) (version 2) | ecosystem: Host-associated > Tunicates > Ascidians > Unclassified | place: Key West, Florida...
AATTTTAATAAATTAAAAGAGCCAAAACAGAACTAAACATCATAATTGTGATTATAAAATTTTGTTTGGTGTTCCCCAAAATTTTTTTATTGCATAAAGTGGTCCGTGATGCAAAAAAGGTTGAAAAACACTGATCTAGGCTATCCATCAAGGGGGCCGCATAGAAAAAACTTTTTTTAAATGGGGCCGCAGAACAAAAAAGTTTGAGAAGCCCTGGCATAGACGTTTAAAACACTATATTTTGTATTGCTTGGAAAACGACATCTTCAAAACAGCATAAATAAGCTCTGTGTCCACTGAATTGATTGTGTTTGTTTGTTCAATAAAATATGTGGTTACGGTTACTATAAAAAAGGAGTTTACATACAAGTAATCAGGTTGACAGCTAGACGATATTTTCAAGGGCAGCAACACGGTCCCACATGAAAATGTACACATCCGAAAAACAAACCTACAAAAAAGCTAGAACTCACGGAAATTTAACGAAAAGAACTTCTGAATTACACGAAAGAGCTATGAATTCCAAGAAAAGATCGCAATGCCGTTTGTTCTTGAAGAATGTAGGAAAGGCTTTAATCCATTTTAGTGTTGTCCTCACGTTACTAACCTTCTCACTGAAAAATTTACTGAACACTTCAGAAACGTTGGCATTCACTGAAAGATTGTGATTGGCACATTCGTGATTGTTTAATCCAAATAATCTACGAGTAAGATCGAAAAGTTTACTTTGATTACTTGGAAGTTCATTCACTACTCTTTCATAATAATTTTTCTTTGCGTCCCAGATGAGGCGTCCCACAACTCCACACTGATCCTTGTGCATAGCCCGATGTATAGCTAATCCGGTCTTTCGCCAACACCGTTCAAGCTTTCTTCGAAGGGTTTTTGCAAGCCACAGTTATTTTTTATATCACGCTGTGTCTGGCCGAATGGTTACGACTTTGGTAATGAGCGGGGCATGCAAGTCGATGGTATCACTACACGCGCGTGTATATAATTCGACAAGAGACGCAGCGTCGTCATGGGGTAGGCAAGCCTTTAGTGCCGTCCGTAAGTGTTACTGGTTTGGAGCCAAGCATTGCGGCTCTGAAGAATTTTCAGGTAGCCTATATTGTTAAACCTAATGTTTAAAGCAAGATGAAATAGTGGGGAAACTGTTGCAGTAAGTATGCATATCAACACGCGCGGAATCTTGCACTTTTCTTGTATACAGTTGTATGCCTTAGTTCATTATACAGCGTTTATGTTGGTTGAAAGCGACGAATATTGATATAGGCTAGCTATTAGCTATCGGATAATACTTAATCGGCCGAACTCCATTTATTAAAGGGGAAAAAATTCGGTTTCTTGGAAGATACTAAAATGGCCCAACAATCATAACATTGCTAGGAATATTCAAAAAAAGTTTTTGGATGTGGAACAGGAGTCAAAAATCAATATCCGCTCACCTCTGCTAGTTAAGTAGTTAAAGCTTCAATAATTTACCAGATAGATGACAAGTATTTGAAGTGAGTGTTAATTTTCAATTTTTACAAAAGACTTATTTTAAATCTCTGAGGTCAGGAGACCTGTTCATAAATATTGAATCATATTTTAACCATGTGCTCAGATAAAACTCTGAACTATGACTGTGCTAAACTGAGCCATTAATATGAACGGGCAAGCAAACCGTACAAAAAAATTAACAAGAAAAACATTTACATTACGCATAACTTAGGCTACAATCCCTTTCAAATTTAACATAGGCAATAATCTTTAAAGCTGCAACTAATCAGGGCAAACGTCCAAATTTGTTCAGCATGGTTCCAAAATGTGAGCAGAGGTTGGCCTATGCAAGCGGTGGCTAGACTAGAAATCTGCACAATGCTAATAAACATTGTATTACTGCACATTTTACTTACTTCTAACATCATCGTGTCGTCAAATCCTGTCACTAGGCCTATAATTAGTATATAGGTCATTTCGGCACACTGTTACTATAATCTGTTTTGTTAACCACTGTTTTTTGTCATGTGTCTTGTATTATTGCCCACATCATTAGCCCAACATTCTCATAGTTACGGCATCGATGCCGAAATTCCCGAACTGTATTCAAAATTCCCGATAGTAAGGGCCTTACTACCAGGGCCGGCTTTAAGCCAATGCAACCGATCCAGCTGCATTGGGCCCTGCGCCTCTGGGGCCCCGCGCCATGGTGATTGGGTAGATTATTCATTTTGCCAGGTACACCTTGCGCTTGAGAATTCAGTAGAAATGCCATATAAATTTCGTTGTTAACAAAGCACCCTCTCATCAGAACTAGCAAATTTCCTCTCGAACGTTAGCAAACATGCTCAATTCTCGTGTTAGTGCTGTACTGTATATCTGCGCTCTACCACGATCGTAACACGGTTGACTGAACACGATGACGTCATAAAATCACTGCTCAGAGGGTCCCAGCACTTAAGTCTTGCATTGGGCCCCGCATCTGCTAGGGCCGGCCCTGCTTACTACACTACTACACACTGTATTTTGCATAGGCCATAACTTTGAAACCGTCCTTAGTGGTGAAATGCTCGGTACTCCCACCCAGTGTCTCACTTTTGTGATATATGAGGACGCTGGTCAGGAAACATCTCAATTAATTCCATTCTGTTTGATCAACAAGCATCATCACATAAATTAGGTCCCTTAAAAATGTTGATTGGCTTCTGTTAATGTTGACTCCGGCTCCGCCCCTGCTTGAATCTAAAATATTTACTCCTGCTCCAGCCTAAAATGCAAACTCCGGCCGGAGTCCACTCAGGCACTCCGGCTCCGAGATTGTCTCTGCCACCGGCCCGTTGAAAATTTGTGTTTTTTAATTTGAAGTTGTGCATCATGAATACAGTAGCTAACCCTTTCGCCACGGTTTAGTTAAGTCAGTCATGACATAGTCTCACGACCGTTTCCTTAAGGCAGTGGTGGGTATGGATACGCCTGTGGATCTTGAAAATTGAAAACTTTTTCATACGCCACCTGTGACGTAACAGTAACGCATGACGAGAGTGCAGTAGGCTTGGTAGAAACAAAAAAACTAAACGTAAAAGATAAACCCAAACGCTAACCTATCCCTAACCTAAAAGTAATCCCTAGCTAAGTAAATGTAACACCTAAGCCTGAAAAAAAGTAAAGAAAAAATAAAACTGAAGTCGGCAAGGGAGAGTCGATCTGAAAACCATTGGCATAGCAGCCATAGCGCATAACCCCTAGGCTACGAGATCCATGCTATTTAAATGACAAACTGACCCTTTTATTTGAATTGTGTCAGGACAGGCATATCTGTAGTCACTTCCTTTTCCTTAATCCTAAGTGGTGGCGCATATCCCGTTTCTGGACTTGATCAAAAGGTCTTACCACAGTTGACTGAGTATGATCTGATGACATTCAAGACTTAGGGCCAAATTACCAATTTTTGTAAAATTAGCATTAATAGCAATTTTTTATAAAATTATCAATTTTATTGTTTTTTGGCCATCACTTTTGAACCAGAAATGTTAGAAAGTGAGTCAAATGCTAAAACTTGGATTTTAGTCTAGTTTCCGATAAAAACTTGAGTGAAATATTCGCATTTAGCGGTTGCCGGTTGGGCCCAGGGCCAGGTAACCTAAGCCAAAATGCCCATAAACCTAGCCACTTATGATGTCACTCACAAAAAAAACCAAAACCTAAAATTTTATTTTAGTTGCACACTCAAAGACTTGCCACATTTTTAAGGGTCTGAACAGCTCCCTAGTGCAATCGGCAGAGTAGTTATGGAGTTACAAAGGAATAGCCTTTTAAGTTGCTCACGCAGTTTGTAAACTTAAAGGTAAAACCAATCCGGCCCCAAAGTTGTTTTAAATGGAAATGTTATCTGAAACAAAATTGCTAAATATGGAGTTTCCTGAATTCTTTGTCACATTTGTTAAAAATAGTATGTTTTTGTTATTTCGAAATGCACAATATTCTCAAAATTGTTAACAGTATGTTTCAGCAATGCAGTCACTGTTAATATATATAATTTAGATGCAATAATGTGCAAGCTCATTTGTGCCTGAAAATGTATGACTTGGTTAGAAATGTTGAATATCAGAATCAGTAGGAAAACCACTGTATGAAAATTCAAAACTTTCAGCAAAACATCACCTTCTTGGGGTTGTGAATGCATTATTTTTGGACAAAGGTAAGCCATTCCATGATTGATATATATGTACAATTTATTTTGAGAATGCACTTATATTTGTACAGGGTAGTAGTTGCTAAAGGAATGTCATTTACGTTTCTAATATGAAAGAGTCTGTGACATGCTATGATTTTGGTTATACTACTCTGTAATCATCTTTGATTTTTCTTTATGCTTGCTGTAGTATTCTTATGTTGTATTTTTTGCAAAGCTTGACATGACATGACAAAATTGCACCAGTCAGGCTACGGCCTATAGCAAGGGTGGGTAATTAATTTGGCTCGGGGCCACTTTGAGAAGGCTGCATTTAGTGGAGGGCTGTACCTTATGGAAATAGAAGCAAATCTTGGTTAGCCTCAGCACCAACATTTATGGTGATAAATTGGGAGAAATTTCAGATTTGAAGATTCTTCCTGGATGCTTCTGCAGGGCCACTGAAACTGTTGTGGCAGGGCACATTTGGCCCATGGGCCACTGTTTGCCCACCCCTGGTCTATAGCAAGGTTGTTGTTAAATAAAAAATAAGCATGCTATGTATTTTGTGTAAATTCTGTCAGAATATTCATGAAGATTTGGTGGTTTCCCCATTTGTTGTTAAACTGTCTCAAAACTGTTGTGGCTCCCTTGTAAATTTTATGTTACAGCTTAATAATTAGTTGTTTCTGTATCCTGTAAAAAATAAAACCCTTTAAACCAAATCAACTATTTTTGGTGTGCTGTTTGGTAAGCTGTTTCTTACTAAACATGTTGTGCAATTATTGGTTTCAGTTATTGTCTGTTGTTCACTGTAAAAGATAACCTTGGCAATGAAGTGAAAGGATCATTCTTATTCAGCATAAGAAAGATGTTGGAAACCTTTGTGGAAACTGCTGAAGTAAACTTATTTTCTTTTTATAGTTTGCTGTTTTTGTTTATATGGATTTTTATGCTGCTCAAAACATGATTTACTATAAATATAACAACCTACTTCTCACTTCTTACTAGCAAACAGGATTGCTAAGACAACACCATTTTAACTTTATCTATTTGTGAGTCAATAATAGCTAGCTGTGGTTTGCAACTGCGCTTCTTTATGTGTGTTGTGCATTGTTAAAATCATAATTAAAAACAGTTGCTGGCCTTTGCAAATGTGACAATAAACTGAAGACCTTTCATCTGTTACATTCTTTGCATTAAATTTCAGCTAAGCAGCTGCAATTGCTACAAGATTTGGTTAATCTTTGCTGTTGTTAACACTTTTGCAGAAGTTATCATCTGGTTGGCAGAACTGTGTCTTTGCCCAGCACTGTGTTTGTCCAATTTATACAAGATAGCCATGCATTGACACCTTCTCACCATAGTGTTAGATTTCAACCTGATTTGATGAAGAATTGCTTGATATGAAGACTTGAGATTGGCCAAAGATACCACCACTTTTATGCTCTTGAAACCAGTCACTTGAATTAGTGATAAGCTCTTCCATAAAAATCTGAAGATTTTGTGGTTGCCTCTGATTCTGAATTGGTTATCAGGTGGTAAATGTTGTTAAAGTAATTTTTTTGTCAAGAAGTTCATCCTAATTTTCCAGAATTAGCAATTTTCTCAGTCTTATCAGTTGGGCCATTTTTTATAACCTAAAAACACTTGATAATATGACTTTATTTTTCAGCAAATATGACTTTATATGACCAAAAAAAGTGCCTGAGCTAGAACGTACATCTACCATACAAAGAAGCATTGCCAGCAAAAATAGGCGTTTGATATGGTAACCTATGCTTTGTTGAAGCCCACTAAAATAAACAGCTCCAAACATGAGCAAAACATGTTTTGAAGCGAATTGAAAACATGCATGGGCATTGCTTTATTTTTTTTCGGCAGCAGCAACACATTTTTGGCAGTGCATTACATTTCATCCAAATATCTTGGTTCACCTAGATGTCTTTGCCAACATTCGCAAGATGCCCAAGTAGGTTCAATTTGCAGGATGCAGCTTAGACCTAGCGATATAGTAGTTTCACCTGATATTTTGAGATTGTTTTAATGGTTTCCTTATTGAATTAGGTTGTAAATATGCAAAACATGACTTTATGACCTAACGTGGAAAATATGACGTTTTATGACTGTATAACTTTTGTTATAGACTTCGTAGGGGTGCGATTGTTATTTTAAAATGCGTTTCATAGCTTCCCGAAGCACAGAAAAAAATATAACTTTAAATGGCCCTACTTATCAGATTCTTACACCATGAATAAATTAAGTTCATCCTAAGCAACTTCAACTTCTTCCTTAATTCTAACAGATGAAGACCATGTTTAGATCTAAAGCAGGTAAATGATAGAGAGCCCATGATTGTTTATAAATTTTGATTTGCCAGCATTTGGTTGTAAACAAAATACTAGGTGAATAGATCAATGAAAACTTTGTGTATATGGTAATCAAACTCCTCAAGGTCGTCAAGATGCGTTTATACAAACTTCGTTGTTTCAATGTTTTATAAAATGTATTTTTGTTTTACAAAATGCATTTATATAGGCTAAATATGTTTACATCTTAAAAAATATTAGTGAAGCTGACCAATTGCCAGCAAGACCATTGTGTAGAATGGCCAGTTATATTTACAAACGTACGGTGTTCTGTTGTCAAGAGCTAGTTCAGACAGAAATGCAAATTCCTGCTGTGAACAAATATTGTCTCCTATTCACTTGTCCTCATGCAACATTTAATGTGACTTTATATAAATGGCTCTTAGTTAAGCAACACCCAGTTACAGTGGTAGAGTAAAAATTCTCTGCATTGTCTTGACACGCACCTAAATTAATCAACGAGCATATGAGTCTGCGTGCTTAAAATTGCCAAGTTTTGTTTAATAGTTTCAAGGTTAACACAATTCAACAGACACATGCTTTGCTGCAAATCACTATGGCAAAGGTCATAGAAGCAAGTATTGTGTCTTTGGCTTGTTGCCTAATACCAAGAACAATATGTGTCATGTGGAAAGAAAAAGGCCTGCAAAAATATTCCTAATTTGTTGTTTTGTTCTCTAACTTCAACATATTTAGCAGTTGCCATGATGTTTTTGGACATGATGATTAATAAACCTAAATTTTATAGGACATTTTCTGAAAAAAAACAATCAACAGCTAAAAAAATTAGGTATGTTTACTATGCCCCAAATTGCAGTTAAAATCAACTTGTAATTGGATGTCTGCGTAAGTTTGCAAACACTCACTTGAATTTATGAATTTATTAGTTGCAATGTGTTGTTAATGTTTCGGTCATCACCTTTTATGATGAGCATTGTCTTTCTGGTTTGTTTGTGTCAGTGTACATATATCAAAACATGATTGATGGTAACTGTTGAAAAACTTTGTTGTTGAAAGAATATTATGTGGTGTGAATGATATATTCTTGATCATAAATGTATTTTTGTGCATAGCCTTTATTTAAAGACAGAATTTTGGAAGAAATGTAATCTTGATCACAAGGGTGTGTTTGTCCATAGCTCTTGCATTCTTAATTTACCTGTTTTTTGTCCATTTTTGTGAAGGATTTCTTGTAAGCAAAATTGGCTAAGATCTGTTGTTTCAAATGGTGAAAATAATGGAAATGTGTGCATAGACCATAAGACCACACTACAGTTTAAGTTATTATGCTGGCAGTTGTGTCAGCGAAGAATTTTTTTACAAGGATTAAGGCTCAGCATTCACCAATGTTGGTGAAGCCACAAATAGAATATATATCTTTGTTTTTCTAGTTCATGATTGAATGTGCAGAGCAATGTCCCAAATTTCCATCAGTGCCTGTACAGTCACCATCTAAATGGAAGTCAATCTTCAGTCGCATGCAAGATATTTATGCAAGAGAATGTAATGATGAAGACTCAGAAGATGAATCTGCAGTCAAGGTATGTTTGGTGTTAATTTGCAAAATTTGGTGTTATTCTGCTCCTACATACTGTCTGTTAGATAGAAAATGCAGTGAAAAATGCACATCATACTTCTTACGTATGTTTACCAGAAATGTGTAATGCATTTGTGACAAAATAGTTGTTATATAACCATTTTTGTTGTGTCTGTTAATAACATTTTTTCTGTTCCTGAAGATTACCTGTGTTCCTTTGATCCTGTTTTTGTAGTCAGATATTTAGCTTATTTCTGGTCTGGAGAAGTAGGCTTAAACTATATCAACTGCTCTGGGTCTTACACAAGTAGTGTGAGTTTTGTTTTCTGTGCAAATTAGCATAACAACTGCCAGTCATGGGCTAATAAAACGTGCAACAGCTCTCAGTCCTTGCTTTTAACCTTTGGGGTCTGCAGAACCACATAATTACATGGCATTGCCTTTCTGATAATAACTTGCAACCTGGGCAGCAACATCTTAGACATTGTTGGAAAGCTTACAACACAACAAATATTTTGATATAAACCATCATGCATACGTTAGTAGTATACAATTGTGATATGGATTCCATGCTAAACGGATTTTAAAACAAATCAAACCAGAGTTACATCGTCATTTGCTGTGGATAAATCTGGTTATTTTCATACACCAATAAAGAATTGGTTATTCTGTGGTTGTTCACCAAGTTTGCTGTTTACAAAAACAGGCATCTTTCCAACTTCATTATAAGAAATTTATTTTTGCTTAGTCAATCCCGGTTTTATGCCTAAAAACAAGTTGATTTCATAGAAACATCTTGGGCTGCACTTTTTGAGAAAAAGCAGGTTTTTAAGCAATCCTGGGTTTGCTTAACTTGTCTATGTTCTAGAGAGCCCTGATGTGATATTTGGGGTCCCCTCATGTCATGAGTGGCAGTTGTAAAAATGATGATTATATCACTTCTTGACACCCATTTTAAAAACTGCTTTCATGCCTTTTTCAATTTAAACTGTATTTTCAGCATCAACGTTTCAGCCAGGACCCCTTGAAATCATTGTGTCTTTCAAACAAAAACCTTAATACTTTAATTCTGAACTTGTTTCCTCTTGAAAATGGCTTCTCTTTCATGGTGAAAGGAAGCAATGGTGCATACATTGAAACGATGGCATTGCCGTATGATGAATACGAGATTCTGGAATACATAGATAACGAAGAGGTGTGTTTGTGTATGCTGTAGGTTTAGAACTTGTATTTTTTGTATTCTTCTGCAGTTTGTAATTCTGCTTAATGCTCCTTAAGCAGCCATTGCTTAACCAGTACATCATGTAATGATATGCTGTATGGCAGGGGTCTCCAAACTTTTTTGTCCGAGAGCCACATAAGCTATTACTCAACAGTCCGAGGGCCGGACATCTTTCATAATGTGATTGTTTCGGTACCATGTCAACAAATTTTTCGTAATTTTATTACTTTTTAATTATTGGCAAAATGCTTTCGCGGGCCGGATAAAATGGCTTCGCGGGCCGTAGTTTGGAGACCCTTGCTGTATGGTATGCATTTGGAAGTGTTTTGCTGCAGAAATAGTTGACAAATACATATTAAATGTACTTGCTCATTTCAAGGAATATGATGCATCTTAAAATCAGTTGTTCTTAAAAAATTATTAGGTTCTTTTTAAGTATGGGTTGAAAAGTAGTATCCATAGTGTTACGAGAATTCCAGTCTTTATTGACTGTTAATAAACTGAAAAGTCGACATAGCTAAAGAAACAAACGAAAGTAATTAAATAGAGGAACGAAACAGCGAACTGTTCTCGCCACTGCGTTTTACTCGGGTCTGACTCACAATGCTCTGAAACCTGTATGAGTGGAGTCCGTGCGCCCGAGTGATATCCTGAGTGCGATTACTGAGCAGAGCACTTTAACCCTGAGCAACTATGGTAGATGTTTTCAAAAGAAAACCAAATTTTTTCGATCGTTTGATCGAATCTGCAACAGGATATATCCCTGCCCAGCACTCACATCACTGGTGTTGTCCATACTTGTTTATATGGAGCACAGCTAGGACTTTCATAAAGTAGACAGGGAGCAGAGCTACCTAGCCTTTAAAAGTGTTTATTTCCCTGTTACTGGATCACCTAACATGTGTGTATATCTTCTAAACAAAGAAATGACTGTTCTTACAACAAAAGTTGTGGACTCTTCCACATAATTACCATTTTGTTCATTAAGTTTCAGTGTGAACACCACATTTTCCAACTTCAGACCTTGAACCCCCCCATGGCTGCACCTTTGCCTGTTCATGGCTGTATACTGTAGTTAGTCAAAAATCCTTCATGTTACTCAGTCTCGAGTCAGCACGTGAAATAAACTACGACTGGCCTAGGGATGCGAAGTTGATAACTTTTTTTGTAAAAACCTTTAAATCTCCTACGTTTAGTTTTCAAACTATTTACTATCTGTACAAGCACATTTTTGTGTGCGTAAAACATTGCGTAAATTTGTAAAAAGTAAAAGCAGTGCTATACCCGGATTCGTAAGTTTGCTGTGGATTCGCCCGGCCATGTTTGCATGTTCTGGGGTAGACCCACAATATTTTAATTACCTAAGCTTGAACTTTTGCTGTATGGCGGAGAGCTGTCGATCTGAACGCAGGGTGACGTCTGAACTCTACTGTTTTGCGTTCTTGCAACAAACGCATTCGAGTGATCCGCGTTTATATTATCTTGCTATTGCTGATTTGCTATGACTTTATACCACAGATAGGTCTTGCCAAAAAGGTGCGTAATGCGTGCAGGCATACATTTGGGCAACCAAATTATTTAAATAAATTTTGCCCAAGCTTATTTCAGAGTTATCGCGCTACCTCTGCCCCGATTCTCCAGTTTTTTCGTTGTTTGTAAAATCCTTAGAACAACTAGAAAGGGGTCATCGTTAAACCTTTGACAAATTTTGCCCATATTTCCTAATTTTAAGTTCACTGAAAAGTTTCTCATAGTACTTAGTTGCTCCTTCAAAAAATTTTGCCCTAATGCGCACATTTTTCACAGGTTTTTCAGCTGCAGTGAGAGCAGTTTACCTTTTTAGTTCACATTCTCTTGCGGTTACAACTACCATGTTTAAAGGGCAAGGCCTTAACCTGTAATTCAGGCTGCTTTGCGTGTAGCAAGAACTTCTAAACGAAATCGCTGTTTTCAACGTATTTTACGTGTCTCCGCTAACACTTACGTATATTGTTGATTTTCTGTGTTTAAGGATTGGGTGTATTTCACGTGTGAAACACGATTGGGTGTATTTTGAGTTTGAAACAAAAAACCGGGCGACATCTACGTCTGTATCACACAAAGTTGTTAGCTATATCGTGACAAAGTAATACCGGCCGTGGACGCCGGTAAAGCGCTAGGAGTCGTTTTGCACTAGTTTTCTTCAACCGCTATACCTGAATGAAAGTCTGTCTTTGTCCCTTGGTGTTAAGGCGAAAGAGTAGATAATGATAGTAGTTTAATCATTTTTATTTGTGTATGATTGTTTTGTGTGACTGCCCAAGCGCTTGACCAGTCAATGCTGCTAGTGCATTTCAGATTCCACCAATGTTGGTTCAGACGCTTGAAAATCTGGAAGAAAACGTCTTTTATTCCGGATGTATTATCACTGAAATACGCGACTATCGAATTGCTGCCAGTCCTTCTGCTTTCGATACAAAATACGTTCTTCTTCGTCCATCGCCACAGGTACAGTTACTGCTGTTTTTGCAGCAGCGATGCCAAGATTTTTTAATCAGTTCACTTTCGTTGCTTTCAGTGTCGACAGTCGTTGAGCTTCGTTATCACTCATTAGAGTATCTGGAAATAAGAGTGGTCTTTTTTCGTAAGTTTCCATATGTTCGCGTGGTCGGCAGTTAAAACCTTACTGCAAAACTGCGTTATTCACTTTTTCTAAAAAATGTTATGTGTTATGATTTTTATAATATACACGCCGAACATTAACGACAAATTCCAGACCTCTTAGTATTGCCATGAACCTTACCATACATAGTAGTTCGGAATGCGGCATAAGCTCTTTTTTTGTATGCGCATGCACATCCAGATACAATCAAAGCAACAACGGCAAGAGTAATAAGAATGGCAGCAATAACTCCAGGCTTCTCTTGGTCTGTTGCAGGTAGTTCTAAAACCGAATGTAATTTATTTGATACCTGCTCACTGGTGTTACAGGTAAGTTGCAAAACCTTAAACAACTCTTGGTATTTGCCATGCGAGGCTTATCGAACAATAGCGTCAGAGAAAAATCTAGTTTTTAGTCGAACAAACGGAGCCGAACAAGCTTGTGCGCGCACCATGACACTGAGCTGTGATGCCGAGCAAGGGTTGTGGGTTCGGGGACAGTAAACTGCTGTCGGCCGAAAATGTGTTACGACGACGATCTCATTTCACTAACTCCGAAATAAAAATCTTTCACAAAAGGAAGAATTTACGTAGACGTTAATTTGCTTCGCATAAGATCCAATCAAGCGGAAAAGAGTCTAATAGAGACAATCGATTCAGCATGCGAAACGAAGTCACGATAAGCTGGACTATAAACTCCGAGATTTTGTTGTTTACCTGTAGAATAGTATAGGACATGTATTCGTACCCAGTTAGGTTTTGCTGGGAGTTGGTGGAGTGCGCTTGTTGTTATGGTTCTGCAGTTATAGAAACTCAACTCTAGCAGATACGTAGGTCTTCGGTACTAGCAATTTCACTTGTTAAAAGAACGAAAGTCATTGTTCAGTAGCCTTCATTTCTGTCTCAGAGATATGATGCAAATGCTATTGCCTTGTATAGTGGTTTCTATGGATACGGTATAGTGAGTTTGAAGTCTTAATATTCAACGTTCACGTCACTTGTGGTTTCAACGTCAGTTTTAATATTAACCATCACTGATTATAATGGCAATATTTATCATCTTTAACGTCCAAAGTATGTCGTCATCGCCTATCGCTTTGGCCATTGTTTTTCTTGTATATTACTAATCACTTGTGCTTACTTGCAAGAATTTCAATTTCAATAGTTGATTCCCGTAGTATTTTCGGTTGCCATAAGCAATGCAAAAATTTCCGCACGGATTTGTTATTTGCCGCACATTTTGTTTTTGGTTGCAAATTACAACACGAATCCTAACGAATCATCAAATGTTAGTAAGTTTCTTGCAGAGTTTGCACTCCCCACATGTTTGTGCACATGCATTATCACAGGTATATAGCAGCATGCAACGACATATGAAAAGATCAAACACATGACAGATTCATCTTTTTAGATCAAACCTGTTTCAATTCCCGTGGAAAGGGTCTTCGAACATAAAAATGTAGCTGAATTGTGCTGTGAAGGATATACGATTTTCAAGCAAGTTTTCGCCTTGCAATTTATACAGCTGGCATTTGGTAGGTTGATGTTTGCGATCGCAATGCTATGCAATGAATTGTACCTGATGACAGTTGCACAAGCTGCACTGCTCGCCCGTCCTGACCAAACCTGTTGCTTGCCAAGCACAGATACTCCCCGTAGTCGCTTAAATCCACTTCTCGGATGCTCAAAGTTCCATTTTTCAAAATCAATTTCTGATTTAGAACCTACAAAGTTGAAATAAATTTATTGCAATATTATTGCTTCTAAAGAAACAATTCATAAACAATCGCAATTCATGTTTTGTGCCAATGCACTAAAACTACTTAATATAAACTATACTTTTTGACAATATGCACGAACAGTTAGATTGGTTTGTGAAGTTTTCCAGTAAGTTTCTGACTGGTCAGGGTCGTTGCAACCATGGTTGGTGATGCGAAAAAGCCTCACCTTTTTTCTAAACTTCCACTGTATATCTGGAGGCGGAAGGCCGTGGTCTGGTGCGCAAGGCAGCCATGCGGGGTCACCAAGAGCAGCGTTTACGATGATATCTTTGTGTTTATCCACGAAGGATGGCGGTTCGCATTTAAATTTCCGCGGGGGAAGTGCGACGATATCTAATCCTTCCAGCTGTCGAGGCTCACTGCATTTGCCTTTCAGATTGAAATGCCGTCTTATTTTTCTTTCCTGTAACATAGGCATCTGGGTGAAACTGAAGTAATATTTTTCGTGTGTTATCTTCTCTGCTTGTACGGATTTGTGGTGTCTGTGATAGATAGAAATCGAAAGTGACACATTGTACAGGTTCAGTAGTCCGCGGTGGCTCTCCGGTCTTGGTCCCATGATTCCAGTAAAAAATTAATGTTGTGAAGACTTGCGCAGTAGAAGTGTTAAAACCCAATATTTCGGGAAGTAAATATGGAGGGCATACTCCATTTCACATCAACCGACGTGATAATTTGACCACCCACGTACCTTCACTTTATCTTTCTACGACATCACAACTCAACGACACGACAATGTCAAGTGTAACTCACCCTTTACAGTATAACGCTGAAAAAACGACAACTTCAACGTTATGTCAAATATACGAGATATTTTCATGAGTAAGCGAAGTACTCCGATCAGAGTGTTGCAGCGGACAAATGCTGTTGAGCCTGGTCGCTGCATGGTAGTGGTGGTGAGTTAGAAAATTCACCTTAAGTTAAACCAATTAGCTCACCTGTAAAAACTTCAGCCACTTGATGTCGCAGTCACATGTGGTGGGATTATGGGTGAGATCCAGTTCATGAAGTGAATTAAGTGGGGTGATAACCAATGCTCCCAAGGCTTTTATGTTGTTATGCGATATATTTAGACTTTGGAGGTTTTCAAGCTGCAAAGAACTTGGGTTGAATAAGTTTTGGTAGTGTGACACATGCAATACACCGGCAACTTGAACTGAAAATAACTTTACGAACTCCTCCCTTGGAAATTTACATTTCATGAAGATGGCTATGCGTTGCAGTGTTATTGATATTTTAGATTTTTGGACTTGAGCACTTAGGATGAGTTTATTCGCGTGCTGCTTAAATTGTTGGCGTGCTAAGAAGTTTTTTTTTAAATTTTTTTAGCAATAATTGTTGAGGGAAACACTAATTTTTCAACATTATACTCGACCGATATAAAATTTATGCCTCGACCATATTTGGCATGAGACGGCTTGCATCAGCTATGTCCAACCGAAATTCCTGAGCCAAAAATTATGTCACTATCATATTGACAGCCGCATAATGAATGACATATTAATGAGGGCCGAACGTTTGATGACTTAAAATTTAAGTTACTGTACAGAAAGCTTTCGAATCGTAGTCGTAATGCTATCGGCTGTTTGGCACCTTTAAAACTCCGTAAGTGTGATGTCATAGGCAAGTTTAGTGCCAATGTGACAACAAGGGTAGAAACCGGAAAAGAAAGTTATGTACCAAGGTGTAAATGAAAATCTCCCAGTACGCAGCACAGACGTGACAAAGTGGCACTGAAGACCTCTGCATCTAAAATGTCGAATTTAAGATAAACAAGTATGGACAGGTTGTCAGTATATAGGCCACTTTACAACAGCAAAACCCTAAACTGGGCCGCTCAAAACTTTCGATTGCGGGCCACGGTTTGGACATACCTGGGCTAAATGAACACGATTAGTCGAAACAGTTACATAAATGTCTTTGATTGTCGACGCATCATTGAGTGCGAAATAATTGCACCTGTTTTTTTTCGCTGAAACATTTCGGTCATTTTTAGCTATGACATTTTGGTCACTGCAACATTTCGGTCATTTGTCTTATAGTTGTATTAAAACTCGCCATAAAAGTGTTTTTTCGTCTATATTTTCAAATATTCTGACCGAAACAACTTAATTTTTTTTCGGCCATTTCAAAAAGCGAAAAAAAAACGATTGGAACATTGTCCTTAGTGGACAACTCACCTTAAAAAATATGTGGTTTGGAAGAGTTTTGATATGATTTCTTGATAAATCCAACCGTCGTAGTTTAATTAGGTTCTGGAACGGACTTTCATGAATCATCTCCAGGCTGTCATTTGCAAGGTACAGCGTCTCGAGGTTTGGTACCCATTGGAAGTCATCTTTCTTTAATCTGTTTCAATTTTAACAAGCTAGCGATGTGCGTGTTATTCTTATTGCTTAGCATGCAAGCATCTCACAAACACTTCACATATTTTATGGTTTTCCAGTTATTGCCATTGGTGTGTGTTCATTCAACAGATCGTTGATTCTCGGGGACCAAAAATGGTCGATGAACGCTACAGTGTGCAAACAATGAGACCGTTTCAATAACATTTTCTTATCGTCGTGTGTTGGTTTTTGAGAAAGTTCCAGTAAACTGCTCTTGTATGAAGATGATAATTATATCTTGGTCAGATCGTATAGAACCATTCGCTTTATTTCAATCAGTTTTAGGTAAAAAATAACATATGCGGCTCACTTTTTTATATGTGGGTTGTTGTTGAGTAACAGATGCTGCAGATTTGTCAAAGGCTTCATTGCTTCCCGAGGTATCTGATCGAGGTTGCAATCGTATAAAGATAAGTAGGACAACTCGTCCAAACCCATGAATGCTTCGTCATCTGCGAAGTCGGCACAAGTAATCCAACACACTAATGCAGACGGGTATTACCAAAAGCAAATGCGTTTCTCTGGTGCGAGACTCACATGAGATATTTGCCTTGCTGAGCCTTGTCAAAAAACAGTATGCTGACGAAATACTATAGCTCTTACTGGCGATGGACTACAGACTACTTTCCTCATACAGTATTGGCTTGCTGAGCTTTGAGTAATTTTGCTGCCATGCTCCGCTGTCGTCACTTTGCAATGATTCGGACTTGCCCATATCAACATTCAGTTCCAACAATAAGTCTCCACAAAAGTGAAGCAGTCGAAGCAATCAGCAAATTGTTTTACTAGGAAATCAATTTCACGTAATTTACGCATCTTCAGTACAGTAAATTGCATGCAAGGTTTACGAGTGAAATGGTGAATAATTAAAGCAAGATTTAGAAAAAGCATGCGAATTGTATTCTCAAACACACCCTGTGACCACAAGCTGACCTCACACGTAAGCGGAAAAAAGCAAAACTAACCCCAAATACTGAACGACTGCTTTCAAGCAACTTGTTGATAGCTCTATTAGGGTCCTGGCGCGGATTGAAAGTTTTTGCCCGCTCCCAACCCCTACCCGCAAACATCTAGCCCGCGCCGCGCGCCCAACGGCACTGTTTCCTTCCCAAACCTACACCTGTCACTGCGTCTGAAAAGCATGGTTGATGGAGTTGGACCGAACCCACCAAAAAACACCCGAGTTTTTTTATAAGGCCGCTTGAAAAAACAATTAAATACACCAAAAACTCCATTCTTTACTTTTCTGTTGAAAAATCTACTATGAAGTAAAAAGTAAAATAAGCAGCACAGTTGTACAGTTAACTATTTTTTTTAATCAAACAAAACCAACAGCAACGAAATTTGAAGGACTTGAAAAAAAGAGAAAAATAATTTGAGCAGTTTGAGAAACTTCTACTGGTTTTCTTTCTTCTTCAGCTCTGTAAAATCGGTGTATTTTAACCAACTTTTCTGCCTTTCTACGTCCAAACTGTTTCTGATGTTGGACCATACCAAATCATATCTCGAAAAAACACTCTATAGATGCTGGACTAGCACGGCATGCACATAAACTTGACGTGAAACTGCAGAGGTTATGTGGGAGTGGCTTTTCTCTGACTGCTGTGCACATTCTTGCCAAGCCTTATCACTCTGGAGTTAACTGACAACTGACCAAAAACACTGCGAAAACAAAGATGGGGTACATTTCTTTACCCTCAATTTTGAATGCCATAATAGGTATAACAAGTTATAAGTTTGAAAATGATGATATTGTATGATGCAATAAAAACAATTCAGAATAGGGTTTTTGTATTTTTCTTAAAAAAAGAGCAAAAACCTATTTATTTAAAAAAACAAACAAAAGAAAGTTTTTTTTCAAACCCGAAAAACCCAGGTGGCTTGTTATTTTTTGAAGAAAACGGGTTTTTCTCAACCCTGTTGAAAACCACTAAAAACTCATGCAACGTGTTTCATCGCTAGTGGCTGTTTATTCAGTGATTCATTTCGCAGCCAACAGAATGTCATAAAATGCACTGTGAAGTAAAAAGTGAAACTTTTGCGTTAAACATTAGCGCTTCTTTCTCAGCTTTAAAAGCACTGTTTTCTCAGCTTTAAAAGCACAGCATCTATGGAGTGTGTTTTAAAAAGCCGTGCTAGTCCAGCATCTATAGAGTGTGTCATAAAATGCACTGTGAAGTACAAAGTGAAACCTTTCCGTTAAACTTCAGCGCTTTCTCAGCTTTAAAAGCGCTGTTGAAAACGATATGTCATTCACCGAGGAACTCCTTAAATTCACCGAGGAACTCCTTAAGGAACTCCTTAAATTGGTTCTCTGCTATTCAGGACATGCCCATCCATACTAAACACTCGTTCATAAGAAGCGCTGGTTGTCATCACGCAGAACATATTCCTTGCAAGATCACTTCGAGCTGGAAACTCCCATCTGTGGTCAAGCAACCACTGGAGAATGTCGCTACACTCTTTTTACCACAAGCTGTCTGTAGCATTGAATTTCTCGCTCATGTCGCTTTCACGTGCATTGGGTCAACGTTCAGTTGCCCGCACAAGCAATTTCTTATCCCGCGCGCACCCGCATACATAGCTCTGCGAGTTACCGCTCCTACCCTGCCAATGCGGGTACCCGCAACTCGCCCCGCACAGGAATATAATCGCTATAGGCCAACGACCATAGCGGGTTGCGCTACTCATGAGAAAACAATTTTTTCTGCGGAGACATTTTATTTCTCTTGCTTAACCAGGTTTTTATGCTTTTGGCGCCCTTCAGCACAATTTAAACATTCCTTAAAAGCTGAGTTCACACCGATTCTCTCAGCATATCTTCGGGAATTGAAGGCTCTTGGCTTGCTTTGGAGGAATTTGCCTGCCATGCTTTGCTTTCATAACTTTGCGATGATTCATACTTGCACACATCAACATTCCAAGTTCCAACAGCAAGTCGACTGCTTCACCTTGAGGAGACAACATTGTGAAGTCTTAAATGTCGATATGTGCAATGTCTAAAACGACTGTGTCACCTTTGTGGAGACTTACTGTTGAGTTGTCTGCTCCATCGTGGTAACTCGAAAATTCTTCACATCAAAATTTGTGATTCATTTAAAGCGGTATTTACTTAGTTGGGCTTAAACTACTTTCGGACACTAGATCAAATTTGATTTGCTAGAATATATGGGACATGTTGTTGGAGCAGGTTGTCAAGAGTATTGGTAATTCTTTTAATGAGTTTCATTAACCTGTGAAGTAATATGTAAAGCGAAATATTCCACCTTAAAGATCACGAAAGATACAAATCTTTGCTGGTTAATCATAGTAGCATTGGAGCACCTTGACCGTTGCCAAGTCTTCAGATTTTTCGAGTTGCCTTTTAAGGCGAATGCCGGCTTTGAGTATGTCGCGGGTGGCACTCGGCTCAGAAGTGTTGCTAGATTTGTGTGACCAGGCCCATCACCATTTGAACGTCACTGGGGTACTTAGACATTTTTTAGAGGGGCTTCGTACTACACCCTTCTCTTCAACATCTACATCTCTGACTTGCCAACCGCCGTCTCTAGAAAGTATGCATATGCTGACGATCTAGCAATCATGCATGCAGATGGAGACTGGCAGGTAGTGGAAGGGGTGATGAGCAAAGATATGACAACCGTGAGTGAATACATCCAGACCTGGAAGCTAAAGGTCAGCACTACAAAAACTGTGTCGGCAGTCTTCCACCTCAACAAGGAAGCTAAACGTGAGCTGAAAGTCAACCACAACAACGAAATCCTGCCCTTCTGCTACGAGCCCAAATACCTCGGAGTAACGTTGGACAGGTCGCTCAGGTATCGCCGACACCACGAGTCACTTCGCAAAAAGTTGACATCATGCGTCACACTCTTGAGGAGGCTTGCTGGCTCTGGCTGGGGTGCTGGGGCAACAACGTTGCGAACAGCCACCCACTCAATAGAGCAGAGTACTGCCCTCCTGTCTAATGCCGCAGTGCTTACACCCGCCTCATTGATCCTGCCATCAATGACGTCTTGCAAATTGTGACTGGATGCCTGCACCCTACACCAGCGGACAACCTTCCTATCCTCGCAGAAATCCAACCTGCTGAGCTTCGTCGCAAAGGAGCCACATGTCTCTAGCACGCCGTGCAATGGAGCATGGACAGTACACCTGCTACACTCAGCGCTCACCTGTTCACCGAGTGCGAATGCACGGTGTCTCAAATCGAGACATCCATTTGTACCCGCCGCACAACAACTCATCATTTTATCGGACAACAACAACATACGTGCGGCGTTCTGGGCGGATTTTCCGATGGAATGCGGAGTGGTTGAACAACACCACGAGACTCCGTACTTACATACCCGACACCGGTACCCACTCTTCTGGAATTGCCTTCCAAGAACAGCGTGCTGCGTACCGCTTAACCGCCTCCGCACCGGTGTCGGACGTTTCCGCTCCTGCTTGTACAAATGGGGAGA
>Ga0210059_1005430_pt1 | contig 20555 bp, 7 predicted proteins | sample Ectturendosymbi2_FD_188042 | JGI IMG/M metagenome (GOLD analysis project Ga0210059, IMG submission 188042) | Ecteinascidia turbinata endosymbiont from Florida, USA - Sample 2 (SPAdes) (version 2) | ecosystem: Host-associated > Tunicates > Ascidians > Unclassified | place: Key West, Florida...
GCGTTTGGGGAAACCAGCATCTCTGCATGCAACGACAGCATTCCTCGCAAGCAACGTCTACGCTGGGCAACACCCCAAACCTCAACATTGGGTTCCTACACCAAAAAGGAAAACCCTACATTGGTTCATCAGACCGGGACTACTATACCAGCGTTTTCATCGCGCGAGGTTACCTTAGGTCAAATGCGCAAAATCGGCATCCATTTCATCATCTGCCATAAATACATCACTCGAGTCGAGTCATTCGGTCAAAGTCTTGACTAGAGTGGAGACGGAGTCATCCCAACATTGTTTTTAACTGGACTCGAGTGATTGATTTATTGTTTCATATGACTATTGTATTGTATTGTGTGTAACGTCTTCACTCCCACACGCAAAACGCTAGGTTTTTAACATGCATCGCAGTAAAGAGAAAAAAAAAAACACAAATACACGAAAGAAGACGAGGATGTATACTTTGCGGTAGTATAGGGTATACGCTTCACGGCGCTAATGCATTTACTGATACAAACGTTTTGAGACACACGCATGAATGACGCCATCGTGATTATTATAATGAAGAACTGCAATGACTTCCAAGTACATCGATGTATAGAATGCATGGGGGAGTTGGAGGCTGCGAAGGACCAAGGGTCATCTAAGCTGCAGACCTCCCAATGACTCAGCTAATAAGCAGAAACAACATTGGGTGTACATTACAGAGATGAACAGACTGTGAAATTTTTCAGTCCGAGTCCAGTCCTGATAACATTGAATCCGATCCAGTCCTGACCACAAAATTTTTGAAAATCCCCTGTCCGATCCAGTCCTGATCCGCCAATGACAAATCATGTATTTTTATTTTGTCAAACGATTGAAGCGTGTGCGGCCTGGTTGTGTTCTCACACCTTCAGTGTGGGGTTGATCCTCGAACTTCGGGAAGGATGGATTGTGACGTCATAGATGTTAATTCCTCGCCAGACGAATCGGCCAAATAGAGCTCTTACTTCCATGTGCATGGAAGTCACTTATAGGTGTCGCTTGCTTGGTCTTTCCCTTCTACCTTGCTTTGGCCGTCTTTGCTCACATGTAGCGGTCGCACTAGCGTGACTGCTACACGAGGCAAAAGAACTTCTGTAACTATTTTGCCTTTACCCAAATACGATTGGTTGAAGGCAAAATAGTTCCAGCAGTGCTTTTTCCTCATGAGGCAAAATAGACATAGCCTTACGGCATTTCCAAAATTTAACAAGGAAGTGTCTATTTGACATCAGAGGGAAAAGCACTGTTGGAGCTATTTTGCCATTAGGAGATTTCGATTGCTTGGATTGGTCAAGTTACAAGGACGATACACTTGGATTAGCATAGCCTAAGGTCCTCGTTACATGACCTAAAACCCTAAACTTAAAACCAAAGCCAAACCCAAAACCTTAACCCAAAACTTAAACCTAAACGCAAAATTCGAACCTAAACCCAAAACCTAAACCTAAAAGTTAAACCTAAACCCAAAACCTAATCTGTAAACCTAAACGCTTAATGTAAACCCTGAACCTAAATTCCATTCTTTTTGAAAAAGTACATTAAAAGCACTCCTATCAAAGGTGTAACCTCTACAAGCTAAGCCAAAGGAAATGGTGAGAGTAGAACCAAGGAACAATCTCACAGCAGGCATAGACACTAACCACTCAACTATGTTCACGTTGTTACTAGAAATCAACGTCATATGCGAACAAAGGTGGATACAGTTCAAATTGCAAAATAGTCCGAGCAGAGTTTTTGCATTTAATGGCAAAATATACCATACCATTTAGCAAACCTCTGAAATCGGACCACAACTAAAATTTTTGATATTTTTAGAATAATGACATTAAAACAACAAAAATTTTCTCAGTCCGATCCAGTCCTGATCCGGCCAAAATTGGCTTCAGTCCTGATCCAGTCCGATCCAGTCCTGATCCGTGCTCACCTCTGCTACATTTCACGAGTACAACTCTTTCGAAGAAACGGTATTGCCAGTTGGTAATGCTAATGGCGCCATCTAGTCATGATCATGGAGTAATGCCGTTGTTATGACGACTGAACGCACTAGGTTTCGTCCAATGAATATGGAGGTGCTTACAAGCTTGCCACATACAGGTTATCCATTGCTTAGCATGAACTTAAGAAATGCCGAAGATTTCACTAATACGCAGGCTATTGTCTAGTTGCAATTCGCGTTAAGTGTTTTGTTATTTTTTGTCTGCGATGCTTGTCTTAAACTTTTGTAAAGTTTTAACTTTTGTAAAGTTTGAATAATAGGCTAGGCGCATTTATTTTCATTTTTTATTCTCCTTTATTTTTATGGAAATGTGAAGATTGAAAAATAATAAATCGATTAGTTGATATTAGGTTAAGTTAGTTATTAGTGTGACCAAGACCAACAGTTGCTGTTGATGGTCATTAAATAGGTAGTGAAGTAATGTAATACCTATAACCTTGCCATGATTACACTGACAGTAGACTAGTCTAGCCCAGTGTTTCTCAAACTTTTTATTCCATCCCCCATTTGGCTTTTCACTCTCGACATGTTGATGTCTCACCCCAAACCAGGTAAAGCAAGCACAGGTAGTATATTTAAATAATTTTATTCAAAGGTAAGTATTAATAAAAAGCTGAAACAAGTCATCAAATAGTTGAACAAAGAAATTATATCATGACGCTAATAATACGTTCAGAATTCTTGTGAAAATAATCCACACTGTAGTCAAGCACATATAGATGATCTAGAGTGAAAATTTGCAGATAAATTCCTTTAGCAACAACCTCCAACGATTATCATTATTAAAATTTGCAAGAAACTAACAAGTAATAATACTGTAGTAGGCTACTAAAGTTAACTCAGTGATCAATTAGTGGTTGAGATCTTTCACCCCCTTCGTGTTGTTTTGTCCCCTAACTTCCCTTTTGGTTCTTTCACCCCATGCTTCTCAAATTTGCCCACAAGGGTGATTCTGACCATTTTGAGAACCACTGGTCTAGACCTAGTATTGTGTGGATATCAGCCTTTATACTTATTTATTTCATGAAGGTATCTCATGACTAATTCAAAACATCAAAAAAAATTATTCTTTTTGTTTGGTGATTTTCCTTTGTTTAAGTGCCTGTGTGTTGCTGTGTTTTCACTATAGTAATCAATGGTGCCCTGTAAGAGATGGATATCCATCAGTAATGGATTTTTGTTGTGGATATAAAATAATGTAACCAGAGTCACTAAAACTGATATTTTATGGTGATCAATGACACCACAGTGGTGGTAAAAAATTATTTCTTGTTATGCTAGGAGGCAATTTCAGCCACCATTGTCCTCTTTCCAAGTCTATTCTACTCTTAGTAATTGCTTCCTGTGGGACAGTAAGTAGGTTTCAACAATTGTGAAAATAGATAAATTTAAAACATTGCAACTTTTTGGCATTACATGTTTGGGGGAATCTAATATTAAATTGCAATGACAGACTGTTTTTCCATTGCATTTTTCCTTCAGTTTATTGCATAACAAGTTTTTTTTTCAACTCAGGTTACATCATTACAAATCCATTGATGATATCCGCACTGATAGATATCTGTTCTAATAAATCACTTACAGTAAAACCTGATGTGGTTATAGTTTGTCTGATGTGGTTTGTCAAAATATTTAGCATAGTTAATTGAAATCATTGGTTGTTATGTTATTGTTTTCTAAAAAAAATTCAGTTGAGATTAAGTGAAGGTGGAAAAAAAATTTTTTTCTTCTTTCAGAAAGTTGGTTTAAGTTTTTAGTGTGGTTAATAAACACGATTCTAAGATCCTGATAAACTCTAGTTTGCCAATTTGAATGCTCCTGAAGAGTTGGTTAAATTTCTTTAAACCTTTAGATTATATAGCTGCGTTGATTCAGTTTGAAACGGCAATAATGACAATAATTATAAACTTAATTTGTTGATCAATGCAGGTTTATAATTGTGATTGATTAAAGTGCCATGGATTCTGAATATTTAAAACAACATTTAGGGGCTTGTCTTGTTGAAGCTCTAGCTGAAGTTGTAGAAAAACGACCATTAGATCCAATAGAATACATTGCTCATTTTTTGTACAAATTCAAAGAAAATGAAGCTTATAATGAAAAGGTGAGAGTTATTTTATATTTTGTTTTCATAACAAAAAATACAACAATATTTGGTCAAGCTGACTTAGCATTGTGTAAATATAATGCACCAAAGTTTGGGGATAACAATTTATGGAAAACTAGGAGTTGATGAAAAAGTGCTTTATAAAAATTAATTCAGATAAGTGTGCAAAAGCAATTGTACTGCTCTTAATGTTCTTAATGGAAAGAACTATTGCTAATCTTGACACAGGAAAGAACTATTGCTAATCTTGACACAGCATTGAGGTGTCAGAAACCTAACTTTTTCAATCATGCAGTAATAGTTCTATAGTTTAGAATTTGTTCATATTCAACTTTCACTTTCTTTGTTAGTCATGGTTTTATTGTATTTACATTGTTTGGCAAATTGCAACAATATAAGGTGGTTGCAAAAGTATTAAATTACAAGAAAAAAAAATTTTTTTTTATCATTAATATTTTTCTCAAAGTCTTGGTTTTAGTGTCTTTGCATTGTTGGGCAAATTGCAACAGTACAAGGTGATTGTAAAGGTAATTATTTTTTCAACTTTTTACAAAGTTGTATGAAAAAGATTCTGAAGGAATTGCTTGAGTCTACAATTTTTGACATGATGACTCAATCCCAAGTTTGAAGCTGCTTTGAAAAAATATTGTTTTTATCTGAGTTGTACATGTAATGACATATTTTATCTTCAAATATTGGTTTATTGAATTACTTGAAAACAGAGTGCAATGCAGAAGTGTAAAGTTATAAATTGGCATCTGTACATGTAAACATTTTTATCATAGACAGTGTGACAATCAGCATGCCTTGATTGTTTTTATGATGCAATAATATCATGCTTTTTAGGGAAATTATATTTGGTTGCAGGCATCTGGTTTTTGGCATTTTAAAATATTGTCTATATTTTTTATATTATTTATGGGTTTCAGATGTTAAAGGAGCAGAAGCTAATTGACCATGAGTTGCAAGAGGATGGTGCTGAAACTTTGCTGCAAAGCCAGCTAGCTGAGGAGGCTAAATTAATACAACAAAAAGAGGAAGAAGAAAGAAAAGTTGGCATCTAACAGTTTTAAACTTTTATCTGTTTACTTTTAATGTGCTTTGTAAATGCTGCAATATGCTTAACTCCAAAGAGTGATCAAAACAAGTGTTTTTAGATTTATTTGCACATCAACTACATGCAGTAGGAAACAATATTAGTTGAAGCAAAAATGTAGTGACTACTACATTAAATGGAATATTAAATAACTTTAGGCTTATAAATGCAGCTCTTTAAATCAAGCTTTGCCCAGAGAAAAAAAAAGGGCATTGGTGCTAGTTCACCCAGGCTAAAGTGACAAAAAATTAAAATCATATCAAGCAAATACAAGGGCAAAATCAAGCTAAGCAAGATTTAACAGCTTAAACAAATTTTAAAATCTGTAGAGCATCATTCTCAGGTTGAATTATTATCTGGTTGAAGTATAAGGAACAATAAACATACTTCTACTTCAGGAACTCCAAATTAAGTAGAATGAAGTTTATTTTGCAGTGAGATGCTGAGCAGAAAGTCATTTTTTCTACATATTAGTACACTTGAACAATTTCATTATGACTAGTTTTTGCGTTTGTTCAATTGGTATATTATTCCACAAAATGTAGTTGCATGTAGGTTTTTCTAATCTGATTCTAACAGATATACTGGAGCAATAAATTTACTAAAATGAAGTGAAAACCATGATAAAATTACTGAACAAATTTATTCATGTTGCATTGCTCAACTTTATTGTGTCTTTGGTGCGTGAGAATCCATGGTTTTCATTGTTGTAATCAACACAGAAACTCAGAAAAATAAGGATGGAGTTTATAATATGAGTTTAAGCATTGAACATAAACATGAAATTTAATTGCAAACCAGTACAGAAGGCCTGTCCTTATACCCAGTCACATGTTAAACACATCCATGTGCAGTAAATCTTGCTTTATGTGACACTAACAGCTGTGATCATGATACTGAAGTAAGCTCTATTGATGAATTTTAGCAGTTGCACAGGCTATGTGCATTTGTTTTCCAAGGTATATTTTTGTATTGAATATTGTGTGCAATTACAGATCATGTCAAAATGTTTCGTGCTAAGATTCATGTGAAATAATGAAATATTTTATACTCACCTTCAAGCTGTTTTTGGGTCTTGAATTGAAAGATGATGGTATTATTCTTGTGGCAGATATGCATGCAACAAAATATTCCAGAGCATAGTATAAGGCTGATTTGGTATTGCAGTGCTAGCTTATGCGTTAGTTGTATTTGTCCTACTTCTTTATTGTTGCAAACAGTTTTAATATCTCCACCTTTGCGCGTGGTGATGCTTAAATCATTAGGTTAGTGATAGTTACATCAGAAATACCTTTTAATGTTATTTAAATTCAAAAGTGTCAACTTTGATTATATTTTAAAAAGGAGTTGATCAATGGTGCCTACCTAGTAGGCAAATTATATACCGTGTAAGATCTTAGTGTCTATTTGTTTGCCGGGAAAAGATTTCTTTCTATAGATACTAGAACAGGCTTTGACTTTGAATCCATTGTAATGGTATTTAATTTCAAAAGCATTGATTACATGCACCAAGCATTTCTGTACTGTTTTTCTAAATGTGATATTGTCCATGTGTCTAAGACAAACATGTAAATAAAAAAGTGATGGTCTACTTTTTAAAATAGGCATACGATTATTAATGTATTTGTGTGGTCACACACTAAAGCAAGAAATGTGAGATATCAGATATCTTATGATAATATTGCCACTCAAAATTTTAGTGTCCTTACAAAAATTACATTTTGTATTTCTGTAACGTTTTTAGAAAATTGTCGGATGCTTTGAGAAATTCTGTGTTTTTCCTAATGCGTTGTGTCTTTTCAGGCACGGACAATTGACGAAACTCCACCAGAACCTACTTTGAAAGATCTTTCTAACAAACCTGGTGCTCCTAGTCTAACATCTGTTCGAGAAGATGATGAAGCCACATCACCTGCTGAGGTAAAATTACTTGGAGATGTATGTTGGTTTAGTGCTGATGTCTGTTTTGCTGCATGCATGCCTGTATTTTTCACTATTGTTAAGTTTGCTTGGTACGTACTTTGAAAATTTTAAATGCTATCAATGAAGGCTTAGCTTAAGTTCATTATTTTTTATCAAATTGAATGCTTACAGAGGAAGTAAATTAATGAAGACAACAATATTTGCTTAACATGTATCACCATTTATGCATGTGGGTGTAAAATGTTTAAATCCTAGTACCAGATTGATCAAAGGTTTTCATCGAAGTTATGAAAGTTTGGTGGTGATTCAACTGATGAATAGTTAAATAAAATGTTTGTTAATTCAACATTATCACACAACCTTGCATGATTTACTTTGTAGATCTGTTTCTTAATTTCACATCAGACAATTTTGAGTTTTGTGCACCTTCTTGTGGTTCTGCTTTGATCTTTCAAAGTGCTTTACATTAAAAACTTATGAGTTACTCTTTTTGTTTTGGTCGAAATATCCCAAAACACGTTTTAATCTCTGTTTTCAAGTTTAACACTTTCAATCTTTACTTTTTGTTTGCTCTATTATTTTATGCTTCTGTTTTAATGAATGCTGTTAAGAATGAATAATACATTTTTCAAATGTCTAACTGAATGCTGTTTAAATTATTGATGTTTTTGTAGGTACAGATATTTGAAAATCTTTCTTGCTATGATTGTAGAAGATAAACATTTATTCAAAAAATGTACCCTGCGTTCAATTTTCATTGTTTTGCATTCTTCACTATATAAATGTAATGTTGTCTGTTAAAGTGCTTCATGATCAATGGTAATGCAAATTTCTTTGTTATCATTTTTATATCAAAAGCATAGATAACTGTAAAATTTATATCAAAAACCCTTTTTGTCTGGAGCTTAAACCTTTAAACTATTTTGTAGTTCTTGACAGCCAAAGTCAAGATTGTTGGCAAATGCTAAGGTTTCTATTTTAGGAAAATCTATTTTTTTATTTAAATATCTTTGTAGCACTTGGAAAATTATTTTTGAAGAAGCAACTAAAATTTTTCACCAGTACATGCTTCATTAATTCTGTAAAATTTTTGCTGTTTTGTGGGTTTTCCTTGATGTGTATTTAATCAAATGATGCCCTAACATTATTCTGCATTCAACAATAGCTTCAAGCTTTTGTAAAACTGTAAGCATGTTTTCTGGATCTCTTATCTTTTATAAAATTTGGATGAAACTCAATGAAATATTGCACTATATTAAGCATACTGATCCCTTTGAATCATAGGGTTCAGTAATGAAGTACCATTGTCATGCTACAAGAACTTATTGAACATATCTTTTTTCAATTTCAACCATTTTTAAGAAGTGTGTTTGACTCAAATAATGAATTGTGTAAGAGGTACAACCTGAAGCAATGGCAGCAGAAGAAAACCTACAGGCATCATAAAACCACCAAGGATATAAGTACAACACAGAATGTTAAGATTAGAACATATTTCTAATGGCGTGACTTGACAATTTTCAATGTGTGCAGTATTTGGTGATTTTTAAGTGCATAATATTTTTAGTTTGTTTCAAAGCACATTGTTTGTAAAGTAGGCATCAAATGTCTTAACGTAACAGGTAATTTGGTGCTTATGAAAGCCTATGTTACTGGAGATGCAATGTAAAATTCAATAGGTGTTTTCATAGGATATTTGCAGTCATTTATCAGACTGTGTGTTTTTGTTCCATAGTTAGCAGACACACATTGGCATTAAACAGCCATGAAGTAAAGTATTTTTTACTGTGGTAAAACACTGAGCAAAAGGTGCCTTTGATTTTGTTTGCTGCACAATACAATGATTTCACTTGTCTTTGAATATCACTGTCATCCTTTAGTGATGCATGAAGTAGCAAACTATGATATTTGACTTGTTCAGCAAATTTAGCAACAATTAGTGAAACACCTGATGCTGCAGGTTGTTTATACATTTTCGGAGGAAAATCTACACAAACTTTTTTACTGCGGATAAAATGAACTTGTTCAGCAGCATGGTCACAACAAACAGTTGGAAGACGTTGAAGATACTTATACTGGGGCCAAACACATAAATCATCAGCAAACAGTTGGCGATTCACAATCCATATTTACCACAGTGCATCCTGCTCTTGCTGACAGTTCATCAGATATAACAGTGAGGAGATATGGGCTTCAATCCCTCCTTGCTTTACTCCATTTGTTCTAGCAAAGGGGTCTGAAAGGCAGATGCCCACTTCACTTAGTTGGTTTAGTTCCTGTATCGACTTGCCAGTTATTATTATGCAGATAAGCACATTATGATTAATTAGTTTATGGCACAGTAAGGTGGGTTTACTTCTGTGTAATGCCTCAGACACGTCCAGAACTGCTGAAAAAGCCTTGGATTACATCATATGATACAATATGTGTGAGTTAAACTGCATACATATAAGTTCCATGCTGTGGCTATAGCTATCGGTGTTGGCAAAAGTGGTGAAATGAAGGATAACATGTAATCTTCAAATGTTTAAGTGATAATTGAACTGCAAGAAAAGCATTACCAGTGTCACTTATACCACCATTTGTATTTTGTAAATAGGCACAATAACAGTCATGCATTCATATGGAATTTTTCCATGCATTGCACATACATTGAAAAGATTACTGAAGTGTAACACACTGGAATCAGCATAGGCAATATACTCAGTAAAATTTTAATCTTTACCTGCAGCATGATTCAGCAGAAGTTTGCGAATTAGTAAATCAAGTTTTTCACTAATTTGCATGTAATGTATCTTTAAAATGTTTCTCTTTGTTTAGATCTTGTACAAAAATATCTTTGTTGGTGTTTTGTGATGACTTCAACAATGCTTTGAAGTAGTTTTTCCACATCACTGTGACAGTTTCCTTACCAGAATATTTTTGTTTCCAAGAGAAGCAGCTCATTCTTAAAGTTGGTGATAGAAGAATCTGCTACATAACAATGTTCTTGCAACATAAAAGGCAATGTGACATAACATTTGGGCCATCTTTCCAAACTTATTATAAAAATCCAAGTATTAGGTGGGTGGTTTTAAGCTTTTGAGCGTGACTGTACATACAGTATATAAAACTGCAGTGTGCATCATGCTTATTAGAAAAATATTTGACAAACCAGGGTTTCTTTAAGTCTAATAAATCAAAAATTTGATTGTAAAAGTTTGAAGTGCATGAAGTTTAGCTGATAAAATGCAATAAACGCACATTTCAATCCGTAAGCTTGAAATCAAGTAGGAGATTCTTTCTACTATGCTGCATCCAGTTTAGAACTTTCTAGAAGCTGTTATCATTGTGATATCCTGAATGAAATATATCTGTCTGCCTTGAAAGTAATCTAAGTTTACCCTCATAGCAATCACTGGCATTGAGGAGCTCTGCATTTGATTGCAGCTTGTCCAAAACTTAAATTTGAAACCAGTCTTGTTCATGGTATCAAGTATCAAAAACAAGCAAATTTGTTTTTCCCAAATTTACCTTTATTGAATATTAATGTTGAATTGCCGACTCATCATGACCAGATCCAACAGAAATTAGTGGAGTGCAGTTTGTTATCAAAGTTGTTTAAGGTTGACCCATTGTGGAGGTGCTCAAATGGTTTTTAATTCTGTGTGCGTGTATGAAGTACAGCGAATGTTCTTAGGGATCTTCGGCCATTAACTGCAATTTATTAGGAAGTTTCAAGGTCTGGAATCAGAAGTAACATTGTCAGGCATCTGCACCTCGTTCACGTACTTAGCACTTAATAAAGAATTGATTGGCCATTTGTGATTGTTGGGCGTGGTAACTAATTTTAATAAAATAATCACATTGGATGGAAACGTTTCATTTTCTGTTGAATCTTTGACATTTTATCAGTTTTTCGCATGAAATTAAGCTTAAGCTATCATGAAGTTATTCAAGAAACATTGATGGAATGCTTAATTTTTCGTTTGTTTAGAAATCTCGCCCAGACAGCTTTACTGCAGACTCTCAAATAAGTTTCATTTATTCATTAGTTTTCGTTTCGTTTTCGTACATTGTCTTCAACGATACATATGAACGCGAAAACTTTTTATCGGAAAGTTGAATAAAATGTTGGTCATACTTGGTGAAATATCGCTTTGCACGACTTTTTTTCAACTACCTGCATGTTTATTTCTGATGTATCTCTTGTAGTTGCATGAGTCTTCACTTTGGCAGGCTTGATTAGCTGATGAAGGTTAGAACCACGCAGTACACAACACTTCTGCATAGCTGAAGCAATACCACCTGCATGAATATACTATTTGTACCTGTACTGTGGGCATGCTGCTTAGGAAAAAAATGCTTGAGGTTAGTATATTGGCCGTCATTGTTGGTAAATATTCTGCTCGGTTTATAGCAACAGTGTTGTTGGAATGTTCAATCAATTGTTTGTGTTGATGTTACTGGTATTTTCTTATCATGGGCTTTTTACTAACTTTCGGCGTTTTTTTCTAAGGTGAAGAACACTGAGGTTGATACAAACACAAGTGATCTCGATGTGTCAAACAACATCGTCGTTAGTGCGATCTCTTTAACCGGTGAGGGTTTAACGCAAGCCTTCAGTTCCACTGCAAGTGAAGGCGCGCCAAACGAAATAGAACAAAGTGTTGACCTCGGAAAGCAGTTGATAGAAACTGACCATCTACTGAGGTATGACAAAATATACCCTGAACTCCCTTCTCTGGAAAAGGAGGATGACAATTCCAATTTGGATGATTCGCTTAGTCGTGACCCAGCTAACCACACAGAGTCCTGCACTGCGGAGCTGTCAGCCGATGTTGAGTTGCTGGAAAACAGCGCAGCATCTCATCTGAAGACACAAGACTCTGACGATGGCCTCAGTGTTCCTTGTGGCGATGCTGACAAGCCAAGGACGGCCGATTCCGATCACCAGCGAACCGTGACCTTTGCTCCACTTGTCACTCAGATAGAGATCCCGCCCATTGGATTTGAAAACGAGAGCGATCTCGCAGGCGGTTCACTGAACCATGCAGTCGGTGAACAGAGCGTGTCAAGAGTTAATATTCGACTTAAACATCAAGAGCAAGATTTGGAAGATGACTTTAGCGCATATCATCTTGTAAAAAGCGCTGAACGAATTGATGGAGATGAACCTGAGTTTGACGCATATCAACTTCTCAAGGATAAACCGACATCTAGTGGCGATGTTCAAGCAGCTGAGATGCTGCCGACTGAAAAAAACGAGGAAGACAAAGATGAACCTGAGTTTGATGCTTATCAACTTCTTCGTAATCCAGCGCACCCCGTTGCTGACAAACCCATCACATGCGATCAAAGTGAGAAAACGGAAGTGGGAGATGAAGCAGAGCGTGGCGGTGCTGTTGAATCTTTGGCTGATTCAAACTTGCCACCTAGTGATGAGCAGGAAAAACATTTTGAAGATACTAAGAAGGAAGTAGAAGAAGACACTCTCAAAGGTGATTCAAATCCTGATGCAGGGCAACATCCAGGAAAAGATGAACATAAAGATACAGAAAAAACAACGTTTGAATCATCATCTGAACGAACAGGAGAAAATAGCACTGAAGTTGAATTTAATGTTTACCAACTTCTAAACGATGACAACCAACTATCAAACATGAAGGAAGACATGTTGAATCTAGTCTCTGCGAGCAACGAGAATAATGGACAGGATGTAATCAGTGTTGAAGTGAATGCGAATCAGTTTTCGCAAGACCGAGTAGAACTTTCTGAAGCTGAACAACGTAGAGACGACGAAGAACAAAGTTGTGCTGTTGATCATTCCTTCGCTGCCAGCCAGGAATCATTTCACGAGAACAGCGAAAATGAAAACGAAGCGTCAGCAATGGAAGAAACAGAAAAGCTAGAAGATCAGCCAGAGTTAAATGATGATAAACTTACGTTTGGTGATAGCAAAGTGGCCAAAACCGCTGCTGAGCAACGAAGCGAGGACCTGGAAAGCGACACGCAACCTGGACAAAGCGTAGATGAACAAGATTTCGATGCCTATCGGCTGATTATAAAATATCAATCAGCTTCGCCAGCGGATGGCTTGGACTCCCGACAAGAACATATTATCGGAAATGACGTACCCACTTCAAACGAATTTTCTGTCATGAGTCAACCAGCGCAGGGAGGCGTCGCCGGTGGGAGGGAGGTCCACGAACCCTGCTCTTCTGAAGAAACTTTAACTGATGTCCAACAGTTCAAGTCTTTTGTCATCACAGGAGGTTCCACGGCCACACACAGCTTAAGTGATGCGCGGGAAGAGGAAGAGAGTCAGCTTTCTCCTGGAAATGTCATCTATGAATCAGCGAAGCTGAGCAGTGTCGCCCCTGGTGCGCTTTTGGAAGATTGCCAGGAGCCATCGTCGAGTGTTTCCCAAGAAAATTTTATTCCACCATCTCTAGACCCTCCGCCAACCAAGCTTAAGCTTATTCGCAATCACACCGAGCGGTATGCGACTGTATGCGCCCCAGCACCAGAGGTGTTGGGTTCGAACCCGGACGAAATACTTTATTCTGCGTTTAGCGAGACACAAGAGATGGAAGATGAAATCGAAGATGAGCAAGAAAATGACATACAAGAAACTAAATAGTGCGTTTGGCGATAACTGCAAATGTTCTTTTTTGATGCTGTAGCAAGAATTGATGAAGAAAAAAATATGTCAACGTGTAGAATTCAGCTTAAATCGCTGTTCTGTATGCGATTCGTGAAGATTTTATAGTATTTTTGAAAAAGCGTAGTTCTTGAGTTTTTACTATTTTGAACTTCAACTTGTAAATTACTTTACAGGGGTCTTTTTGTTCAATGTGGTTGCAATGCCGTCGTTTTTGTTGTAACAAGCCCGGTTGTCACCGACTTCTCAGGGTCGTCGGCATATCTGCCGATCGGCGGCACCAGATGATCAGCCGGTGGTGGTTCCCCATCATGGCTGGTTATATGCTTGGTGGTTCCCCATCATGGCTGGTTATATGCTTGGGTTTTTCAGTTGGTGCAACGAAAATAATGAAACTACTTGTTTTTGCATTCCGTTCATATTTGCAGTTTGTTTTCTCTCGTAAACCTGTGCTGTAGTGACATCACGTTCAGAAAAAAGTTGATAATAAACTGTGCTAGAAATAGTGATGATGCCACTGAATGCTTCCACAATTTCTGCCTCGTTTAGGCCTAATGGTAGTTACGGGTCTTGAAAAAAAATGTCAATTCATTTGACTTCAATGTACGTTTAAGCAGAAAGCCAAAATTTGCAGATGGGTGACTTGTTTCATCGCGAAAACTTGATTCTGTTCAAATAAGAGCTGATAATGCCTACCAAGTAGGCGGAATATACATTTTGATAACATCGTAGTGTCTGATTCTTGGCTGTGAAGGATCTTGACTCGAAACGATTCCTTTCGATAAGCAGTGGTAGCCCATTATATACACATTATTTACAATGAAACATGTAACACCTCCCACATGTTTTCAAGTCCATCCTTGCACCATAACCCTTCCTTGCCACACAGCGAAGCCCTATACTTTCATGCACTTCGCAGAGCTGATGATACCTTACCTAGCAGGCGAAATATAATGGCCTTGGTGTTTGATTCTTAGCTGTGAAAGGATTCCTTTCGATAGACATTGAAAACTAAATCCTTATAATTGCTTTTTTGCATTAAAATTCACCTGACAATCGCCACGCAAACTTGAGTACTTGCAACTTACCCGTTATATCATTACCACAGAAAGGGGTATCATTATTTCGGTGAATGCACGCTTCTTGATTATTCCTTCCAGCCAGAACCGTTGCCAGAAAATCTTCTTTAGGAGGGCTTTACGCTTGTGCAGGGGGGGTTGACATTCTGAAAATGTGATAAAAACTCCACTGGTTCCTAGTGTTTAACATTTCAATTTGAGGGTCTTGGAGCTTTGTTTGGGGTGGATAGCTAAGCCCACAAAAATTCCCCCCCCGTGGCGACGAGACTACTTTCAGTGATTTCAATCTGATCGTGAGACCAAAGAGTGATGGCGCCAGTGTGGTGTAATGACATTCGAAACCTTCCCTATTTCTTGTGCTGGCCTAGATCACAACCAGGGGCAATTCCATCTCACTGTACCAGACCTGGCGATCACCGTGATCCAGGAAGTTGAGACGAATGAATTTGTTTCAAGAAGCTGCTTCGCAAGCTTGCTTGCCATTAACGCAACTAGATGGCTGCAATCCACGCTGTTCATACCAGGGTTGTGAACTTGGCCTTTTTGCGGACAAAAATGTGGCTGTTTTCAGAAAATGTTTGAGCGCAATATTTTTTTTGGCTTTTTTGAGTATTTTTGAAAAATTGGGCGAATTTTTACCTAATCTGCATGTAGTACCACACTCCGAAATATCAAGCCTCAAAATGATTACATGTGAACGATAACGCTTCGAATAATTAAGAGCTGATGATGCCTACTTCGTAGACGAAATATGTAGCCTACTCTGTAAGATCTCAGTGTCTGATTATTTGCAGGGAAAGGATTTCTTTCGATAGACAGCGTTCCCTTCCTGACAGTTGGAAATTACCCAGATTAACATTTCAAAACCAGAGAATGGAAATGAGTTGACGACGATATTAAAATAAAAAATGAAAAAATAGAAATAGTTAAAAATCCTTTCCCAAATACATGCCGTTGAAATGCGTAAAAACTGGTGTTGACAAAAAAACAAGTTTCTAAAAATTAAATTAAAAATATTTCACAGGGTAATTTTGTTTTAAATGTGTTAGTGTTTGATAATTTGTTGATTCTGTGGGCCGGAGGCATATGTTTATATGTAAAATTCTTCTAGTAATGGGATTGAGGAACGAGATATTGTTTGTTTGCGTGTTTGATTCGGACTCATGGTCCATATCAAAATGGCAATTGAAAAAAACAGGAACATAAATGGTTAGTCATAGCAGTTGCAGGGTCGGTGTCAGTTAATAAACACAGTCAGCACTGAGAAAGGAGCAAAACACTGAAACAACACACCACCTAGTACTGCATTCACTCATCATCATTCAGGGATCCGGCGGCGGGGAGAAATGAAGGCATTCTAACATCAGATTTTGAGATAAACGGCTAACCAAAAAAAAGGAAAATAAATCGGATGGGGTGCTCAGCGGTGCACAGAGGCATGTAAATTGTTTTGATCAAGGTTTCAAATGTTTTTGCGAGATATTTAGCTTGAAACTGACAATTGTTTTTTTTTCACTAAATTTAAAGAAAGACTTGGCGGTTGGTATTGTACTAGTTAATATTCTCTTTTTACGTGCTTGCCTTGCACACATCGTCTACATGCTGGAGATGATACAGGGGTGGTGAACCTACTTACTATCACGGGCCGCATGAATTCTGCATTATCGCTTCCGGGCCGCAATATCAAATAATTTTATCCTAAAATTCTACTTTTATCTAACAACTAAAAGGAAGAGTGGCTTCTCTTGACTCACTATATAAGTCAATAGCGTAGTCAGCCCAAAAGTTTTGGGGGGAAAATATTTGATTTTAGGCGAATAACACTATTCTGCTTGGGATAACGCCTCTCAAAGTACAAAATAACTATAGGTTTTAATAATTTGTGGGGGCATGGTCCGTATGCCCCACTTGGCTACGCCTGTGATCTAAGTGCCTGCTTACCACGGAGCTTCCTTTCGAAGCGTTGTTTTGCTCAAACTTGGGTAGTGCAAAGTCTGATGCGGGCCATTTCATATGTTCACGCGGGCCACAGGTTCTCGCCTCTGTGGTGGAGCAATAACAAGAAAAACAGAAATCCTGAGGCGCCACGAAACACACGGAAGGTTTCGTTAGCTACGCAAAGACAATACCGATGAGATGCATACACCGAAAAAACGCACCAACAACTACTGCAGTTGGTCACCGTTATACAGAAGCGTTAAATAATTGAAGAAAAATGAAGCTTCGTAAAAAGCATCAGGCGTTTGAAGTGATCGGATAAAAAAAGTTAGGTGAAGATTCGCATAGGCGAACGAAGCCATACAGGTTGTTTCTGAACGAGGCATCAAATATCCTGACATAATGGTTAACCTGGTGTGGGCGAACACTTACATTTCTGAGTTTGTCATGCATAAAAATAGTGCATTTGTACATGCAACTAAAAATCAGATCGGTCCACCAAAAAAGATAGCAATTGTGAGGCGTAATAAGAGATAGAGTTGTCTGTTTTTTTCTATTATAAATAGTATCTGAAATTAGACAACCATGAAGTTTCATGCATTGCTGCCCTTTATTTTTTTCTGAACTATAAAAAAATTGCCAAGATTCCCAAGAATGTGGTTCAGTATAAACAATTGAAGAAGTAACTCCTTTATTCAACTAGAGCATATGAACAATTCAGTTACACACCATAGGCGTAGCAGGGGGGCCATGCCCCCCCAAAATTTTAGAACATATAGTCATTTTGTGATTTGAGAAGCGGTATCCAAAATAAAATAGGGTTATTCGCCTAATATCAACCATTTTGACCCCCCAATTTTTGGTCTGGCAACGCTACTGCTACACACCTACTCTTGTTAATGTCTTTTTCCCATATGACCTCTCCTGTCAAAAAATATTTGCACTACCTCATTTTTTTCATCGACTGAAGGAATTCTCTTTCAATGCTGATTAAAGCCAAGATCTTTTTCACATCAGTTGAAAGCGAAGAATCTATCGCCAAATCGTCACGTATGATATAGCCCAGACAAGACACAATCGTAGCATGAAGCGTTCTTTACTCAGAAATCAAACTTTGAACAAATAACTTTTAGTGGCCTCGGTTTTTGTTCACTGTACTGTCCGTTTCTGTAGGTGGAGTCTCGTATACTTTTTCTTGTTTTTTCTCCACTGAGTGTTGAACTAGTTTGTGTCGCATTCTCTTGACAAATAAACGAGCACATGGAATATTTTTCGCACCTGAAGGCATTTCTGCTGCAGCTTATACAGCCTTCCACTGAAGCGCGGAAAGGCCGTTTTTCATGAAATCCAGTAAGATATGTGACACCGAACAAAAGCATTTCGCATAAGCAACACAGTGAGAGCAATGTGTGCAGCGGTACCAGACGCTAATCCCAACATGTTGGTTAATTTTGCGATTGTTCAAAGCGGCAGAATTTTCGCGCAAGGTTGATGTCTGACTCGATGTCAGATTATCGCTGTGATATCATAATAGATATATTTGGCTTGCTTGGACCGTTGCAGTAATGGAGCAGAACTTCGGGAAGTGAGCAGTATTGGTAGTTTTCGGAATTTGGCGATTAAAATAGACAGACAATGCTAATAACATTGGATTATCGACAGCACAAAAATGCTTTCAAAAGGTGCTGCCTACTCTGCAATAAGATTGTTCGTCAGAGAAATGATAACGTTGTAGCGCCGTTGGCGGTATTTTGTACAAAAGTAGTAATGCAGTGTAGACGCTCCAAACTCTTGAACACTGTTGTGAAGAGTGCAAAAGCGCCCTCCACCTGTCACATACCTTGAAAGATTCTTGAATCGCACCGTGTGTCGCCCCTTGCAAGCAAGCAGCGCAAAAACTAACCCAGCAGCATTGGTTAGTAGCAAAAGGTCTACTTCCATTACGCAGCAGCAAAAAGTTAATTTGGTTAACTTGTTTTGCTTGGCGTTCATACTACTGTAAGTTCTTACCAAATTATACAAAATATTTCGAAACGATGAAAGCTGCTATTTAATGGCTTTTCTTTGCTTTTTCTTTAGCAATTATGTTCACAAATTTTAACCAAGCTACAATCCTAGAATAAAATGAAATACAAATGATGAGCTCACAATTAAGCAACTGAACTCACAAGGATTGAGGTTTAGTTCGACGCTGAGGTTCAAGGAACGTTTGGAAGTTTGAATGAAGCTTTAAAAGGACTTGAACCTGTGGAAATTGTGTGGAATGTGTCCAGAAAAGACATTACTTCTCATTAAATCAATTGTTATACTTTATAATGAACAGAATGTTGAACTCAGAGATGAGAGTTTCGCTGCACTGTTACAGGGTAGATGCAGTGGCGTAACAAATGATGGTGAATCCGGAAGTGGATGGCTATGCTAAAGCTCGAAATAACCGGTGTTGTAGTTGACTGCATCGCGATGTAACAGTCACGCTAGCGCGACCGCTACACCGGAAAATACTCCGAAAAACGCAAAAAAAAAACAATCTAATGAAAACCAAAAGAATGCTAAAATTGAAATACAAGCTGAGTGGGGGCCCGGTTTTTACATTTAGCTTGCCAGGGGGGCGATTCGCCCCACTCCTTCTGTCAGTTACGCCAATGGGTAGATGTGATTGCTGCTTTTAAGTGACAAACAACAATGATGTTGCCGACTTTTGCGTGTTAGGAGGGGGTGATTCTGAGAAAACATTCTGAGAACACTGATTTCATTTATCTTTCAATCATAAACGCAGTCACTGTAAACTCCGAAATGAGTTTTCAAACCCACTTGCTACTCGATAATTTTTAAAAATGATGTTACAGTAGGTTGCAATATTAATCTAAATCTATTTTTTGTGCTTTTACGTTTCCTATCCATTTTTTATAAAATTCTAGTCTGTCCATAAGTTTCCAATAAGCGTTTTTATTTCTTAACTTTTGTGCGCTCATAGCAGGTCAATCTAATTTTCTCAATTGAAGAGTTTAATCAAACTGATTGTGAACGTTCTGAGAGCTTTCTCTGAATCAGCGTCTCCAAACGTTGTTGTCCGAGGGCCACATAAGTCATTACACAATAGTTCGAGGGCCGGACATGTTATGCAATGTGATTGTTTCGGAATATGTTACATTCTACCAAATCTACAAGTTTTCGTAAAAATATTATGTTTTCATTATTGACAAAATGTTTTCGTGGGCCTAACATGGCCCGCTGGCCGTAGTTTGGAGACCGCTGCTCGAAATAATGGTATTTTTCAACTTTCCATTAATGCTCCATCGTGTGGGACTAACCCGGTAACGTATTTTCTGTCGTTTTCTTAATAATAATAATAATGTTTTATTGCGGACTCGTGGTCCATATCACAGACACAAGAGCACAAAAAGTGGTTAGCTATACATCAGCGCACATTACAGACACGGTGTTTGCACTTGACCAACACTGGGAGGAGCAAAGCTGCTTATCTTCACCACAGCTGTATCGTCATTCGCAAGAGCACATAAAAATGGATAAACCATACAGTAGGGCATTACACAACCGATGTCAGTACGTGTCCAGCCTTGAGAGGAGCAAGGCACTTTCCCAGCACTTCTTACTTTTTATGCTCGGTGTGTACACAGTGTCCACATATTTTTGCTACACAAAAGCAATACTGATGAGACGCAAACTCCGAAACAATTCACGGACAACTACTGCATTTGGTCTCCATACAGGAGTGTTGAATAATTGAGGAA